>CEWJ01079925.1_pt1 | contig 10301 bp, 8 predicted proteins | sample 350291 | NCBI WGS metagenome assembly CEWJ01 (sample SAMEA2622923, study PRJEB7988) | marine metagenome | isolation source: saline water (ENVO:00002010), including | reverse complement strand
ACGTGCTTGTGTTTTTGCAGCCACTTCCTCATCGGTCATTGGAGCAGATTCTTCTTCGTCTTCTGCGGGAGCCATCGATGGCATCATCGAAGGAATGGTCTCTTCTTCAGTCATGGGCAAACCTCTGTGTAAACGTGTATTAGACAGCGCAGTATTTGATGCTATGGTAGATTCTCTTCAAGTTCGTTCAATGCAGCAATCCCCAAGCATGCTCCGCGTTGCCATGTACCCATTCGAAGTCATCTAGGGTCCGCACACCCTTCTCATCGAGGATGGTCAGGGATTCAACCTCTAATGGATACTCGTTGTAAGTCAAGTGGCTCACAAGGCCGGCCCTTGTCGGCTGATCAAAGGTCCAATGGGCTCGATTCGCCGCCTTTACCTGGAGACCAACCTGAGTTCGACCGTTCCAAACCCGAATGGCAAATCGTGGAAGCAACTCGCCGTGGGCATCGCAATCCAAATCCGATTCAGGCGGGAGCAATTCAACTTCGCAGCGCTCAAATCGTTCACTTCGGCCTCGTTTTTCGTCATGAAGTAAACCTGCGGTCCGAATCGGAAATTGCGCTACATCACGTAATTTCCATGCCCTTGAATCTCGAGCAGTCATCGAAAAAGATGCATGTGGAATAAACCAATCAAGGTAAGTGCCATCGCTGAAATGTAAGAACCCCCAAAACCACGGTATAGAAGGAGCCTGTACGGTGACTTTCTGGAAGTAAGCCGTCCCTTGCACCGAGTCTTCACCGACCATTCCATGGCATTTACAGGCATGTAGGCGTATGATATCGTAACCCATTGAGTTACCGAATACGTTGTTGGAATACGCTGCCGAAGATGCGGCTTTGGTCCATGGGGTGATTTTCAAATCGAATCGTTCCGGAGCTCCGTTTTCAACTGCAGATGCATCGCCTTTGCATTTCAACCAGAAATGGCTGCCATCGTCTGCGAGGCCCATGGACAAATCCTCGGTTGCGACTGGAACGACCGCCCCCGACCCGGGGAATTCACCTGTACCCGGCCAGTCGGGATGTTGGCCGTCCATGGCCACAATTCGTGCCTCATGCATCAGATAGGGCTCATGCATATCTTCGCCATCATACCACCACGCACAAACCATGCCTGGCAAGGTGTGTCGACCATCCTCATCAATGTGGAAGCGACCCTCGGGTTTCCATTCGTGCTCATTGACGCGTACATGAGGAGCATCTTTGGTTGACCACAACACCATCAGTTGCCGACTACGCTTTGGGTTCTTGGCATCGGGCAGGACAATCAACCACCACCACCACCACCAAGAAAGACGCCGCAATGGCGGCAGAGTATCCAATCTCCATAATGAGGACAAATCGCCTCCAAAGGTCTCAGGGGGTTGCGGTTGGATTTAATCACCTCAATGCAATTCACGCTTTTTGAACATCGATTGTCCAACCAAAATACCCACGCCAGTAATCATCAGAAGTACAACAATTGACAGTGCCATGTTCAGTAGAGGATTTGCGGTCGGGAAGGGCGTACCCCAGATCCCCCACAGTGCGAGTTCCAACGGATTGAAATCACCCTGAGACCAAGCCGGTAATTTTGTCAAACCATTCCAATAGTTCCAATCGCCCCAGACCAGCCAAGCTGTAGAATTGATGATCTCCGTACACCAAAATGAGACCGACATTGAGGTCAATGCTTTCATTCGTACTGAAGAACCACTGCTGGCTGTCCCCAAGAGCAACATGAAGAATTCAAAAGTCGCATAGAAGAATACTGCAATGTATCCAAACTTTCTTCCAATCAGGCCGAAAGTGACGAAAATCACAGAATAAACCAACACGGCCAACAATACGGCCAACATGATTCCAAACCAGATCCCTAAATCTGAAAATCGGAATATTGAGTCTCCGGGACCGAAGAAACCGGTGACCAAAGCGCAGAGCAAAATGAGACCGATGAAGTAAGGCCAAGCGATTCCCAAGAATCCAAGGACCCTGTACATCAAAATTTCAGCTCTTGCAATCGGCTTTCCAACGAGGTAATGCAGCGTCCCCGCTTCCTGCTCATTTCGGATAAGGCCCGTGGCCAAGAACATTGGAAGGAAAAGACCTAGAACGAAAATAAATCCAAACTTCGCGAATCCAACAAGGAATGAACGATGGACGGTCTCCTCCAAAAATACGGCTTCATTGGGATCTTCATCGACATTGGGATCAGCATCAATCGAAACCAAAACCCCATTGCTATCGTAATTGTAAATCACGTTACAATCAATCCCATCCCCATTCCAATCTCTATCAAACGGTTCTCGGGCCCAACAATCTCCATCATTGTCAACATCGCCAACACTCTTCAATTGAGACCCATCCCACTCAGATGGGTCCTCATCAATCAGTCCATCTCCATCGTTATCAGAAATCCATTCGGGTAGATTTGGCCCTTCGGACATGGCGTCGATATAGAAAAGTAAGACGATGCTTACTAAAATCACTCCGATGGAACCTAACACCCAAGTCGAACGCTTCTTCCGATATTGTCGCATGGTAAATTCGGCAACTGCTGTGGCTTTCCGATCCAGTTTAGTCCAAACGGTTTCGGAGAGATTGCGCTTGGGAGGACCTGGAGTCATTTGGGGAGGTTGCTGCATTATGAACGACCTCCAATTAAGTAGCCCAGTAAGGATTCCAAATTGTCATCTGGATTTTCGATGGCAGTGACTTGGACCCCCGATTCAACGATGAGGGCGGGCAATCCTTGATGCACATCGGATAGGTTGTTGGTTTCGATAATCAGTTCCTGAGGATTGGGGAATCTTACACCGTAAACAGAGGGGTGGTGCAATACCGTTCGCCCCAAATCACGTGGATTCGGTGTCCTCAACAGGATTCGATGTGGAATGTGATCAAGTAACTCTCGAATCGCATGGAGGTTGCCTAGAGCCAGCAATCGACCATTGTGGAGAATTACGATTTGCTCGGTGATGCGCTCAATTTCTGAAAGGATATGACTGGTGACGATGATTGTTTTACCCATGGCGCCCAATTCACGAATGACATTCATGATCGTGGTCCGCGCGAGGGGGTCACAACCCTGAAGTGGTTCATCTAGAACAATCAAATCGGGATCATTGACCAATGCATGAGCAATCTTCACGCGTTGGCGCATCCCTTTGCTGTACTTGCCAATCTCCTTGTTGGCCACATCGGTTAGGCCCACGAAATCCAATACATGCAAGGCCTTCTCTTTGGCCTCATCACGCGTATTTCCATGAAGGCGGGCGAGGGTGGTGACGAAATCCAAACCCGTCATCCAATCATACAACTTCTCTGACTCACTGACGTAGCCTAGGCGGTGGTATGGAGCGGGATTCTTGAACGGGTCTGTGCCAAACAACCGTATCTGTCCTTGACTGGGTTGAATGCGACCTACAATCATCTTCAGCAAGGTCGATTTGCCGGCACCATTCATCCCTAGGACGCCGGTAACACCTCCACTGATGGCCAAACTCACATCATTCAATCCAATGACTTGACCGTACCATTTGGAGACATGATCGACCATGATTGCAGGAGCTTCTGGAATCTTCTGCCATTCTTGGTTGGGCTGCCCTTCGCCCACTTGTTGCATGTCAGGCATCATTCACGCGTCACCTCCAGAGAATTCACACGACTGATGAGTACATACAGCGAGACAGCATTCATCACTAGTAGAACCACAAATGACCATGCGACGGGGAAATCATAGGTCGGATTCAGACCCATCATCCATTGCCCAGTATGGGCTAGGTTGTCGTATGGGCTGATCAAGTACAGCGTATCTCGCTCAAATAGAAGTTTGATGAGGAAGGCCAATATTCGAGTTCCGAAAATGACTCCGAGGAAAGATGCTGCTGGGAAGAATCGCCCCGTACTCAGACTAGAGAGGGCCAACCCGATGCTGGTGAAGGTGAATACTAGCATGATGGCTACCACCAATCCACCCATGAAGTAGGTCGTTGTATCCAGAAGGAAGGCCCAGCCTTCATTGTTGAGAACAATTCCTGCTGCAAAGTATGCGCAGTAAGAAATGACAATCACCAATGACAAAATGGAGGCTGCAGAGAGGAATTTCATCAGAGTGTAATCTGTTCTTGTAACCGGTCTTGAGAAATAAATTGCAGAAGTGCCGTGCTGACGGTCCTCTGAAATCAAGCCTCCCACGACCACTGCAGTCAACAGTGGCCAACAACAGGTGTTGTGGAAAGTTCCTAGCACATGCCCCCACAGATTGGCTCGATTGATCCCATAGAATTCCATCAAGAATTCAATGTTCGTGAGGACGGCCAATAGGAGCGAAAAAATGGGCAGAAATGAACCGAATAAAATCAACACAATGAGCAGCTTTGTCGATAAGGGCCAGGGGCGGTGTCCCTTGGTGAACAAACCGTAGACGTGGTGGCGTAGAATGGACCAATTTCGAACCCATCGAGGATTGAGAACTCCACGCCACGGCCGGTAGATTTGATGGAAGATTGTTCCCGCCTCGACCGAAGCACTCTGGGCGACAATCGCGACGTTTTGGCCTTCCCCTTCATCTGTGCCATAGGCCGCTTCCATGCGCGCTTTTCCAGTCACAGCAAGCCCCGATTCGCCCATAAATTCAGCTTCTTTTTCAGGGGCCGGAGGTGTGTCGGGCGCCTGAGGTAGAAGGTCGCCTAAGTCGAAAGATTCGTCCTCACTCATGCGATTTGCCTCCCCTGATTGGCAGCATTGTCCATTGCAGGAGTTGTGCTTTCCAGCAAATCACTACTCGATTTGACGGTGTATCCCAAACGGTCCATGATGACAATGAAGAGATCTTCCAAACTGGGCTCGTAATCCTGCATTTTTCGAATTTGAACACCGGTTTTCGCCGCGGCTTCAATAATCGTACCGTAAGTGGAATCATCGACACGAGTAATTCGCATGACCCTTCCAGTTCGACGTACAGATTGACCCATGTCGTTCAATTTCTCTTCGAGTTTACTGGCTCCACCCCAAACGAAAATTTCGATTTCACGATCAATGGCCTTGAGATCTTCAATTCGACCCTGGGCGATTACCTGTCCTTTGTGAATCATCAACATTCGGTCGCAAATCCGCTCAACATCATCCATGAGGTGACTGCTCATGATGATTGAACGGCCGCCTTGTTTGACCACTTGAAACAGAGTATCCAACATGAATGTTCGAGATCGAGCATCCAAGCCATTGGTTGGTTCGTCGCAGATGAGAAGGTCAGGGTCATGAATCAAGGCACAAGCCAACTTTGCGGACTGTTCCATTCCCGTGCTATATGTCGAAATTTGTCGGTATCGCTGATCCTTGAGACCCACATACTCCAATACTTCGTGAGCACGCTGGGTAGCAGCAAATGGATTCATTCCAAGCAATTCTCCGGAGTAGCGCACTTGGTCAATGGCCGGCATATCAGGGGTCAGACAATCGTATTCGGGCATGTACCCAATTCTTTGTCGAATCTTAGCCCCCTCTGTTGCGATGTCATGACCCAATACTTTGCCTCCACCGCTTGTCAATGCAATCAGGCCAAGAATCGTCTTCAGAAGCGTTGATTTTCCAGCCCCATTGGGCCCCAGCAATCCAGTTGCACCGGGCTTCACAGAGATGTTTACACTGTCGAGTGCAACGTGTTCACCGTACTTCTTGACGAGGTCATTGGTTTGAATAATCCAATCCTCGGCCACCGACTCACCCCGCCGATTCTACGAATCGTCGGGGGCACTGACCTGAAGATGCTCTATGAACCATGCCCCAGCATGGGTGACTAATCTCCGATACCATCGCGAATCTTGATGGCGATGCCTTTGGTGAAGCAGGCGACCTCGTCGGCCGTACACAAGGACACACCATGACCGATGAATTCACCATTCGGATCCTCGACAAGGCAAGGCAACCCTGGCGTGAGCTCACCCTTGACTTCAACAATGAATCCATGCATGACATTTCGTCCTTTGCGAGTGAATGGAACTGAATCTTCATTGACAACTACGGTTGGAATTGCCGTTCCATGGAGGCGTCTGGCCCCCTCCAAAGTCAAACTCAAACCTCCATCTCGCATTCTTGGCGATAACAAATGCTCTCCATCTGAAGCATGCACGTTTCTGACACGATGTGTTTTACTATAGACAAATGTACTGTTCGAAATCAAGTCTTCCGAAGTGGGTTCATCGACATCAAGGAAATAGCGGACTTTATCTGCAATCATCTTTCGGTCAAGTTCGACTCTTTCAACCTCTTGATTCAAGCCAGAGCCCAGGGCAGACTCAATCAGTTCCAAGTTCATCTGTTTTCCATTATCGATTGATATCCTCACGGTCTTTTCGACATCACCCAACATGGCTTCAAGATCGAATTGAATGTCCTCTTCAGACAACGAACTCCAGATTGATTTAGGACCCATCAAATGCGTCCAAGGACTAACATCTTCCAGGCTGTAAGGCAGTAGACCCATGGGAGTCTCGATGAAGACCTCTGCATCCGGCCACCTTCGGGCAATGGTGTGAACCAATCCCCCGATTTTGTCCCTCCAAGGACCGGGGGCACCTGAGACGAGAATGGCCTGCTTGGCACCGGATACATAGGATGTGAGGAGTCGGCCCAATGCGGCTACAGAAGGTGGCGTAGTTGGTAAATCCTGACTTGTCCGCACGCCACCATCACGAAGTGGATTTGTAGCGGATACCAAACCCGCGGGCATGTGCTCATAGAGATACTCTGTCGCCTCCCGCAAAGCGGCATTTGTGTGGCTTCGTTCTTCGACCAATTTCCATATGGTTCCATCACGAATCGCCTGACGGCAGCGAGCCAATTCCGAGGCAGTGACTTCCAAGTTGTGTCGGGCCAAAAGTTCGCAGCGTGCGTCGTCGGCAAGCGCCATGACACTGGCTGGAGTTTGTCCAGCCAACGCTTCTGTCGCAATGGGGAACTCTGTCAGATCACCGAGCTTAACTGTCCCCCATGGCATCAACATTCGATCATCTCTTGCAAACAAAGCGTATGCGGCAGAGTCGAACAGATCAGCACCCAAAGCGACGCAAATCGGGAAGAGATGGGGGTGACCACAGCCAAAGATGTGCACGGGACGATTCCAAGGAATATGTTCCCGGCAGGCAAGAATGATTTCGATAAGCTCGCGATATCGTTGACGTTCCATCAAAGGAACAATGCCACCAATGGGGTGGACACCAAATCCGTACTCAGCCATTCCAATCGCGCTTTTGGCCCTTAAATCAGCATGAATTCCACCTTGGATTGGGCCATTGAGCAAGGTCCCTTCGGCTGCATCGATGGAGGATTCGGCACGAGCGATTGTTTCCCGAACGGCCTCCGCCACCTCTTCTTTGGTCATGTCAGGTGTACCGAATACATCGAGCATGGTTGCAATGTCCACACCAATTTCTCGCTGGAAGGTGACAATTTCCTCGATTCCCACTTCAACATCGCCGTAAACGTAATTCTGGAAAGTACCCGAGTCCGTCATGATGACTCCGGGGTAATCCAACAGAGCATGCACTCCATCTTCCAAAGCCTTGGATTTCAGTTTGTCATGTTTCCAAATCACATATGAATTGGTGATTAAGGCTTCAAAACCGTAACGCTCCCACAACTCTCTGGGCTCGACGGTTCGAATGTTTGGGTTGATGACAGGAAGCAAGCAAGGAGTGTTCAGTACATGCGTCGAAGTGTGGAGCTTGCCCAGGCGAGCCCAACCGTCACGTTCCGTCATCTCAAATTTCCCATGATCGCCCTCTCGACATGGGGTGGGGTCCCTGTTCATTGAACTGTGGCGCACCGCCCATGGTTTTCAGACATTCGGAAGAGGGAAGGAGTCCATTCTTGTGTAAGATCCACTTGAAGACATCAAAATTCGATTGAATCATGGATTTTTCTTTTGACTGCAAAACATCAATTCATAACCATGGGGTCCTAGTTCATCCCATGCGGTCATGGACATTTGCCAAGTTCATGCACGAAATTTTGAAATCCAAACCCGCTGATTTGGATTGGATTCAGTCGCAGGGGTTGTTGGCTGTAAAGTTGGCTCAAATTTTCGCACTTCGAAGTGATCTGATCTCCGTCGACAAGTGTCGACAACTGCAACAACTGTACCAACATGCTGCAAGTATTCCTTCCGAAGCCGTCTTTGAAAATCTGGAGGCTAGGGCACCCTCGGGATTCTTCGATGCCTTCGAAGATATCGACAAAGTCCCTCTTGCGGCCGCATCGGTCGGCCAAGTGCATCGTGCAACCTTGAAGACAGGCGAAGAAGTCGTGATCAAGATCATCAAGGCTGAGAATGAGAAGGCCTTCCGTCGTGATGTCAAAAGAATGCGAAGATGGTTGCGAATTTTCCTGATTTTCATGCCCAAATTACGCCGAGTGGGCAATCCTGTGGCGTTATTGAACCACGTCGCCGACTACACCACGCGGGAGTTGGATTTGCGAAATGAAATCGCGGGAGCCAACGAATTGATGCAAATCCAACACGATGTCATCGATACCTTCACCATGGACAAATTGCGATTTCCGAAATATTACCCGGAATTATCGAATGAACATGTATTGGTCTCAGAATTCATCCGAGGAGATTCTCTAGAGGACGGGATTGATTCCGGAACGCTGTCCTGGTCCAAGCTGCTCGATTTGTTTCGAATACACGGGGCCTATTTGTTCGGTATCGGTACCTTCCACGGCGACCTCCATCCTGGCAATTGCATCATCGACCACGAGGGAAATTTTGTGTTCATCGACAATGGGGCCATCTGTCACGCACCCCCAATGATCAGCGGTGCACTATTCCGATTCTTTGAGCATCTGTCGAACAGTCAATTGGAAGCAGCATTTGAGGCCTTATTGGGTGTATCAAAAAAGCAACTCAGTGAGAAGCGCAAACGCAAGTATATGGCGATCATGTACGGCATTTACCATGACTTTGAGATGCGCTCAGTCGGTGAACAGAGCTTGACGCAAATCATGATGAAAACGGTTCGCTGTGCCGTTGAAGTTGCAGGGGCCGATTTTGGTGAAGAAGCATTTCCAATCATTCGTGCGCTGATGTATCTAGACGGATTGGTGATTCGAACGCACCCCGATGTCAAACTAATCCGCTCAATGAGCCCATATCTTCAGGAATTTCGAACCAGTTTACCCATTCCTGAACCCGAACAAAACCCGCTACAAACTGCTGAATTGTAGGTTCACTTGCCGAACCGCAAATCAGCTGTAAATTCCTAGGGTTGATATACCCCGGGAAACCATGTATCTCTGATATTATGACTGAAGTTTTGCGGGATATAGATACAGAGATTGAGTTGCAAAATGCGTTAAATCGAGGCGACCGAGTCTGGGTGATTGGCGACGTTCACGGACATTCAGATGCACTGGAGAATTTGATTACAGAACTTGACCCCAATCCAGGAGATCGAATTGTTCTGATGGGCGACCTGATCGACAGAGGGCCCGATTCAAGGATGGTCATTCGAATCGCAAAGGAGCGCGCTGATACATTCGTCATTCGCGGAAACCATGAAGATTGGGCGCTGAATGGCATCGGGCTGAATGAGGTCAAAACATGGACTGCAAGTCTCGATTGGCTGATGGCCGGTGGAAAGCAATGCTTGGACAGTTACTCAAATTCCGATGGTGAATTGAATACTGAAGATTGGTATCGTGATTTGGAATGGATGATGTCGATGCCCCATTGTCTGATTCTCGACGACTGGGTACTTGTCCATGCTGGGTTGGAGCCAGGGGCACCATTGGAATCACAAACACCACGTCAAATGATGTGGATTCGAGAGGAGTTTCATGATGCTGTGGAACCTGTCGACCCGAATCGAACTGTCGTGTTTGGACACAGCATTACCCATGTGGTTCTCGGGAAAGAAATCGGCGAGGTCGCCACGAGTCGCTCGGAACTTGAAGATGGGCGACCTTTGTGGGTCGGCATCGACACAGGTGCTTGTGATTCCAAATCAGGGTGGTTAACGGCAATGGATCTCGGAAGTGGAGAATTGGTTCAAGCCAAAGACGACGGTGAGAGTAGACGGTTGGCTTCCATACTCAAACAAATGTCACGTTCCCAAACTTGAGGACGAATTCACGACCCAGTTCATCAAAGGTATCGAGAAGACTCTCACTAAAGCGAATGCGCCAAACTTCTCCTGTCGCCAGTAAATCCGCTTGAATGCCTTGCAATGTCCCGGGTGCGGCCCCACAAGCAATGCAAGCACCATCTAGGTTCAGAATCAAATCTAGTCCGAGTTCTTCCTCCGAAAT
>CEWJ01142535.1_pt1 | contig 10340 bp, 9 predicted proteins | sample 350291 | NCBI WGS metagenome assembly CEWJ01 (sample SAMEA2622923, study PRJEB7988) | marine metagenome | isolation source: saline water (ENVO:00002010), including | reverse complement strand
TCTCTCTGAGGCAGAACTTCCTTCCATTCCGACCTTGATGTCTTTTTTTCAGTAGCAGACATCAGCCTAAAATTCTCTGCTTCTAAGTTAGTACGAATATAAAACAGATCATCAATATGATCGATATCGTACTCAAGGCCTCTGACTCTCTGATCAAATAGTTGAAACTCGTCATGAGGTTTCGTGGAATCGATAAATCGATATTCATCGGTCAATGTTTGACTGGATCCAATGATTACATATTTACCGGATTTCGAGGTATAAACATAACAATGAAAAGTTTCGTCTTTTTCTTCATAAACTAAGACATCTTTTTCTGATGAATCTCCTAATTGGTGCCTCCAAACCTGAAAACTTCTCAAAGTCTCAGGATCTTGTCTGGTATAAAAAAAAGTTTTACTATCAGCAGCCCATGCATGACCACCGTCAATAGATTTAATTGTATCTTTAAGTACCTTACGTTTATTTACATCATAAACTTTAATGGTTCTGAAACCCCTAGCACTGACGTCAGTAGAAAAAATAACCAGGTTCTGATCAGGACTGACGTCCCCCTGATCAAAATCGTAATAATCATGGTTTGATGACATTGCAGCAACATCGAATAGAAGCTCTTCGTTATTACTCTCCTCATCTTTTCCGCGTCTGTAATACTTCGTATAATTCGATCCTATTTCGAAACGTGTATAATAGACAAAGTCCTTCCATGGAATCGGGTAGGAGGAATCATCCTGTTTAATTCTTCCTTTAATTTCCTTAAATAAATCCGCCTGCAGTTTTTTGGTTTTTTCAAGGATTAGATTTGTATACTTATTTTCATCTTCAAGATATTTTGTCACTTGAGGATCTTCTCGATTCTTCAACCAAAAATAAGGATCTTCTCTTGGTATACCGTGATCATTATGAACATGATCCCGCTTGTTTGCTATTGGTGCAGATAAATTTTCTGACTCTGCCCAATTCATAAAAATAAGTGCACAAATGATAGCATTTACCATTCGCTTCCAAGGCCGTGACGGTCAGCAAGTTCCATAAGTTCAGGTCTCATAGGCCATTCGTCAGGTCTTAAACTTTCTGCGTGGCGATTACTGGCACCCTTCAACATCATACATCCAGTGTTATCACCGATCGCAGCGATTTCATCCACCTCAGCTTGACTGAAAGGACTCTCTATCGGCAAAGATCCATATTCTCTAACCAAATCTTCAATAGGTTTAGCGTCATCACCAGCTTCTTGAATAAAAGTTGGTACCACACTACGAACGGGGGCATGAGATAAATTCCAAAGACATGAAAAATAAAGTTCGCTCAAATCATATTTGTCTATAATTGATCTCATGTTATCGACCCTACGCAAACCCTCCTCAACCCATCCGCTTGGTCTATAGGTTCTATGGTCACCAGCCCGAAACTCGTGATCCGGTTTCATCGTACCATGAAAAATTCCTCCATAATCAACAACTCTTGTTAATATATCGATGCCCGCATTTTCTGCAGCCTTTAAGCATAATCGACCAGGCCAAGGCTCCAAAGGGTTTAGAATAATCATAGCCCAGTCCATCAATTCACCAAATTGTTCAAAGCTATAAATTAGATCAAGAGTAAAACCATTAGCAGGGCCTGGAGCGATTCCTAACCTATCAGTAAACCCTGCCACCTTAAGCTCTGACATCGCATCCCATACCGCTGGATCGTTATATCCTTTTTCATCAGGGTTATGAAGCATCACAAGATCAAATTTACTGGCTGAACAATTTTCTAAAGATTTTTCCGCAGCCATTTTTAAGTAGGACGAATACTCTGAGGCAGAACGCAAAGAGGGATCACTGAACCTTGGATACCCTTTGGAACCCTCTCTTTTTCCTTCATAGATATCATGACCGAGCATTCCTACAAGACAGTACGATTCACGATCAAAGTCGTTTAGGGCTTGCCCAAGAATCTGATCTGCTCTGCCTACCCCGTAAACATCTGAAGTAACGAACGTTCTAATTCCTGAATCATAAGCCAACCTAATTAGCGAAATGAAACGTTCTTCAGTGAGTGATTCACCGAAATGCATGAAACGACCGCCGCTCCATGTACCAAATGCATTATGAGTTAAATCCATGATTCTACTAAAGCAAGATAACCAGAAATATCCAGAATTAGGTGATTATGAAAAATCAATTTTCTCAGAATTATTCACCAAAGACAGAAACCGCAATATTTCTTGTGTGCGGTGCACGCCGGTGCTCAAAAAGAAAAAGACCTTGCCATGTTCCTAGAACCATTTGTCCTCCAATTATTGGTACATTCTTATCTACATCGGTGAGACACATTCTGATATGAGAGGGCATATCATCTCCTCCCTCATAAGTGTGAACAAAATAAGGGGTATCCTCAGGAACCAATTCATCAAAAAATGCGTGTAAATCAGTTCGAGCTGATGAATCTGCATTTTCCATAACTATTAGAGAGCAACTCGTGTGTCTTACAAAAACAGTAACTACGCCCTCCTTAATGTCACTTTTGGAGACAATCGATTCAACCTCAGTTGTTATCTCATAGGTACCTTTGCCATGAGTAGTGACAACAAAACTATCCGTTAAAATTTTCATTCGGAAATACAATACAAATATTTATCGGATCGTAGAAATATTTCACCATTGCTTAGTGCGGGAGTTCCATGAAATTGACTGTCATCACTTGAAATTTTATTGTGAGATATCAGCTTAAATTCTTCATCTGTATTGAATACAAAAGTGCCGCCCCATCTGCTAACCGCATATATCTTATCACCGGCTAAAATGGCTCCAGCGTAAAAAGGCTTTCCTCTAGAGCCCTTGCCTCTAGCATCTAAACGCTCACGGAATAACATATCTCCTGATTTAGCATCTACACAACATGCGTAACCTGTATCACTCGCCCAATAGAGTCGATTATTCACATATACTGGAGTCGGAACATAAGATGATTGATTGTCCTCCCAAATCGTTGCCTCTTCCTTAAGCTCCCCTTTTTTACCATCAACCTTAATAGCCGAACGCCTAAGACTCGGATAACCACCAAAAATATAAACTGTTCCATTTCCAAGCACAGGGCTTGGAGAAACATTGCCGGTAATATTAGTTTTGGTAAACCACCTAAGTTTACCCGTTTCGGGATTCATCCCCCAAAGCTCCCCAGGTACAGGTAAGATTAAATCATCTCTTTCTGGAGATAATTTCATCAGAACTGGTGTCGCGTAAGCCATTTCCAGACTATCAGCCTGCGACTTCCATTTCTGATCACCATTCTCTGGATTGAGTCCATATAATGTAAGAGATTCTTCAGCAGCACTGACAATAAGAGTATTTTTGTATATTATAGGACTCGCAGCTGAACCCCATTTTCGACGGGTTGAACCAGTGCCCAAACTCTTCTGCCAGAGTTTTTTCCCATCAAGGCTATAACAATGAATTCCGCTCTTACCCAAATAAACAAAAAGCCTTCCTGAATCAATTAGAGGGGTGTTGGATGCATAACCATGCTCAACTAAAAAGCCGCTGTAAGGATCCTCAGGCTGAGTTGCTTTAACTGTGTCTTTCCAGATTATAGTTCCTTTTTCTTTATCAACACAAACGATATGCCTTACTAATTTTGAAGGATCTTGATCTCCTGTGGTTACTCCTGAAAAACTCGTTATAAATATTTTATTGCGATATATAACTGGGCTCGAACTACCCGGGCCAGGAAGTTTACAACGCCACTTTATATTTTTATCTTCACTCCATTGAGTTGGCACTGCCTGAGAACTGATACCTTGACCGTTAACACCCCTAAATCGAGGCCAATCTTCAGCCATACAAACAACGATCAATTCTATGACAAAAAATAGGAAAATAAAAAACTTACAAATATTCATTTTTATAATTTAGCAACTTAATGAAAATCACATTGAACTTCAAATTAGTTAATTTAATAAAAAAACTGATAGATTTTGGTTTAATTATTTAATTGAGACCAATTAAATGCGTGCCTTTTTCAAAATAATTTCTACCGCTTTTCTCTTAGAGACTTTGAATACCAATGATCATCTCTTCCATATTTTTGCCCTTCTGCAAAAACCTGATCAGGACCACTCGACTGAATAGCATATCCATCATTGGAAAAAAAATATCTATAATCTTTATCCCATGGATCCTTTTGACTCACTGAACCCTTAAGGATAGCTGCAATAGAACTAGGTCCTGCTGATGGCCATGAACCATTCTCTGCATAATAAGATTCCAATGCTTTACCAATCATTTCCATTTGATTTTCAACACGTTTGACTTCTTTGCCACCAGAAAAAAATGGGTAAATAAATATTGCAAAAATAAGTATTAGAACAATACCTAAAGCCAGTCGATTGACGACTGAATTAATACCACTGATAAGATTTTTTATCACTTCCACTAAGTGTATTTAATTTGATCCAATCGGCTTTACCTCAGCCTCTTCGGTGCCAGGTTCAATACTCGGAACTGAAGGGGTGGGCTGATTTACAGGCGGAGGATTTTCTATAGGATTATCGATTTTCGTTTCGCCATTAATTTTAGGAGACGGAAAATCTTCATCGCTTGTTTCATTTTTTCTCAAGCCATCAAGAGCTGAGTCAACGATTTTAACATATCCTCTCGATCCGCGATAATACCAAATAGTTCTGAAAATATTTGCATCATACGCCGACATAATTACTTGCCCAAGAAGTACTCCTTTAGCGCTCATGGCTGATAAAACCCAAACAGGCTCGTCGCCAAATTCAAGGCTTCTTAATTTGTAATTCACATAATCAAAACCAATTCTTGCAGCACGAGCTTCTTTGATAAGAATTTCAAACGCCTTGGTTGAATCAATCTTAATTTTTTTGGAGGACGCGAAACCGATAGGTAAATTTTCAGGATAAAACTTTGAGCTCTCACCTTCATTAATTGACTTTTCTGCATCTACCCGAACAGTTCTCAATCTGAACTGACTTCGCTCATCATTGACCACAATCGTCCATTCTCTAGGTTGACTCTGACCTCGAATTCCACGCATCTCTACAACCTTATCTGCAAAATATTCACCAAACTGCAATTGAACTCTCTGAAGGGCTTTACTAGATGAAACACCAAGTGGATCATCTTCCTCAGCATTGGAAAAAGCCAAAATTACTGTAAAAATTATCAGGTATATCGTCTTTAGGTCAAAAGTCATTATCTTCATGATGATAGAAATACGTATATTAAGATTCGAATCTTAGCACTTTTTTTATAATAATTACCAAGACATATAATTAAATATGTAAAAAAACTACCACTTATTGATGAGCTCAGGCAAAATAATCCTGAAGTGCAGGAAAAAACTCTAAGTGGAACTATAGAAAGGGTAACCTTTCATAATGAAGAAAACGGCTATTGTGTCTTACGAGTGCGTGCAAATGGCGCGACTAAAGCATTAACTGTTGTTGGTAATTGTGCTGCCCCTAATGCAGGAGAGGATATAGCAGCTAGGGGGGAATGGATTGAGGATGATCAATATGGCACTCAGTTTAAGGCAGATGAAATTAGCACCTCGGAACCCGGTAATCTTGTAGGCATTGAACGTTATCTTGGTAGTGGCTTAATTGACGGAATTGGACCTACTTATGCCAAAAAACTTGTAGAAAAATTTGGCCCAGAAGTTTTCAACATTATTGATGACCGATCAAAAAGCTTAGAGGAAGTAGATGGAATTGGACCAAAAAGAAGAAAAGAAATAAAAGCGTCGTGGGAAAAACAGAAATCCGTCAGGCGAATTATGGTATTTCTTCACCAGCACGGTATTAGCACAGCAAGGGCTGTCCGAATTTACAAAACATATGGTGATGATAGCATCAAAAGATTGCGTGAAAACCCCTACCGACTTTCTCATGATCTTCATGGAGTAGGTTTTAAAACAGCAGATAATATTGCATCAAAGCTAGGCATTAAATTTGATGACCGTTCAAGAATCGAGGCGGGCATTCAATTCGCAATTCAAACTGCGACCGGAAATGGTCACTGCGCATTACCTGAAAATGAACTAATTGAATCAGCCACTGATCTTTTGGGAGTAGATCAAATTAGTGTTGAAAAATGCCTAGAAAGAATAATTACAAATAATGATATCGTTAAAGAGGATATTAATTCTGTCTCCATGATTTTTCCTAATCACTTGGTATCAGCTGAAAAATTAGTTTCTAAAAAGATATTATCATTAGCTTCAAAAGGCGCGAACTATCCAGAAATAGAAATTGAGAAAGCTTTAACATGGTGCCAAGAAAAAATCGGCTATCCGTTAGCCGAGGGTCAAAGAAATGCAGTCGAATTAGCATTACAGGAAAGAGTATTAATCATTACAGGCGGACCGGGCGTTGGTAAGACAACCATTCTTCGCAGTGTCCTTATGATATTAAAGGCTAAAAAAATAAACACTGTCTTGTGCGCACCAACAGGAAGAGCGGCTAAAAGAATGTCCGAAAGCACAAGTTTAGAGGCCTCAACGATACATAGATTACTAGAATTCCAAGGAAGATCTGGAAAGTTTGCACATGATGAAAGCAATCCCCTCAAAGGTGATCTATTCATTGTTGATGAGGCATCAATGATCGACATACAACTTATGTGCTCATTACTTAGAGCACTTCCAAACAATGCTCATTTGATACTTGTGGGTGATGTTGACCAATTACCTTCGGTAGGACCTGGTAGCGTTCTTTCAGATATGATCAGATGTGATAAAATTCCCGTTGCCAGACTTAATGAAATATTTAGACAATCCTCAGAGAGTAGAATAATTAGCGCAGCCCATGAAATTAATCAGGGCGTAATTCCCTCAGAACTCGCAAAATCGGCGAAAAATAATCCTAACTCAGATTTCTTTTTCCTGAGCTGTGATGAACCAGAGGAAACCTCGGAAAAAATTGCCAATCTGGTCAGTCAAAGAATACCGGATAAACTGGGATTAGACCCTGTTAACGACATTCAGGTTATTACCCCAATGCACAGAGGAAGCCTGGGAACTCAATCACTTAATAGAAGGCTGCAAGACTCACTGAACCCAGCAAATGAATCAACATTCGAGATTGAGCGCTTCGGTGCTCGATACCGAATTGGTGATAAAGTAATTCAGACCAGAAATAATTACGATAAGGAAATATTGAACGGTGATATTGGCAAAGTGGTTGGAATTTCAACTGATCCAGGTAAAATAGAAATTCAATTTAGTGGAGATAGGATGGCTTCTTACGAACCAGGGGAACTGGATGAAATATCTCCGGCGTTTGCAATCACTGTACATAAATCTCAGGGAAGCGAATTTCCATGCGTCGTGATCCCCGTGAGCACACAACATTTTTTATTACTTCAGAGAAACCTTTTATACACAGCTATCACGAGAGGAAGCAAAGTAGTCGTGGTCGTAGGTCAAAAAAAAGCTGCAGCAATGGCTGTCAAAAACAATGATACAAGAGAACGCTACCGAGGACTACTTGAGAGACTAAGTAATTAAAGTTGATGAGTCTGAGGCTGGATCACAACGTCACCAGTTACTAGATGCTCTGGACATTGCACAGCATCAACAATCGAAGAAGCGGCGTAGCTAACAGGTATCATTTTGTCGCGCATCACTTTCATGTCTAGCTCATCCCAAAACGGAGAGTCCACGCCTCCAAAATAAAAATAGGTAAACTGGATACCTTTTGATCGATATTCAAGCTCCATTGATTTGAGAAATCCAACGGCTCCAAATTTACTTGCGCAATAGGCTGCTGCTCCACTCATCGCAGCTTTACCTAAAATACCGGGAACATAAACAAAACGCCCTCCACCTGAAGAAGACATCATTTCTCCCACTTCCTTAGCTATCAAAAAGGTTGCACGCATATTGGTATTGGTGACCTTTACAAACTCAAGATCCGTCATGTCTTTAACTTTTCTGATAAGACCAATTCCAGCACAATGAATAAAAATATCTAGACCTCCTAGCGTCGTATGAGTGGTTTTTGTTAATTCAGAAACAAAGGCCGGCAAAGTTAGATCTCCTGCTAATGAGCCTTTGACCCCGTCGATCTGACTTAGTCTTTCACTATCCCTTCCAGTAACAAAAACTGAATGATTGAGATCAACTAAGCGTTTAGCGACTTCTTTTCCTATACCACTTGAAGCTCCAGTTACTAAAACTTTTTTTGGCTCAGTTTCGTTATTTAATGTACTCATTTGTGGTCTTTAACGATACCAACTATATTTCAGACTTGAAAATACACACTCTTACACAATATCAGGAAATTCCCATCTCACTGGAAGATGCGTGGAAATTTTTCTCAAAACCTGAAAATTTAAATGAAATTACGCCCCCTGATCTGGAATTTAGGATCACTTCAGGAAAACCAGAATCGATGCACGACGGTCAAATAGTAACTTACAAGATAAGAGTTGCTCCTATGATTTGGAACACATGGGTAACTGAAATCAAGGCAGTGATTCCTGAAACACAGTTTGTTGATGAGCAAAGGAGCGGTCCCTATAAATTCTGGCATCACCTACACGAATTTGAATCAACAGACAAGGGAACCATTATCAAGGACAAGGTCAATTATGCATTACCGTTTGGAATTTTTGGGGACATAGCGCATTCTATTTACGTTAAGAAAAAACTGACCGATATATTTGGTTACAGGAAAAAAATTCTCACTGAGAAATTTGGCTAATTAGAAATCTCTAATTCAAATTCATTTTTAATCATTTGATTCTTCGAGATCTTGAAATTTAATCAACCTCGCTTTCAAAGATTTTATATTCAGGTTTTGAGGATTCGTTGGATACTTATTAAGAAAATCATCAATTAACTCCAAGGCAATTTTAAATTGTGCCTGATCGACCTTGCGATTTATCGCAGTTGATAGAGCCTCTGGGCTGTCATCAGCCCTAAAATTTATATCATCAATAAATACTTCACCTCCTCCTTCAGAAGTAGCGCCAGTAACAAATCGGAACAGAAGTTTTACTGATCGAACACTTTCAGGAATCTTGATGTCTGGAACTATAATTTCCTCCCACAAACCGACCGTAGAATTAAATTGTTTAAACCCTGTACCTTCAACTATTTGCTTATCCTCATTAAACCATTCAATAAAATATTGTTGAATATAACCACCAGTACCTTTCTTCTTCTGTTTAACAAAAAATGAAAGCTCATAATTAAGACCACCCAGAAGCTTTCCATCAATATTCTTAACAATATGAGCCTCACTCGGCTTTTCCCCCTCATTGATTAAATTCACATAAGCACTATATGAACCTGTATGAAAGTCGGAGTCCGTCCTTACTGCCGGCTGGCTATGCGTAAACGCCCAGCCTAGCGCCTCTTCACCATCTCCCTCTTCGAAGCTTGAATTATATATAACTGCGGATCTATTTGCATCGACCTCATTCTCCTGATTATCGTCGGAAAAAATAGAACCAATAGAAAAGGTCAAAAAAAGAGAGTGAATGAAAATTAAAGATTTCATAATATTATATTATGAAGTGATAAAACAATTTTTAACTATCTACTTTCAACAACCAATCTCATAAAACTCGTTGAAGCATTATTTAGATCTTCTTCGAAATCTAATTTGACCGTCACTGTTTTTATAATTTCATCTTCAAATATAACTTCATAGTTCCCCTCATCTGGAATATCTCGCCAATTATTTAAGTCATCTGAAACTTGAACTTTTAATTCATAATTTCTTAGCGATTGTATTGAATTATAGGTTAAAGATAGCCCAGCTTCATTCCTCACAACCCGTGGAAGAAATGCTTCGGGCTGTTTTAGTTGAGGATTAAGTCCAAACACATATTCGAGTAAATTTGAGACACCGTCTTTATCAGGGTCATCATCAACTCCTGTTTTTCCAATAATTTCCTCACCAAAATATTCAATGACCCATTGTAAATAAGGATTCTCCTCTTTTGGAATAAACGCAATCCAGCTGTCCTTGTTTGACCAACTCATTACGGAAGTGGATGAATCAACTATCTTTAATAAGGATCCATTACCATCTGTTTCTGGATACCAATCATCATCATATTCAAAGTCCAGAATTCCTGCAGAAATCGATGCTAATTCTAGACGAACTCTTTCTCCACCATTATCAAGTTTACCTCTGTATTCCCCTAAAACATTTAGATCTGAACCATTAAGCGATTTAAAGGAATCAACATCACGAACGACGTAAGCAGACTGGCCAGGATTAAGGACAGAATCGGGAAAATCAAAATTAATACCTTCAACGAAACGGACATTTGATAACTGAATGATTTCTTCTCCAAGATTCTCTAATTTAATAAATT
>CEWJ01051562.1_pt1 | contig 10378 bp, 7 predicted proteins | sample 350291 | NCBI WGS metagenome assembly CEWJ01 (sample SAMEA2622923, study PRJEB7988) | marine metagenome | isolation source: saline water (ENVO:00002010), including | reverse complement strand
AGTCTTCCAGACTGATAATCTTCAAAAGCTTGAAGGATCTCGCCTTTGGTATTCATCACGAACGGCCCGCCCCGGGCAACTGGCTCGTTGAGCGGCTGACCCGCTACCAAAATAAATCTCGTATTCTCTTTCGTTGAGCTGCACAGAAAATCGTTTTTTGTGTTGAGTACAGCTAGATTTCCTTTAGGAACGCTGATGTTGGCATCAATCGATCCTTCGTAAACATATACGAATCCATTCCAGTCGTCTTCGATCGGCAGCACAATATCTTGTTTGTCATAAAGGTGAACGTCTAAATACATCATACCCGTATGCGGTCTTCCAGGACCAGTTGTATCTCGAAAGGTTCCTGAGATCACTTTGACTTTGCCGTTTTCAAGTTCCACCTCAGGGATCTGATCCGCCTGAATATCGTGATAAGCTGGATCGATCATTTTCTTTTCTTTGGGAAGATTGAACCAAAGCTGAAACCCTCTGACTAGCCCTTCGGTCTGCTCAGGCATTTCGCTGTGAATCACCCCTCTTCCTGCGGTCATCCATTGCACACCTCCATCGCTGAGGTGTCCCTTGTTGCCTGCGGTGTCCTTGTGCGTGAACTTTCCATTGATCATATAGGTTATGGTCTCAAATCCGCGATGGGGATGCGGAGGAAATCCTGCGATATAATCGTTTGGATTATCACTACCAAATTCATCCAAGAGTAAGAAAGGGTCTAGCATATTAAGTTCAGGACTACCGATAATGCGGGTCAAGCTCACGCCTGCCCCATCTGAGGTTTTAATGCCCTCGACAAGGTATTCAATATTTCTAGTGGTTGTGCTCATATAATGTTGCCTGTAAAGCTTTTACTATAGGTATAATTTACGGCAGTTAAATGAAAAAGCCCCTTACTTCTAAGAGGCTTTTTCAAAACATATTTACTGAATACAGTTAATTATTCACCAGCAACAGATGCTTTTCTGTAAGCGGTCACGAGCTTCTTGATTTCACCCAATGCTTTACGGGCGCGACTTCCAGCAGCTTTGTTACCGCCAGCATTTTTTGCGTGCTCTTCTTCGAAAGTTGCATATAAAGACTGAATCTGATCAAATAATGAATTCGTTTTAGACATTGTATCTCTTTCTTTTTTGTGTTAATAATATTTAACTGATTAGAAAATCAGACGCGAAACTACAATTTTTATTTGTTAAAATACACGCAATAATTACTCTTCAAATATTATGCTAGATACATTTTTAATTATTTTTTTGTCACTATGGATAATTTACTGGTCGTTGACATGGGTATATGATCAAACGCGAATGGGCAAAAGAGACTTTAAGAACATTCTGTTTGCTGGCGCAGGGTGCTTAGTTTTAATGCTGTATTTTTTCTTAAAATGAACCATGATAAACCACACGATACATTGCTACCATTGCTACGAGAGCTTTGATATTGAGATTGATACAAGTGATGTATCCGATCAAATAGTTTGGGATTGCGAGATCTGTTGCAATCCCAATTTGATATCATATCAATTCAAATACGATAAATTGGTGTGGATTGAAGTTGAAAATGGTAATGAATAAAAAAGGGTTGCATTTGAGCGTTTAGAGCGATATTTTGACTGTGAAAATTATTTAAAAAATAGAGGTATTCACAGATGTCACATATAAATCGCACAATTAAACCATTTGAATTAAACGCCTTTCGTCATGGTGCGGAAGACTTTTTTACCGTTTCTGAAAAGGATGTCATTGGAAAGTGGTCTGTATTTTTCTTTTATCCAGCCGACTTTACATTTGTCTGTCCAACCGAACTGGAGGATCTTGCTAGTAACTACGATCATTTTTTAAAGCTAGGTGTTGAAATATATTCAGTATCGACAGATAGTCATTGGACACACAAAGCATGGCATGAAAAATCAGAAGCGGTTGGAACAGTTCGTTTTCCAATGCTCAGTGATGATCAGTTCAAGTTATCCAAACAATTTAAGGTGTTACGCCCCAATGAAGGACGTTCAGAGCGCGCTACATTTGTTTTGGACCCAAATGGAGTAGTTCAAGCCTATGAGGTAACGTCTGAAGGTATGGGCAGAGATGCAGATGAGTTACTCAGAAAAGTAAAGGCAGCAATACATGTGTATGAAAATCCCGATGAGCGTTGCCCTGCTAAATGGCGTGAAGGCGAAGAAACATTGGTTCCAACATTAGACTTAACTGGAAAGATATAAATTGGAATTATCACCACAACTTCTCGAATCGTTAAAGGTTTATGCGGACAAGATTGACAAGAAAGTATCCTTTCTTGTCAATGACCAGGACCATCCTAAAAAAGAATCTTTTTTAACGTTTTTAAATGGCATAGCAAGTATCTTTGATAAACTCGATGTGCGTATTGATAAAACCGCATTTAATCAATACTCTCCTCTCACGTTTGAAATTGCATCGGATGACACACCAACAGGTATTCTTTTTTCTGGCATACCAGGAGGTCACGAATTCAATTCTCTGATACTAGGGACATTGCAAGCTGGCGGATCTAAACTCAATTTAGATGCATCTCTAATCGATCAAATCAAACGAATTGATACGAATATCGATTTTGAAACAGTGATAAGTCTAAGCTGTGAAAATTGCCCAGATGTTGTTCAAAGCCTCAATCAGTTTGCTTTGGTTAATGACAAAATTACCAATCACACTATTGATGGCAATCTATATCCAAAGTTAGTTAAATCGCGTGATATACAAAGCGTTCCATCTGTTTTTATCGACAGTGAAATGATCGCTAGCGGCAGAATAAGTACAGCAAATATATTAAAAAAATTGGTCGATAAAAATTTGCTAAGCAGCAAACCAGCAACACCCCAAAAATCAAATTTACCACTGCAAGATGTAGTGGTAGTTGGCGGTGGACCCGCTGGAGTAAGCTCCGCAATTTATTCTACTCGCAAAGGTCTTAAAGTGACCGTTGTTGCAGAAAAATTTGGTGGCCAGCTCACGGAAACCGTTGGAATTGAAAACTTCATTTCTAGCCCTTACACTACTGGCAAAGAACTAACCTCAAATCTGCTGAATCATGCAAAAGAATATGATATTACACTAAAAGAGGATGTACGTGTAGAAAACATTAGCGATGGAAATACAAAACACATTACACTTTCTAGCGGTGAGATAATTGAGTCTAGATCGGTGATAATAGCTACAGGTGCCAAATGGAGAAATTTAAATGTTCCAGGTGAAAAAGAGTACATGGGAAAAGGTGTTGCGTATTGTCCCCATTGCGATGGTCCGTTTTTCAAAGGCAAAAATGTGATTGTAGTAGGTGCTGGAAATTCAGGGCTTGAAGCAGCCTTAGATTTATCAAATATTGCGAAGACTGTGACCGTACTTGAATTCTTGCCTTTCTCAAAAGCGGATAAAATTTTACGTGACAAGGCGCGAGATACCAACAATATCGACATCATTTTAAATGTAGAAACACAGAAAATCTTAGGTGACAACAAAAAAGTAACGGGCTTACGCTACATGGACAAATCAACCAAAGATATTTATACAATAAATACATCTGCTGTGTTTATCCAAATCGGTTTATCTCCAAATAGTCATTTCGTAAACAATTTATTAGAGCTAAATGAATATGGTGAAATCATTACAAATGATCGATGTGAAACATCGGTCAGCGGTATATTTGCAGGTGGCGATGTGTCCTCAGTGCCACACAAACAAATCATTGTCTCAATGGGACATGGAGCAAATGCTGCACTTTCCGCTTCGGAATATTTGATCAAGCAGAGTGCAAAAGTAAAGTTGCCGAAAAAAGCGAAGATAAAGTCAAAATAAAATTTTGATTCTTATCTGCATTTTTTAGTGCAGGTTCAAATTACCATTTCGCAAGATCAACTGTGAGGATTGATCTGTAATTGCATATGCCCTCGTTCCACTCTATACCTACGGCTTGAATGTCGACACCTGCACTATGTGCCTTATTCAACATCTTTGAATATTCTTTATCTCGTTGCCAATTTGGTTTAAAAGTATCACAATCTCCTCTGTTGACAATAAACAAAACCAAAAATTTATACCCTTCTTCTTTCAAGCGTATCATTTTATCTAACTGCATAAGTGAGCGCGATGATACTACAGGTTTGCTATTCCATTTTTGGCTTAAAACGCCGTTTGGATAAATCCCTGAACGCTTGAACGGTAAGGATTTATCATAAAATACAGAATCCTTTCTATCAATTTTTTTATTGGGGTCATATGTAGCGCACACAACATTCTTTACTTCAACTCCAATTATTGAGTCACTGCTTTTTAGATAAAGATCACCATTGTATTTATATTCCTTGGGTTTACTGATCAAAGCATACGCTGAATAATATTTTATAAGCTTTCTTTTCAAAACTTCACTAGCAATTTTCTCTGCAAAAGCTGGATTCGCACCTACAGTGACTTTTGAGTATCCATCCTCTGTAACATGCACACATTGCATAGCATAGTCTGTCTTTGATTTTAAACTAGATTGCGTAGCAGTAATGATATCACCTGGTCCATATTGCCCTCCAAGTCCTAATCCTGGAGAATGGACTAAGAAACTATTACCATTTTTGTCTACTGCATCAGAAACATAAGGAGATTTTATTTTAGATGAGGGTCTCTTTTGAAATATAAGTTCCGTTTTAATTTCTGACAGATTGAATAAGTTCATAGACTACTTACTGCCACCAGGGTGAACTGCTGATGTAAAACTTCCTGAATCAATATTTTTATCTGCATAAGCGATGAATTCATCGCTAAAAGCAGTTTTGGTGTTATTCCACCACTCAGAACCTACATTTGAAAGTAAAGACAAAATCGATCTTTCAAATCCTTCGATGCGTTTTCTTTCAATCGACCCGTATAATGCTTGAATATAGATTGCTTCAAATCTTCTAACCGCAACAAGCATCCAAAAATGAAAGCGAAGTCTTTCATCAGATGAAAGAACGTTCAACCCATTTTCGGCTTTTATTATAATCTTTGCAAGTTCGCCATCGCTTGATATTGAATTTGCAGTAAGACTCATATCCATACTGCTTTGTTGAAATGTCTGTGATTTCAGTGCAGTGGTATTTTGCTTCAATTGCAGTGCTAGATACGCTAGCGTTACCAGCGTTGCAATCGCAGCAATTAATTCACCTATACTGCCTAGATCTTGAAAAGTCATAATATTGCCTTCCTTTTTTAATTGTTGATAAATCGTTGATTGTAAGATGCTTTGTTACATGGATTTTTGGAAGCTAAAGACCCATTCATTCATATTTTCTATAGAATTTCCATCTATTGTTGCATCAATGGGTTTATCAATTCTAAGATATAAGGGCTGTCCAAAAATGTTAGTGGATAACCGGAGTCCAAGCCCATAATCTATCAATGAAGTATTATCAAATAAGCGGTCGTTCGATTCAAACTTAGAACCGGATAGAATTCCACTATCTACAAAAGCGGCCAACTCAAAACTAATGGCCCCGAACCTTTTGTGCATGAAAGCCTCAAAGCTATTTGAAAATACCTCTTCAACGCCGATGAAATTCTGGTTTCCAAAAGCGCGCAGATTTGCATCGCCTGACATATGATATTGATTTCGTAGATCGTAATCTCCATAAAAACTAGACACATCTCTAAGGTATCCTTTTTGTAGCATTGCTGCAGAACCTGCGCCTTCAACAGTAAACCTCTCCTGAACGGGTACGCCTTTCGAATCAGACCAGATCCATCCTAAAAAACTTCTATCTCTCACACCGAATAATCTGATTTTCTTTTCAATTGCATCCTCTATGGTTAGCCTGGTAAAAGACCAATCCGATATACCGGCCGGAGAAAAATCAATCATCATCGATCCACCCGGAAGTCTCCTGTCTGTAAGCCCAAATGAAACAACCGAGGTCAACCCTTTTTCAAAGAGATTCGTTCGTTTGATATTGGCGGCGTCTGTAACAGAAAGGCCGACAGTTAGAGTAGTGGGGCTGGTAGGATTCAGTGTATTGGATGTTGAGAACTTCAAGCCTCTCACTCCTCCAAGGTCATAGAGATGATAATCGTATTTTCTCAATCCACTATGCAGATAACGCTTCCATCCCGATACTTGCCAATAAGCTTTTCCCGTTTCCGTTCCGATGTTTAGATCAACATTCAGTTCTTCATTTATGCCATACGTTCTATTCAATTTCAATCCCGGCATATAGCTATCGGTATCGTGATACTGAAGGGTTGGATGGTATTGTATCACGTACGTGTTTCGGGGACGATATCGCATACCAGGCCTGTAGAACATAATTTCTGAAGGCATATTTGTTTGAACAAAATTGTTTCTAAAATCGATATCCATTGTTTGTACATCTGGATCTAGTGTTGCATTTTTTGGCTCCGAGGGAACATTGTAGGTAAAGGTATCGGCTGTTCTGAATTTGTGATTTTTCCACCAGATTCTATGAGTAGCTCCATCCTTTAAATTGGTTTCAATCAATTGCGGCATATCTCTTTTCCCATGGCGAACAATATCCATTGTAACGTCCCACGTACCATTGGCTTTCTGCGTTTTCTTCCAGCTTTTAATTCCGTAATCGAGTAGACGGGTGTCATGTAGCCAGGACCTGAAAAACCAATCAAGGTCCTCTCCGCTGATCTCTTCAACAACATCAATAAATCGCTTTTCATTTACGTGCTTTAGTTTCCAGCGACGATAGTATTCCTGCATGCTTTTTAAAAAAGTCTCTTCCCCTAAAATATATTTTAATTCGTCTAGCATTAAGGATGGCTTCGTGTAGGCATTTGCGCCAGCAGCTCTTGTGTTTTTGAACATATAGGTTGAACGACCGATGGGCTCATCGAGGCCACTACTCATAAATCCGATCATACTCCATTGCGTATTGCCTAAATCGCTAGAAAACTTCCAATACTTCTTTTGCCAATCTTTCAGTCTACCGCTATTCATATCAAACCCTTGATCGCCGTATCGATCCATCATATACCATCGGTCCTGGAAGCTCGTAAACCCTTCATCGAGCCAAGACTCGCGAACTTCGTTATTTGCTAATATCCCAAAAAACCAAATATGTCCCACCTCATGTAATATCAGTCCTTCAGATTCACTGCCATCCATTACGAGCATCGGGTATTCCATTCCACCGCCAGCGAGCCTATCAGTATTGGTAACTTGCGGATACGCATACATCCCGAACTTTGTGCTAAGCCATTCAATCGCGCGTTCTGTTCTCGCAACAACCTTTTTGGTCCACTTTCTGCCATTTTTTTGATTGTAAAGAACATGAACATCTACGCCATTCCAACTGCCGCTTTCGTATAAAAAATTGGGAGTTGTCACCCAAGCAAAATCATGCACATCCTCTGCATAGAACGTTACAATACGTCTTTCGCTTGTGTCGTATTCAGAGCGGTTTTTCTTAAAATCTTTTAACCATTTACTAAACTTCTGACTGGTATCTACGCGAACCTCTTCCCAGCCTGGATCGCCGCTAGTAACGGTTCCTGTGGAACCAATTATATAGCCACGCGGTACATCCATTGTGACCTCATAATTCCCAAACTCACCATAGAATTCGCCCTCTGCATGGAAAGGCTCATTGAACCATCCATTTTCATCGTACACCACTACCCTTGGATACCATTGCGCAAAGTTATACTGCACGCCAACGCGTCCTGCTCGTTCTAAAAATTCCCCCACATGGTGCGTCCAATCCAAATCTATTACCATTGAAGCTCCAGGCGCGAGCCCTTTGGAAAGTTTAGCAGATAATATGGTATCATCTATTTGGAAGGTATCTGATAAAGCGGATGCACCACTTATAATTGTAAAGTTATTTATTTCGTATTTGCTAAAATATGGATCTATCCCTTTTTTAACACGATCACCCCTATAAGTTCTACCAAGACCCGCTAAATATTCTCTATATTTAACGGTTCCTTCCTGAAATGCATTTGCATATAGATTTAAATAGAAATGGTAAAGTGTGTCAGGTGAATTATTTTTATAGCTAATGGTGGAATGTCCGCCAACCGTATGCTTTACTGTATCCAACTTGACATCCATTTTATAAGATACAAATTGTTGCCAATACTCGCTGGCGTTTAGTATGGAAAAATATGAAGTCAATAGTAATGCAAATACTTTCATAATTCTTTCTTTTTTTGGTTTAATAAAAAAGGATTTATTGTTATAACCTATCACGAAATTCAATTTATAAACAAACGCTAACTAATCCAATTACCCTCATAATTAATTCTAGAAATAAATATTTGAGAAGACTACATTTCTTCATGTCTAATAATATTATTGATCTTATAGCTGCGCTATTTTTATGTATTGTACTATTTAGTAGAATGCGTGCTCCGAAAAAACCACCTCCATGGTGGAAAAGTTTTAGGCTGTACACAACATATGCGTTTGTCTTGTTAGTGCTACTTAGGGTATATAATACCCTATCTTAATTAAGAACGATAAATTATAAATAATACTTTCAGCGTTATTTATGATGGGTGGGGTTTTGTTCTTAACTTAAACCATATATTATATCTTTTTAAGTTAGATGTATATTATTCGCTTTTAGTTCATATAAGGAATCTAGATGAGAGGTCAAATCAAAAAAGGCTGGTCATGAAAAACGTTTTAACTTTAATTATTTTTTCATTATTCATATCTTGTACAAAGCAAGTATCTACGAGCTATCCCGATGATTTATCTGTACCTGATATTCCAATAAAAAAGAATGCAGCATATCTTAATTTGAATTCAGATTATATCTTTGATCAAGAATCATTGCACACGTTTCAGTTAAAAATTCCAGGAAGTTTGTTAAAGAAAATTGATTCAGATCCCGTAAAGGAAGAATACGTTGAAGGCATTCTTATTTTTAATGGTGACACATTGAGTCCGGTCGGCATCAGATATAAAGGAAGTGTCGGTGCATTTTTTGGTTGTACATCCGGAAAAGATCCTTTTAAACCTTCAGGTAAAAAAACATGCACCAAGCTTTCCATGAAAGTTAAAATAAATTGGAAGGGGCGAAAACAAACATTTTATGATTTAACAAAACTTCAGTTTCATAGCCAAAACAATGACCCCTCCCAAATGCATGAACGGCTCGGCTACTGGTTCTTTAGAAGCATGGGGGTACCTGCTCCACGATCTGTACATGCAAAACTCATAATCAATGGTACATATGTTGGACTATTTGCTTTGACTGAACAGATCGATGGCAATTTCGTCCGCTACAACTTTGATGAGTCAAATGGAAATCTATATAAGGAAGTGTGGCCAATTACTGAAAAAGGGAAACCTCAGTATGATAAAGCTCTTTTAAAAGGATTGAAAACAAACGAGAAAAACAACCCCGATCTTGATCTAATGAAAAGATTTGGATCGTTGATCGCCGCTTCAGACTTAATTGAATCGAGAAAAGTCTTTTCTGAGTATATGGATCTTGACCAAGTGATATCCTATGCAGTTGTGGATCGAGCGATCCGAAATGATGATGGGGTCTTGCATTGGTACACTGATTTCTCAGGATCTTCAAATCATAATTACTATTGGTACGAAGAGCCAATAAAGAAAAAGATTCACCTTATACCTTGGGATCTTGATAATGCTTTTGAAAATCTTACAGCAACAAATCCGATCACATTCATTCCAGATAGATGGGGAGAGACATCAAATGATTGTAAACCTTTTCCTTATGGCGACTGGGGTATTTGGCAACGCTCTGCTGGTTGCGATAAAATTATCAAAACATGGAGCTCTTTTAAAGAAGAATACAAAAGACTACAAAATAAACTTGCCGATTCATACCTAGACGAAGCAAATGACCTAATCGATGAATGGTCCATTCAAATAAAAGAAGCAACGCTACAAGCATCCAAATTACATGATGATGCTGTAACGATAAAAAAATGGGAACGTAATGTTGGCATTCTTAAGGCTCAAATTTTTCGAATGAAATTAAAATTGTCAGAATGACAATTACACGCCACGTAAGATTTGCTCGTAATTCACACTATCAGTATCACCCTCCGTATTAATAAGTAAAATATTCGATCTATTATTTAATTTAATCGCTCTTCTAAAGTCATCATACTCTGTTGATTTTAAAAGACCTATTAATGCGGCCAATGGACTAGCACCTGATTCTCCAGAAATTATTTTAATATCATTTTTTAGAGGATGTGCTAAAACTCTAACTGCTTCTTCCATGAGGCTATCCGATATAGAAAGCGCACCGTAGATTCCATACCTTAATATTTTCCACGCTTCGGTTGAAACCGTGCCACAGTCTAGCCCAGCCATTGCGGTTGTGTTATCATTATCAACTGAAACGCGGTCACCAGTCTGAATGGATCTAAAT
>CEWJ01083755.1_pt1 | contig 10401 bp, 12 predicted proteins | sample 350291 | NCBI WGS metagenome assembly CEWJ01 (sample SAMEA2622923, study PRJEB7988) | marine metagenome | isolation source: saline water (ENVO:00002010), including | reverse complement strand
GCTGCATCAATCTGTGCACCTCTGCCTATCAATAGCTCACAGATTTCCTTGTGTCCATTTTGTGCTGCCAGCATTATTGCAGTCCATCCATGTTCATCCTTTGTATCAACCTGTGCCCCTATATCTAAAAGTAGCTCACAGACCTCTTCATGTCCATTTTGTGCTGCTAGCATCATTACAGTCCATCTGTGTTTATTTGCTATATCGATCTGTGCACCTCTGCCTATCAATAGCTCACAGATTTCTTTATGTCCATTTTGTGCTGCAAACATCAGTGCAGTCCATCCATGTTTATTTGCTGTATCAATTTGCGCTCCTCTGCTTACCAGTAGCTCACATACTTCTTTATGTCCACGCTCTGCTGCAAACATCAGTGCACTCCATCCTTTTCCATTTGTTGAATCAACCTGTGCTCCTCTTGACAACAATAGCTCGCATACTTCTTTATGTCCATTTTCTGCTGCTCTCATCATTGCAGTCCGTTCATGTTTATCTATTGTATCAACCTGCTCCCCTTCCTCTAGCAGTAGCTCACACACCTTTTTGTGACCATTTTGGGCCGCTAACATTAATGTAGTCCATCTATCTTCATCCACTTTTTTATTTACATCTGTATTGTTACCTTCCAAAAGATATTTTACTACCTCTTCTTTTCCAAGTACTGACGCTATAAGTAAAAAATAATCCTTTATGTCCTTTTTTTCATCTTCTAGCTTTTTTATCATGTCTTCCATCAGCTCTTCCATATATATGAAAAGTATTTCCGTAGTATTTACTCTTCTTCGGTGAGTTAAGCTCCTTTCATCGTTATAATTTTCTAATATCCATGTTTTGTCTTTGCTTTTTATCTCCTCTTTTCTACCTTCTACTATCAATTGCTCTAATTCTGTTGCTTCTATTCTTTTCAAAAATTCTTTTTCTAATTCTTTGTCTTCATTTTCTTTTATTTTCAACAATAGTCTGTAGTCTAATTGTTCCTGCGGTATTAATTTAAATATTGCCAAATTTCTTGTGCCTATCATTTTTTCATATATTTTTTCTGGGTACCCAAAAGGTTCTACATTTATTAATAATTCAATTGCTTCTAAATTCTCAACCTCTATTGCTTCTTCTATTGGAAGCATTCCATTTTCATTTTTGTGTAGTGCTGTGTACGTATTTATTTTTGATAATATGACTTTGCTGTCTTCAGAATCTGGATTGTGAATAGCATTACTTAAATCTTCCCTTCTACCTTTTGTCCTTACATCAAATTTATTGAGTGTACAGCTTACAGTTAAGATTAGGAATAACATTTTTCCCCCTATGTGAATTGGAAAGTAGAAAAAACTAAAAGCTAGGGTGTGCTGGATATTATTTTAATAGGTTGTTGGAAAGTTTTTATACTTCTTTTATGACGATTTTACCACAATATTTCTATTTCTGCTCTTGATAATTAAATACCCATTTGTAGTCGAGAGTCCAAAGATAGGACTTATCTAAAAAATATCATAATGAATATAGCAGACTATAAAGAGGAGAAAGGGTAGAAGTTATATAAATGAAAAACTAACAACATTTATAAAAAGAATATGAATAAGAGGCTAAGAAAGACTTTGGCAATTGAATTTGCAGGATCAAGGGAAACGCTTTGCACTTAAATTTTCATTTTTTGAATTAGCTACAAAATTAACTCAACTTTGCAAGCATGTCTCTTATACCACCCTCTACGTCTTCATAGTACTCTAATTTATTCATAATTTCTTTTTTGGAATACCCTAAATTAAGCAGTGCTTGTGTTATATCATCTTCAATGGACACGTCTGCTTGTCCACAATCTATCATTTTTATCTTGTCTTTTGTTTCAATTATAAGCTTTTTAGCTTTTTTCATGCCCATCCCTGGAGTTTTTGTCAATATATCAGCTCTTTCATTCAATATGCAATCTTTCACTTGGGCTATTGAGAAGGTTGAGAGTATGTCTAAAGCTAGCTTTGGTCCTATGCCATTCGTTGATATAAAATATTCAAAGATTTCTCTTTCCTGTTTACTTGCAAAACCAAACAGAGTATGTGAATCTTCTTTTATAGAAAGGTATATAAAAAGCTTTGCTCTCTCTCCAACGGCCAACTTCATTAAAGAATTACGAGAGCAGAATATTTTGTACCCTATGCCAGAGTTATCAAGAACTACAAACTTTCCTATTTCTACTATATTTCCTAACAAATAATCAAACATAAAATCTCCTTGTATTATAGAGATTATACACTAAATTTAAGACATAGCTTAGCAGTTAGTTTATCTGATAGTTCTAACTCTAAATTTAAGTTATTAACCCTGTTCCTTATTTTTATAGAAGGGATTTTATGAATTTTAATTGTTACAGAACTATTGTCTACTACTAACCTAAAAGATGCCCGCATCTCTTTTCCTATTTTCAATCTAAAAGAGATGTTTTTGTATGATAGGGTAGAAGTATTTTTAAGAGAGAGGGAGTTTAGAGTAAGGGATGTTACATTCTTAAAGTAGGAATTTTGCAATTTTAGTAAATTGATGCTAACTTGTGGAATAAAGAGTGACAAATTGGATATGTCAGCTTTTAAATAATAATACTTAAGCTTAATGTTTTGTTTAGAAAATTTGAGATAAGACTGTTTTTTGTAAAATTTGAGATAGTTATTGCTTATCTCTAAGTTAGATATAGGTGATATGATCCTAAGAGTTAATATCAGTAACAAATGCCCTCCTAAAGTTTAATTTAGAGGTTAGATGAGATCAGTCTAGATTGACAAAATTAGAGGCTCAGAATATAATTTTATTACTAGCTTGCTAGAATTTTAGCTGTTTTTAGGAATTAAATGAGGAAATATCTTGCTGAAAATGTTTTCATAGTAAAAAGAGAAGAACTGGGAAAGTTTCTCCCTATGTTCTTGATTGGAAGCTTGGTTATTTTTAACTTCATTATGTTAAGGCAGCTTAAAGATGCCCTACTACTTACTCATATGGGTTCTTCCGCTATACCTAGAGCAAAAATTTGGTATGTTTTGCCCTCTTCGATATTTTTTATGTTTCTTTACAACAAGCTTTCAAATTACATGGATGGTAGAGGTATATTTCAAGTTTTTGTCTCTCTCTTTGGTTTAGCTTTTTTAACTTACACGCTCTTTTTCTTTGACAGCAAAGAGGAAGTTGTTAGTTATCTCTTCTATGCTTTAGCAGAGTCATGGAGTACAGTAGTATTTGGAACATGTATGTGGGCGTTCTTTAACGACATATGTACCATAGATGAAGCAAAGAGATTTTATGTGTTAATATCAGGGGCACAGATAGGTGCAATAGTTGGTAGCTCAAGTGCTTCTTGGCTTGTTAGAGTTTTTGGTGAACATGGATTTGTTCAGCCAGCTATGTTCTCTTTAGTTCTAACCTGCTCTTTGATAATATTTTCTCTTAATTTTTTTAAATCTTCTTTTGTTAATATCAGGAGAGATGCTGATGTTGACAATAGGAGAGGTAAAAAAGATTACAAAGGTATTTTTAAAGGAATACTATTGGTTTTCAGGTCAAGGTATCTATTTTTGATACTCTTTATAACCCTCTCTTACAACTTTACAATAGTAGTTACTGAGTACATATGGAAGAGTAATGTTGCTATGGAGTATGTATCCAAAGGAGATAAGTTTGTTTTCTTTGGAAATGTCTCTTTCTGGACAAATATAGTCTCTTCCATATTAGCGATCTTCTTAACGGGTGGTCTCATGAGATACGTGGGTATAGTAGTAGCGCTGGTTCTTTTTCCAGCTGTTTTTGGCCTATCCACCACTGTCTATTTCTTCCTCTACATGACACCTGTTGGTGGAGCAATTCAATGGATTATTACTAAAATATCTAAATATGCTTTTGCAGATCCTGCAAAGCAGATGTTATATATTCCATGTTCTGCAGAAGAGAGATATAAGGCCAAATCATTAGTTGATATGGTAGGAGCCCGTGGTGGAAAAGCACTAGCATCATTTTTTAACATGGCAGTGCTGGCACCTATAGTGAGTTTTAGCTCAATGGCCATGGCAGCCTATCCTTATTTGATAGTTATAACCGTTTTATGGTTGATTTCAGCCGTAGAAGTGGGTAGAATGTTTATTAAACATAAGAAAGATCAGGAGGAAGCTTTAAATGAAGCATAAATTGATAGAATTAGTTGAAAAAGGTGAAGAGAGAAATGAACATCCAGAATTTCGTTCTGGTGACACTATAAAAGTTCATTACAAGGTTAGAGAGGGTGAAAAAGAGAGAATTCAGGTCTTTCAGGGCTTGGTCTTAGCTAAGAATAACAAGAATTTCATCGTTAGAAAAGTAAGCCTTGGCGTTGGTATAGAGAGAATAATACCTGTACAATCTCCTTATATTGACAAAATAGAAGTTGTTAAAAGAGGTAGAGTTAGAAGAGCAAGGCTTTTCTATCTAAGAGGTAAGCAGGGTAAAGCTGCTAAGGTAAAAGAGGCTAAAGTAACACACTAAAGGGGGAAAGGGAATGTTGAAGAAAGCTAATCTGATAAAAGATTTTTTTATAGTTACTTCCATGATATCTATGGTCTTATATTTAGGATTGTTTGGTATTCTCCCTAAGAAGATATATTTTTCATACTATTTCAAGTATATATGGGCCGTTTTCTACGTGGTGAATGGTCCTTTTCTTCTCTATTATCTTTTAGTTAAGAACAATGAGTTTGAGGAGAAGGTTAATTTTTACAAGAATCTTTTGGTAAAGTTTGCTAAGAAAAATTTTGGAGTTATTGCATCTAAGTTTGTAGGTGCTGTCTACTCTTTTACAGAGGCAGTTGTTGTTGTGTTGTTTATACAGAGATTTTTTATAGGGCACTTTATGGTTCCGACTCCCTCAATGGTACCTGAAATTGTACCAGGAGACCACTTTATAGTTGATATGGTAACCAGTAAATTTATAGAACCTTCCAGAGGTAGAGTGTACATATTTGATAGCACTGTCAGTGTTCATAGTAGGCAAGATAGATGGTGTAAGAGATTGATGGGCCTTCCTGGTGATGAGTTGAAAATAGAAAATGACTCTCTATATGTTAACGGTAACTTGGTTGAGGATAGAAGATATACTCAAGGTAATATGGATAGAGTGTGGAAGGTTCCTAAAAAGGGTGATAAGCTCTCTCTTCAAGGTGCTCTTTTTGAGTATATGGGTGAGATAAAAGACCTTCAGGAAATGAGAGAACTTCAACTAAGAACAATAGATGATGTTGAAGTTGTGAATAGAGGTAAATTCATTCTAAACGGAGAAGAGACAGGTCCAATATTAGATAAAGATGTATATCTTGATCTAGTTAATAATGAGGAGATTGAGTTAGAAGAGGATTTTCTCTTCTTCCTGGGTGATAACACTGAAGGTAGCCATGATTCTAGGTACGTTGGCTTTATAAATAGGTCGAGAATAGAAGGGGGTCTGATATTTAGAATATGGCCCCTAAACAGAGTTGGTTTCTAGTTGTTGATCTCTAAAATTATTTCTATGTTTTTTACTATTGTTAGCAAAGTATCAGGAATTACTCTTCTGTCAAGCCCTGCAAATGTTTCGTGAAAGGTTTCTTTCAATTCTTCAAGAAAGTCTCTCGCTGTCCTTGATTCAGTTTTTTTATATTCAGCACCAACTCTTTGGAATACCTCTATATCAAGGTCTGGATCTATTTTAGTAGATTTGATGAAATCCTTGAACATATCTTCATCTTTGGTTGTTATGATTTGAAACCATGTAGGTGCTTTTACTATTTCATCTCTATGAGGTACAGGGGTCCTAGCATATGTGTATGCTTGCAAGTCGGCACCAGCAGATACTATGTCGCCCCAAATTCTCTTTCCTTCACCATTTATCTTAAGAGCCTGAGTTAGTTGCAATGTCAGTATGTTATTAATAACATTAAAGTCTTCAGCTCTACTCACACTTCTTGCATTTAATCTGTAAATTCCTTCAGAGATCTGAGTGGCTACCAGGTGGTGAGCTGCAATTTTTGTCTTCATAGTCTCATCTATATCACTACTGTCTATCTCTAGGCCAGGTTCTCCTAGGATATAAAATACTTTACCTACCAATTCTGTTGGTACTCCATCTTTAAACAGCTCTCCCTTTTCTCCAGCTTCATTTGTTAAAATACTTTTTTGTGCTTCAGCTATCTCTTCAAGCAGAGTTACAGCAGATCTGTTTGTAGGATGTATCTTGTCAAAACCAGAGCCTAGAGCAATAGCTTCTACTACCTTAGCTCTTTGTTCCTTAGCATCTCCTTTATCTATGGTTATATTCTCTTTATTAGCTACCTTTTGTGCTATAGATTTTCCTCTTACCTTAGCTTTCTTTAATTTAAATGATCGGCTATAGCAAGAAAACATAACTAAACTTAAAATAATTTTAATCACTTTTCTTCCTTTCTAGAATGTTTAATGATTTCTCTATTCAGAGATAGAACTATCATATCATGTGGCTATTTTGCATTCAAATTACTTACAAATATTAATAAATAGATAAGATTCAAATTGACTTAAGGCTGTTTTTTTGATATTATTGTTTGTAGGAAAATCAGGAGGTAAAACGAAGTGGAAGCCATTATACAACAAGGTAAAAGTCAGTACAGAGTAAAAAAGGGTGATGTGATAAAAGTTGATAGATTAGATTTAGCACCCAAAAAGAAAGTTGATATAGACAAGGTTCTTGTTATAATAAATGGTGATAAGCACTTGGTAGGTAAGCCTTATGTTTCCTCTGCAAAAGTGTCAGCCACCGTGGTAGAGCATGGTAAACATGATAAAGTTATAAACTTTAGATATAGACCTAAAAAGGGTTACCACAGAAAAGTTGGACACAGACAAGATTTTACAGAGATAAAGATTAATAAAATAGAGACAGAATGATAAGTATCCATGTTAATAGGGGTAATAGCTACGCCATATGCGCTAAGGGGCATGCAGGTGGAGAACAGGGCAAGGACATAGTCTGTTCTGCTGTTTCCTCACTTATACAGAACATTTTGATAGGATTAGAGAGTTTAAGTGTTGACTGGAAGTGTAGTATGGAGCATGGTAACATCAACATAGTCCTTAAGAGGGACTACAACGAGGATTTAGAGAAAGCTATATTCCTCATGGAGACAACTGTAAAGTCTTTAAAGGAGATAACTGCTTCTTATTCAGATAGATTACAAGTAATGGAGAATAGTACAGATGAGATTGTTTAATTTTGATTTACAAATTTTTGCCACAAAAAAGGGAGTAGGTAGTACCAAGAATAATGCTAATCCTAATCCTAAGTATAGAGGAGTTAAGAAATTTGGTAGTGAATCTGTAATTGCAGGAAACATAATAGTTAGACAGAAAGGGACTAAGTTTCACCCAGGAAAGAATGTAGGTATGGGAAGAGATCATACACTTTTTGCCCTTAAGGATGGAAAGGTTAAGTTTGAAAAAGAGAGGCAAGGCAAGAAAAGAGTCAGTGTAGTTTAGCATTTTAACAGAGAAGAGCTTCAGGGCTCTTTTTTTTTAGGAAAGGAAATTATGAAATTAATAGATACACATTGTCACATAGATAGAGAAGGCTACGATAACGTAGAAGAAGTGCTGAAGGAGACTAAGGAAGAGCTAGAGTTAGCCATAAATATAGGGTGCTGTGTTCAGTCGTCTCTAGATAGTAAAATTTTAGCAGAGAGTAACGATTTCATATACTTTAGTGCTGGTGTTCACCCAAACTACTCTTCAGATTTTAGTGAAAAAGATGTAGATGCTCTTAGAGATATGTTAAAGTCAAATAAAGCAGTTGCTGTAGGTGAAATAGGACTTGATTACTACAGAGACATTGTTCCAGCTGACAAGCAGAAGGTTGCATTCAGAAGGCAGCTAGTTTTAGCCAAAGAGACAAAGAAGCCAGTTGTTATACATGGGAGAGAGGCATATGAGGATATAGTTAACATTTTGAATGAAGATGAATTTAAGGATATTACAGTCATAATGCATAGTTATGCAGGAAGCTACTCTCAAATAGAGAGCCTATTGGATAGAGCCTTCATCTCTTTTAGTGGAATATTGACCTTTCCTAAGGCAATAGCTAAAGAGACTGCATTAAAGGTGCCTATGAGCAAAATTTTGGTTGAGACAGATGCCCCCTTTCTTGCACCACAGCCTGTGAGAGGAAGAAAAAATTTTCCTAAGAATGTTAAGTATGTAGCAGAAGAGTTAGCTAGAATAAAGGGAATTAGTTTTGAAGATGTAGTGAAAGCAACAAACAAGAATTCTAAGATAGTTTTTGGATTATAGTACAGTAAGTTCTATAGAGGGCAAAATAAAAAAATAATATTAGTAATTTGATTAATAAAAATTCCAATCATTTCTCTACAATAATACTCAAATTCTATAAAATCCGTTGTTTGTTAAGATATTACATTTCGATTATCTGTGAAAAGGTAAAAAAAGAAGGCAGCTTGTGATAGCTGCCTTTGCTCTCTAGTTCGTTTTTGGGGGGATAAATTAGAACTACTCTGAAGACTCTCTGTTTAATCCTTATTTCGAGTAGAATTACGAATGGTTAAACCAAGTCTTCATAAATAGATAATATCATACCATCTATTAGATGTCAATACTGACAAGAAAATATTTTAAAAAAATATTTGTTCGCGTTCAAAGATTGTGAAAAAAGTATCTTTAGCTTGATTTTATATATATAATATATTTACAATTTGTTAATTTTAATCCAAAGGAGTCCGGATGATTCTACCTATTTTTTGTATTTTGTCAAATTTATCTTATTCTAAGGTAATAAATATAGCATTGATGTATAGAGGAAAACCTGTAGATGGTGCTGATGTTGGTGTGAAGTTTAATGATAAGGAAATTAGTACAAGTTCTAATGAAGGACTAATTAAAGTTGATGTAGAGGATGCTGAAATGATTCTAGTTAAAGCAATAAAAGAGGGGTACGGTTACAAAGGATATATAGGTAAGCCTAGAGATCTAAATTTAGAAATGAAGCCTAAATATGCAGCTGTAACTGGAAGAGTTGCTATTAGAGGTACTCCTATAAGAGACCAAAAGGTCACTTTAGAAAATTTATGGACTAAAGAGCAATATGAATATTCAACCAATAGCAATGGAAATTTTGTTTTTGAAAGAATTCCCATAAAACAGTCTCATATTTTAAGGGTTTTAAGGGAGGGGTACCTACCTTTCGAAAAAGAGGTGACATTGAATTCTGAGACAGACAGTGAAAATGAGATATATCTTAACGAAAAAGAGTACATTATTAATGTTAAGGTGAAAAATAGTAAAAACAGATTCATATTTATAGAAGGTATAAGTGCAGAGTTAGATGAGACGGGTATAGGTACAGCTATACTTAGTGATTTTATGGAAGATAGGGTGAAAATAATTATAGATGGAAAAGAATTTATAGAAGACGTAGACAAGAGTAAAAGGTTTCAGAATTTTGTTATATCAGTTCCACAATCTTAAGAATTCTTGTAGATACTTAGAGATAATACTTTTATCTTTTATGGTTACAAAATTCTCATCATTCATATTGTTAGCCGAAAATGTGAGGTTGTAGGAGCCTGTTATTAATATAGATCTGTCTATTATAATGAATTTGTGATGCATAATTCCTTTTTTTCTGCCCCTAATCTTCACAATTTTCTCCTTTTTTAGATCCTTAACTTGTTTGTTTAGGTTTTTCTTTTCTACAACTCCTCTTACTTTTATTCCTCTTTTTTTAGCCTTTAAAAGAGCCTCTTTTATTTTATTGTCAGTTAGTATGTAACTACAGAATTCCACACTCTTTTCTGCCTTATCTATTCTGTCTATTATGTATTCAGAACAGTTGTCAATGACTGAAAAGTGTACAGATATCTCTTCGTTATACTTATGATAAGAGAAGAAGAATGATATAAGGAGTGCTAAGGTTACTATTAAATTTCTCATATGAAACATTATACTCTATTTGAAACTATTTTTTAAATTTGCAAGGCTAAATCTACTGAAGTAGTTGAATTTATTGAAAATATTTTACTTTGATAGTTGAAATAGGGTATATATTTAATGTATAATATTTTAGTTAACTCTCTGAAGGTAGAAGATTATACTACATTTTGAAAAAGCAGGCAACATTAGAGGGTTTTTTTGAGAATTTTCAAAAAAATTTATGTTGAAAAATTGTTGAAAAAATGTTAAAAACTGGTTGAAAAACATCCCAGTTATGTTATAATCACATCAGAGGTTTCAGTACATTTTCTGAGAAAGCTCAGAATTTGTCTTCCGGAAAATTGATTCTGAACAAAATAAAATGGAGGTTTATAACTTTGAAAAACTTTAGAAATTTATTAGTTGTTTCTGCGTTACTAGCAGCTAGTTGTACTGGTTCTAGTGAAG
>CEWJ01012810.1_pt1 | contig 10443 bp, 3 predicted proteins | sample 350291 | NCBI WGS metagenome assembly CEWJ01 (sample SAMEA2622923, study PRJEB7988) | marine metagenome | isolation source: saline water (ENVO:00002010), including | reverse complement strand
GGGAATGACTCTTGATCTCCATCAAAGGTACACCCCAGTCCAAAACGTGTGGAAGGCATCGGATTCGACAATGGTTGAAGTTTTGGATGGCGAGACGCTCTCCTCATTCGTATTACGAAACGGTTTGGGCGATGAGGAACAGAAAGCGGCCGAGCACAAACTCAAGCAAACCGAATACACTCAACCGGCCATGCTCACCGCTGATTTGGCCATTGAACATGCACTCAATGCTTACGGTCACAAACCCGATATGGTTGCTGGGCACTCTTTGGGAGAGTATGCCGCATTGATGGCATCGGGCATATTGAACATGGACGGGGCACTTCGGGCTGCTGCAGCACGAGGAACCGAAATGGGTTCGGTAGAAATTGACGACAAAGGCCTCATGGCAAGTGTTACGGCTCCATACGAAGATGTTGAAAGGATTCTCGATGAAGCGGAAGGATATGTGATTGCAGCGAACAAAAACTCACCAAAGATGACCGTTATTGCAGGAGCAACCGATGCTGTGACGAGTGTCATGAAGGTGTTTGAAAAGGAGGGGTTCAATTGCGTACCGCTTGCAACCAGCCATGCGTTCCATTCAAGCATCGTTGCTCCCGCAAACGAACCTCTGCGAAGATTTCTCTCCTCGCTTGAAATCAATTGGCCCTCTATTCCAATCACTGCAAACGTGGATGGAACCTTTTATCCAAACACTGGTACGGATGCGAAAGAGGGAATACTTTCGAAATTAGCGCCTCAGATGGCATCTTCGGTCGAATGGACTTCACAGATCAACACCATGTACGAAGCTGGTGCACGGATTTTTGTTGAAGTTGGGCCAAAACGCGCCCTGACGATGTTTGCCTCGCAAATCTTGGAGGAGAAACCACATCTTGCAGTTATGACAAATCATCCAAAACAAGGCGGTATTGCTTCCTTCCTTGTCGCTATTGGTGCCTTGGCCCTTGCTGGACGCCCACCGCACACGGTTGAAGGCACCTCACCCGTTTTCAGTGAAGCATTCCGTGCGGGCCCAATCGAAGCACACCAGGAATCCGCACTTCCGATAAGAGAAAGCGATGAAGAATTGCGCATAAGGGCACGCCCTCTTCCCACTCAGGGGAATGCCACAGTCGTTCCAAATATCTCACAATCCGCTTCTGTTTCTGTCAACAAACAGCCAACAGTTGCCGACTATGTCGGCGACCGTATTGCTCAACATTGCGGTTATCCTTCGATGTTCTGTCATGGGATGGTTGATCTTCGTTTGGGACTTGGTTTGTCCGAACAAGCCATTCAATCGATCATTTCAACGATTGGATTAGAGGCCATTACGGACAAAGAGGTTGATGTTCATTCAGCAAGAACCGCAGCGGACATCGAACGTTGGGTACGTCAACCTCCAACGGGATGGAAGAAACACATTCATCTCGCATCATCAACCCCATCATCGATGGCAAAAATGCACACGAATGAAGACTCACTCACCCAGCGTCGGGCCGATCCGTACGTTGTTTCTGGGATAAGTCTCGGTCTTCCAGGTGGAGAGAAAGTTTTCGACGAGGACGTGTTTGAACGTCTTGTTCGTGGTGAAACCTGCATCCAAGAAGTGTCGGATGAATACAAGCAGCGTTTGCTGGACAAGAACATCAAACGGCTCATCAAAGGACGAGATGGTTCTGTCAACATGGAACAAGCAACAACCTTTGGCGACATCCCTCAACTTGCTGGAATCAAAGGAGCGTTCGACCTTGCAGATGAGTTTGGTATCGATCCCAAGATGGTCATGGCATGGGACATCACGACTCAACTTGCCATGGCTTCGGGTTTGCTAGCTCTTCGTGATGCTGGTATTCCGCTTACACCAGAGGAACAGACAGGGAAGGGTGGATTGCGTCTCATCCGCAATTGGCAGATTCCAAACCGTCACCGAGACCGAACAGGAATTGTGTTTGCATCGTGTTTTTCAGGATTGCAGATGGCAATGAAGCATGCCAAGAACGATGGTGATGATGGAGAGGGGAAGTTTGACCGCCGCTATTTGTTCCAAGTATTGACCATGGGACACTCCCAATTTGCCCAATTCACCGGTATCCGGGGCCCTACGACGACGATTAACCTCGCTTGTGCTTCAGCAACTGGCGCATTCCAAATCGCAGAGGACTGGCTCTCGAGCGATCGTGTTGACCGAGTTGTCATCCTCTCGGCCGATGACGTGACAGGCGATGACCTCTGGGAATGGATTGGAAGTGGTTTTGCTTCCACAGGAGCGGCCTCGACAAGCAACGTTGTTGAAGAGGCTGCATTGCCATTTGACAAACGCCGAAATGGATTGGTTCTCGGAATGGGGGCTGCTTCATTCGTCGTTGAACGAAAAAGCTCTGCAGATGAGCGCGGAGTACAACCCATTGCAGAATTACTTGGAGCGAAAACCGCAAATTCTGCTTACCATGGTACGCGACTCGATGTTGATCATGTCGCAAAAACAGTTGATGAATTCATTGAGGAAATGGAAAGCCGCTGGAATCTTGATCGACATGAACTCGCTAAGGATTTGGTGTTTTATTCTCACGAAACCTACACACCCGCTCGCGGCGGGAGCGCCCAAAGCGAGGTGAAAGCGCTGCGTCGAAGTTTTGGAGAGAGCACGGATTCGATGGTGATTGCGAATACGAAAGGATTCACGGGACATCCGATGGGTGTCGGTATCGAGGATGCGAGTATGTTCTATGGTTTGCTTACGAAACGCATTCCACCTATTGCAAATCACAAGGTCGTTGACGAAGAACTTGGTAATTTGCATCTTTCGAAGGGTGGCGACTATCCGGATTTGAAGTACGGCCTTCGATTTGCTGCAGGTTTTGGTTCCCAGATCGGCCTCTCGTTTGTCCGTGCTTGGCCGGTTCAAGGAGACCGTATTGATGGCAAACGCCTCTTGCAATGGTGTCGAGAGTTGGCCGGTTCGGATGACATACAGTTACGTATTCTCGACAACAAACTCGTTGCTTATGTTGATGGTGACGATAATCTTCATGGAGGAATTCAAGGAGACGTATACGATATTACGGCACCGTTCGAGGGCTTACCCAGCAATATTCCAGAGATTGAGAAGAAGATTGTTGAACCACCGGTAAGCGAACCTGTTGAACAAAGCACTCAACCATCAGAACCCAGCCCATCGGTTGCGTCTGTGCCTGCAAGCGGTGACATGGTCCAAACCGTCATTGACGTTGTTGTAAAACACACTGGATACCCTGCAGATTTTGTTGAATTGGATCAGGATTTGGAGGGCGAGCTTGGCATCGACACGGTCAAGCAGGCAGAAATAATGGTCGACATACGGACACAATTCAACCTGCCTGTGGACGAAACGTTCGTGCTTTCAGACCACCCGACACTGAACCACATGATCGACTACATTCAGCGAATGCAGGGTGGAGGAGGAAACACTTCGACACTTCAGCCTGCGGTTGAGGCGAAACCTGAACCACCTTTGTCGACTGAGCCTGCTCAGACACGTGAGGCTGTTGTCACCGACTCTGCACCGATGGTTTCTGACGAGGCAATGACGCAGCAAGTTGTCGATGTTGTTGTCAAGCACACTGGATATCCTGCGGACTTCATCGAGTTGGATCAAGATCTTGAAGGCGAATTGGGAATTGACACTGTTAAACAGGCAGAAATCATGGTTGACATTCGCCAATTGTTTGGACTTCCTGTCGACGAGAATTTCCTGCTTTCAGAGCATCCAACCTTGAATCACATGATTGGATATATCGCCAGAATGCGTGGAGGTTCGAGCCCTGTAGCAGCACCGGTTCAAACTTCAACCCCGCCATCGCCTGTCGAAGAAGCAAAACCTTCGCCTGTAAGCATGAAAGAAAGTTCGATGCCAACGGATGCTGGAATTGAGAATTCGCTGATTGAGGTTGTCGTCAAGCATACAGGCTATCCTGCAGATTTCATTGAGATGGACCAAGACCTCGAGGGTGAGCTTGGAATTGATACCGTGAAACAAGCAGAAATCATGGTTGATGTACGGGAGATATTTGCTCTTCCCGTTGATGAGGATTTCCTCCTCTCCGACCATCCCACTCTGAACCATTTTGTTGCCTATATCCTGAAAATGAAAGGCGGAGAATCATCTTTTGAGCACAGTACTCCGGTAGAACCTGTTGTTGAACAAGTGCCTGAACAGGCAAATTCCGCTGTTGAACACGCTGGTTGTCGTCGATGGCAAGTAGAGGTTGAAGAGGCTGAATTGGTGAACTCGCCCCTCATGCTCGATGGGACCGTAGTTGTTACCGATGATGGCTGGGGAATTGCAGAACATTTGTGTTCGCGTCTTGAAGCCAGGGGCCTTACAACCGTTCGGGTTGGTTTTGAGATGGGAATTCGCGATGTGTCGATACAATCAGAGCAAGGCCGAGCCGTTCACCGAGGCGACCCTGGAAACCCGCATCACATTGAGTCGATAACAACCGCCCTCTCCAACATGAGAGTAGTGGGAATGCTTCACCTTGCGCCGATGAAACTCGCCTCAGCCAGTTGGTCCGAGGATACCTTACCTTCTGCCCAGATATCGTTGGCTGCACATGGATGGTTTGGTCTTCTCAAAGGAATGGATTCTCAATTTGCTGAGTTGACCAACGGCTTGGTTGCTAGTGTTACCGCAATGGATGGCAGACATGGAAACATTGGTGAACGCTTCAATTCAATTCAGTGCGCTGCTTCAGGTGTTACGAAATCGTACGCTTTTGAACGCCCGCAATTACGAGCACGTGCGCTTGACCTTCACCCTGAAATCATCTTTGATGCAGAAGCAGCAGCAGAACAAATTGAAGTTGAATTGTTTGAACATGCAGGACAAGTTGAAATCGGTCTGGATCGTGACGGCCGTCGCTGGCAACTAGTGGCTTTTGCTGAAGACGTCGTGGATGACTTGAAACCGCTTAATTCAGATGACGTCTGGCTTGTGTCAGGTGGTGGTTCTGGCGTCACTGCTGCCTGCATAGTGGGCGTAGCAAAATCCAGCCAGGATGCAGAAGCAACCTTCCATTTGCTTGGCCGTTCTGAATTGATTGAGCGAACCTCTGAGTGGTTGAATTGGAGCGAAGAGGAACTCATGACGGAAAAAATGGCACTGCGTGAACGGCTAACAGAAGCGTCATCAAGCGGTAAAGTCACCATGGTTGAATGGAACAAAGCATGGCAAAAGTATACTCGAAGTCGTGATGTGTACCAAACACTTTCTCACATAGAAGCAACAGGAAATCGAGCGTTCTATCATTCCATTGATGTTACGGATGCAGCAGCACTTACGTCCTTAGGGGCATCGTTGTCAAAGCCAATAACAGGAGTGGTACACGGTGCCGGCCTTGAGGACTCCAAACTCGTTGCAGATAAGGCCTGGGACACCTTTGACACGGTCGTTCGCGTTAAAATCGATGGATGGGCTGCCTTGTTGAAAGCGGTTGAAGCTTCGGAAGGAGTGTTGCAATTTGCTTCAGTGTTCACTTCTGTCGCTGGACGTTTCGGTAATGGAGGCCAAACCGATTACGCAGCAGCAAACTCGATTTTGGATGCTGAAATGGCGCGTTTAACTGCTAAGGGAGAACATCGGGCAGTCGCTATTGGTTGGACGGGTTGGCGAGATGTCGGTATGGCGACACGAGGGAGCATCGAAGCGGTCTTTGAAGCGGCTGGAATTGAAACGTTGCCTGTCGATGTTGGCGTCCAGATTTTCGTTGAAGAAGCCTTACGCGGTGGAAAACGTCGGGTGATAGCGTGCGGCTCTCTTGGTCAAATGGACCGATTCGATTCATTCCGAGAGGCACCGCTGATGTTGCCCGGTGAAATGGCAGCAATCATGGAAGATCCTCAACGCTTCCCATTCATTGACAAAGTGCTTGCATTCGAAGAACAACAGAACGTGTTGACACAGACGACACTTTCAGTGGCTGAGCATCCGTTCTTGAACGATCATGCCATCGATGGCGTTCCATACCATCCCGGAGTCATGGCGATGGAGATGTTTGCTCAAAACGCATTGCTGCTCTGCCCACACTCCTGTTTGGCAGGTTTTGAGAATGTAACCTTCGGGCTACCTGTGAAGGTTCTGAAAGGAAGCATACGTGTGCGTGTGGAAGCGTCAATACTACGTATTGATGGAGAGCGAACATGGGTGAATTGTCGGCTTGTATCCGATCTTGTTAACTCGAAAGGGGTTGTCTTTGGTGAGCGAGAACATCACCAAGCAACCGTTCGATTGGTGAAAAAATCCGACGATTTGAGAGCCTTTTTGCAATCGGAGATTGCCGAACTTCCAACGATTGGCACACCTCCATCGGGGCGGCTTGAACACCATGCCTCATTCATCTATTTGCGCTATTTCCACGGTCCTCGTTTCCAATCGCACGGAGGCGTTCTACGTGGTGTCGGAGATGAGTCTCAACCGGGTATCGATGGCATTGCTCTAATGCGTCACCAGTTGCCAGCAACCGATCAATTCGCTCACGAGCGGGACGGAGAAGACGTATTGCTTGAGTCGTTGCCAATGTTGGTTGAAGCGGGTTTCCAAAATGCAGGACTCGTTGCGATGGAGTCGGAAGGATTCAGCAGCCTCCCTGTTGGGATTCAATGGTCGACAATGCTCCGTGTCCCTGAACGAGAAGAACAACTCCGATTGCGATCGATTCGTGTTGCTGTAGAGGAGGATGGTGTAACCGTTCACGACGTCCTCGTAGTTGGAGCCGATGATGCCCCTGTTTTAGCGATGAAAGGATTGCGACTCAAGGCGATGGCACCGGTGCCGGAAGATCAGGCCTTCTCCTTCGATCGTTGAGTGTGATTCTTTGCAAGCATTGTTTCGTTGGCTTGACCTCAATGAAGGACCGAGATGCTTGTTGGCTACCTGTTCAATCGGTAAGCAAGACCCCTCGACGCTCAGTTTAATCGATTGGGATGAATTGAGAAGCTTCAAAACACAAAAAAGGACAAACGAACATCTCTCCGCTCGGTGGCTTTTGGAGAAGGCTTTAGTGCAGTGGGGAGGGATTGACTGCAATCAGATATCTGTCGATCGTACAGAACAACGTGCGCCATATTTGAAGGCCATTCAAGGGTTATGGCTTCATCCTCAATTGCCAAACATTTCAATTTCACACAGCGAGAATCTTGCTTGTGTTGCACTTGTTGAATGTGGGTGGACGGTTGGTGTGGACGCCGAGCCTCTCGAACGCGAATTGCGAACAGCGATGTATGACATGATGGCGAAGGGCGAGGAACTCCTCCGCCTTAGGGCCGGTGAAGTGGACGCTCTATGGACTTGGACGGTGAAAGAAGCTGTTCAGAAAGCCACTCGCATGGGCATGCACCTCAATCCGCGGGATATTGTTGTAGAAGCAGATAATAATGAAAACAAAATCTCAATTGGAAATTCAATTTTTCAATTGGAAAATCTCACGAATGACGGTTATTGTATCATGCTTGCTTGGGGTCCCGATGTAGACCCAATTCGATCTTTGGAAGACGATGTATTGGATGCCACACGTGAAGCCATGAGCCTGAACGATGCGTGGACAGTTGGCTGTGCAAGCGTTCGCAAGAATGCGTAGTCACTTGTTCCACAAGCGACTTGATTCCCATTCGAGCCCTAGCAGTATTCCAATTTCTGTTAGAATCACGTAATTGAACAGAAGGTATGACACATAGGCTACAACAAGAACGAGCAGGGTAGTGTTGATGACCTTTCGGCGTTGACGCTTGACATCATCAAAGGTACAGATTCCCCGATTCCTAAAGTAGATGAACAAACCAATGAAGACCGATGCGGATGCTACGGCAAGCATCGTAGGACGAAACCATTCGTAACCTTCTCCTCCCCAGTACAAATTGTCCGACAAAGCAGCAGCAGTGCTAACACTCGCAAGGCCAAAGAGCACCAAGACCACACTCGGTAGACAACACATTGATGCGATGATGGTTGAGGTGGAGATGAGCTTAACAAGGGATTTCACGTTGTTTTCTTCATTTTCCATCGTCGTCATCTCCCATTAAAACAATCAGCAAATTTTGGCTCCTCGCCGGGATTGGTGTAGGCTTGTATTGGTAGCACATCAACACCATCCGACCATTTCCCCATGTTTGTTAACATACCTGTGTTGACGAGGTTTTGGTAAGCAAAATCAGCAGTATTGTAATCTCCTCGACTTTGGGCGACCACCCAATCGGCCTGTGCATCGACTCGTCGGTAGAACGCCCAATCTGCGAGCGTATCGTGTGCCTCGTTGGCGGGTATGTAGTGTGTTGCAACAAGGCGAGGAAAACCGTATCGATCGCTCGGAATGTACAACAAGAGTGCGTGATCCTGGTCAATCTGCTCGAACAAGGCATGTTGGTGAACACTGTTGCATTGCCCAACAGTCATATCGTCCTCGCTTACAACGAGGTGAACGATGGTGTCTTCTGGTAGGTTGGTGAAGTCTGGAACCCACTCCGCTTGAACCGGCCGAGCTGCAGCCATCTCGGTATCGACCAGAAGCGTTTCACTTCCCCAACCCATGGACTGAACCATGCCAAGGGCTTGAAGCGAATAGGCTCCACCGAGGCTGTGTCCTCCAATCAAAAGGTGTTCGGGCATGATGGTGAGATTCTTCAACACAGCATCGACGGTCAAATGGCGTGGCGTAGCGGTGATGATTTCATTCAAGCGTTGCAGTGCGGATTCAATGGAAAGCATCCTTGGGACGTGATGGGGCCAATCTGAGGTTCCATTAATGAGGGTTGGTTCGAAATCATCGCCCCCTTCAGGTCGCACATCCGTTGGATACTGGATGTATGCAACGACCATACCTTTCGCAGAAAGGTGGTCGATCCAATCCGTATAGGATTCAATGGAAGGATTGTTGAATGCGTGAAATAAAATCGCAAGCGGTACACCTTCGATTCCTGGATTATTCGGTAAGTGTGGAACGGTCAGATATACGGAAAACTCGATATCTTCCTCCGTAGGCCCCTGAATGGCTTTAACTTCATCTGGTAGTTCATACGCGAAACGTATTGTGGTTCGGTCGAACGGACCTGCTTCTGCTCCATATCCTAGCGTCGGAGTCAGTGGGGGGGAGGGGGCAATCCCGATGAGGGCCGGAATCCCTGGCATGATCAACCAAGCGCTAAGAAAGACGGCGAGCAGGTTGAGACTTGTCGATCCTTTTTCCTTCCAGTTCGAAAAGCCATTCGGTAGCCTTGGTGGTCCTTGTGTGGCAAGTAAACAACCCAGAAGGAGTATTCCATAGATTGTAGGAAGGAGTAAAAACGCTCCTCTGATGTACCGATAGTCCATCAACACAAAGATGATCCAAGACGAGATTACAGCACCAATGAGGCAAAACGACGCTGCTCGTGGAATCGTTGAAAGAGAGCGCCCTCGAAATTTTTGGATGGATGCATAGATGCATAATCCGATAAAAACCGCGGAAAAACCGGCGATTAGTGAAACATGTTCTCGAAGAACAAGCGTCCATGAGAGTGTTCGAATGGCCTGTGGCCAGACCGCATTTTCTATGGATTGTCCTTGGAGGAGGAGAAGCAGCGATTCAGCCATGGCTGCAAATGCACCCGTTCCAATCATGGTTGGAGCAAACCATGGAGATGAAGCAAATTTCTGGAAGATGGAACTCTCTTGCGGTTCCTCTTCATCCATACGTCGATTATTCGCAATGGGTTCAAAAAACGTCGTTTAAACTATCAGGCATCGACGTTTCGAATTTCAGGCGTTTGATCCGCAATCATAAACTCAAGCATAGCAGCCCACATAACGAACTCCATGCTCTTTTTCAGTTCATCAACTCCACCAACCATCTCGATCATGTTGTCAAGTGTGTCATCAGGAGAGTGGTAGGCGCTGTAATCTGAATCATAGGCTCCAAGATGGAAGATTGTCTGCGCACCAAGGTTGCGAAATGTAACGTGGTCTGAACGACCAAAGGTGTCCTCATGAACATCGAGCACAAGATCTTCGTGCTCATCCCAATGCTGATCGCATCCCGAGCCGTAAGTTCCATCGATTCGCAAATCCATTGGTGCTTCGAGGATGTTCCTGTGAACGTGATCAAGTACGGTCGTTATCTCAACATCCTGTACATCAGGGTCGATGTCGGGTCCGGACCATGCATGATATGGATAGGGCTCTCCAGTCGGCTTTTTTGCTGGATAGGATATACCCATCATGTCCATGTTAATGTAGAACCGGAGTTCTTTGTCTTTGGGAAGACAGTAATCGCATTCGTTGTTCGCAAAGGCGTTTGAACCGCGCAGTCCTGCTTCTTCGGAGGACCAGAGCGCAAGGAACGTATCGCACTCGACTTCGATTTCGACAAAGGCCTGAGCGTACAGCATCATGGTTACGGTTCCTCCAGTGTTGTCATAAGCTCCTTCGTAGGTTCCACCGCCCGGAGG
>CEWJ01046987.1_pt1 | contig 10444 bp, 11 predicted proteins | sample 350291 | NCBI WGS metagenome assembly CEWJ01 (sample SAMEA2622923, study PRJEB7988) | marine metagenome | isolation source: saline water (ENVO:00002010), including | reverse complement strand
AGAAAAATTGAAAAATTCTTATCTCAACCTTTCTTTGTTGCAGAAATTTTTACTGGCATGTCTGGTAAATATGTAAAGTTAGAAGATACAATTGCTGGATTTAATATGATTCTCTCTGGGGAATTAGATGATTTACCTGAGCAAGCGTTTTACTTAGTTGGAAATATTGATGAAGTAAAAGCTAAAGCAGAAAAAATTAAATCTGAGAATTAAACAAATATAAATTTAATTAAACTTTCAATTAACAAATTTAATGTCAATCTCACTCAAAGTTCTAGCTCCAAATCAAAATGTTTTTGAAGGAGATGCAGAGGAGGTCATTCTCCCAAGCACAACTGGTCAGTTAGGAATCCTTCCTGGCCATATTTCCTTGGTAACAGCTATAGATATAGGTGTATTAAGGTTAAGAAGTAATTCTAAATGGGTTTCTATTGCTTTAATGGGAGGTTTTGCAGAAATTGAGTCCGATGAGGTAACTGTTCTAGTAAATAGTGCAGAGATTGGCTCGGAAATTGATCAAACTGCAGCTGAAGAAGCACTATCAAAAGCCAAAACTGAATTTAGTAAATTTTTAAACTCAGAAAAAAGCCCAGAGAAAATAAAAGCTATTAGTGAAGTTTCTAAGGCTCAAGCGAGACTCCAAGCATCAAAAAATTAATTAAGCTGTACCACAAAAAGTAACTTCAGGAAATTTTAATTTCGCTTCTTCCAGTTTCTTAGTTTTACCTTCTTCCTGCCAGTAATTAATAACTTCTGTTGCTTTATTTAGTATTTCTACTCTCTCATTATCAGTTATCCATCCTTTATTTTCTAACTCAGTTTTTAATCTCTCCCAAGCATCTTCCCTTGGCCAGAAAAAGTATGCAGTTAGTGGGCTTGGTCCTCCTCCAACTATTTGATCAACTGCTAAGGCTACATTATCAGGTAACCATAATACCTTAATAATAAATCTTCCTTCATCGGGTTTTGGAGTATAACCAGTTGGCACTCCATCTTCATCAATGGTAGCTGCAGCAAGAACGGCTGAAGCTCCCATCATGCCGGCATTTGGAGTATTAATCCCTTTAGCATTTTGATTTTCACCTTTTTGATCTTGTTGCTCAACATTATTCTCACTGGGTCTTTCTTGTGAAGTCATTTAATAAAACTTTCAATAATATTTATAATTTATCAGCTTAAGGGCACATTTTGGTAATTTTTCAAAAGTTTTCCCTTGCTAATCTTTAGATACATAAATACAAAAAATAAATTTCTATAGTTAATTAAAAAACCAATTAACTATTTTTATCGACTTTATAGTAATTATAGATTTCTGCTTCTAAGGCATCCCAAAGATCTCGTGGTATTTCATTTTCCTCAGCAAACATACCAAGTTGGCCTGACAAAGCTCTCGCTTGCAACAGTCTTTGATTTGTAGAACTTTCTGGTGCCATGAAAAAATAAATCAATTACTTTAAAAAATAAAACTTATAAATTAATAAGTCAATTAATTATGTTTCTAAATCAGATATCTCTTTTAACGCTGTTTTAGTCAACACTTCAGGATTTTTATCATTCACTAAAATATCATCTTCAATTCTAATCCCAATGCCTTTCCACCTTGGATGTATATCGGGTTGGCCATCTGCTACGGGAATTCTATCACTTATATAAATACCTGGTTCTACAGTTAGGACCATTCCATTCTTAAGGGGAACTTCATAATCTCCTAATCTGTAAGCACCTACGTCATGCACATCTAGACCAAGCCAATGGCCTGTTCTATGCATATATAAGTGTTTATATGAACCATTCTCAATAATTCCATCAGTATCACCTTTCAGTAAGCTTAATTCTTTTAAACCATCAATTAACACTTTCAATGCTGCATTATGAATATGATTTGAATCAACTCCAGCAATTACATTACGAATGGCAATTTTTTGAGCCTCTAAAACTACCGCATAAATTGCTTTCTGTTCACCAGAAAACTTTCCACTAATTGGGAAAGTTCTTGTAATATCGCCATTGTAATAATCCATCAGAGAACAACCTGCGTCAATAAGGACAAGCTCGCCTTGCTTCAACTCACAATTATTGGAGGTGTAATGTAAAACACATGCATTATCTCCTGACGCGACAATAGAGTTATAAGCTGGCCCTCTTGCTCCTTTATCAAGGAAAAACCCCTCTATAAGCCCTTGCAGTTGCCTCTCATTCTTTTTTTTATATGAATGAGACCTTACAAATTCGTGGGCTTCTGCTGAAATCTGAGCAGCCTCTTTTATTCTTCCTATCTCATATTCACTTTTAAGTAGCCGCATTTCATTTAGAAATAGATTAGGCGACCTTATTGCACTAGGAGCCCAACCGGTTCTAGACATATTTTCGAGCTGTTTTGACCATACTTCTAAAACTAAAGATTCTACTTTTTTATCTTTACCAAGAGAAAATACAAGTTCATCTGCACCCTCTAAATAATATGGTAAAAGACTTTCCAATTCGCTTATAGAATGTGACTTATCTGCCTTGAAAACTTCTTTGGCTCCATCTAATCCCCACCTAAAACCTTGCCAAACCTCACTAATATGATCTTTAGGATTAACAAATAAAATATATTTCTCGCCTTCATTCTTGTGAGATAATAATAAAGCTATTGAATCAGGCTCGTCAAAACCAGTTAAATACCAAAAGTTACTATTTTGCCTAAAAGGATATTCACAATCTGCATGATGTTGCACAAGATTTGCACTTGGTATCACAGCTGCTTTACCATTTAATTTCGACAGAAACTCTTGTCTTCTCCTATAAAAAACTTGGCTATCAAATTGATACATAAATCTAAAGTTGGCGAGTTTTAGGAAAAAATGGAAGAATGAATTATAAAGTTAATTTTGCTAAAAATTAATGGAACCTAATGTCCTTGTTTTAATAATACTAGTATTTGTCATTCTAGTGGGTTCAGCATGTTGCTCCGGAGCAGAAGCAGCTTTTCTGGCAGTAAATTCCATAAGAATTGTAGAGGTAGCGGCGAAGCAAAAGCCTACTAGTTATGCTAATCAATTGCTGAAACTCAAAAAGCACTTAGGAAGAACATTAACAGTTATTACGATTACAAATAATGGATTTAATATAATAGGAAGCCTAATTCTTGGAGTTTATGGTGCTTTAGTAATAAATAACAATATTGGATTAACAATTTTTACTATTGGATTCTATATCCTCGTAGTTTTGTTAGGTGAAGTCCTTCCAAAAGCAATTGGGACAAGATTTTCTTTACAAGTAGCGATTTTTTCTGTCCCAATCTTAAGATCATTGAATATATTGATGAAGCCTTTTCTGATTCTTATAGAGAAGCTATTTCCTCTCATAACCGCAGAAAATGAAATATCAACTGATGAAGAAGAGATTAGACAAATGGCAAAAATTGGATCACAAAGAGGTTTAATTGAAGCAGATGAAGCTGCAATGATTTCAAAAGTCTTCCAGTTAAATGATCTAAAAGCAAAAGACCTTATGATCCCTAGAGTCTCAGCTCCAAGCATAGATGGATCAGAAATGCTCTCTAATATTTCACAGTTATTAATTTCTAATAATTCTCCTTGGTGGGTGGTACTTGGAGACAAGGTTGATAAAATTCAAGGAGTCGCAAAAAGAGAACTATTGCTTACAGCTCTACTTGAAGGAGATAACTCAAAATTAGTTTCTGAATTATGTGACCCCGTTGACTATATCCCTGAAATGATAAAGGTTGATAAGCTTTTAACAACATTTGACAAGGATAGAAAAGGAGTAAAAGTAGTAGTAGATGAATTCGGAGGTTTTGTGGGATTAATTGGATCTGAGGCAGTTCTCTCAGTTTTAGCGGGATGGTGGAAAAAATAATGAATCAGAAATCAAAACTTGATGAAAGTTATTTGCTTTTTAAACGATGGTGGGAATCGATAGAAATTAATAATTATGAAAAAGGAATATTAAATAAAGAAATAATTGAATTTAATCAGCAACTACTAAGGCTAAAAGATAAACATTTAAGAATTGGTGTATACGGCAAAGCTGGGGTAGGTAAATCAACAATATTAAATTTCATAGCAAATGAGTATTTCTTTGAAACTGGTATATTGAATGGTTCTTCTAAAAAAATTAGATCTAAAGAGTTAACTTTTAATGAAGATGTTTTAAAAATAGTAGAGTTAATTGATTTCCCTGGATTTGATATCTGTTCAGAAGATGACAAGGAAGATGATTTTAAAAAAGTCTTTAATTTAGATTTAATTCTATTTACGGTTTCAGGTGATTTAAATAGGAATGAATTAAGTCGTATTAAAAAACTTATCAAAATTGGCAAAAAAATAATCTTAGTCTTAAATAAAACTGATATTTGGGAAGTCCCTGAGGTTAAAAGGATAACAGATAATATAAAACAAAAACTATCCGATCACTCATCAATTCCAATAGTTACTTCCTCAAATATTCATAAAAATAATTATGATGAGAACCAAAAATTACTCAATTATTTAAGAGAATCAATTTATAAATTTGGTGATATCTATCTAATATCTAATACCCTTCGAACGGCAGATATAGTCTCTATGAAAATCAAGGAATGTCGATTACTTAAGAGAAAAAAAGAAGCACAAGCGACCATTGGGAAATTTGCAACAATGAAAGCATCAGGAGTCGCACTTAATCCACTACTTTTTTTAGATGTTGCTGGGTCCTTCTTTTTAGATACAGCTTTAATTAAGGAATTAAGTGAAATTTATGGTTTGAAGATAAAAACTCAATCTGCGAGAAAACTTATGAAGACAATCTCAATTAATAATATTTTCCTAGGCGCATCACAAATTAGTATTATTACTACTTTAAATTTAATGAGAAAAATAAGTTTGATTTCAGCTCCATTCTCAGGTGGCTTTTCATTACTCCCTTATGGTCCCATTGCTGTTGTCCAAGCTGCTATAGCTGTAAAAGCAACAAATTTAATTGGCAAGTTAGCTGCTAAAGAAATCTTAAAAAAAAGCACCATTCATAATCTTGAACCCTTTCAGAGCATAAAGAAAATAGCTCTCAGAGGAACTAATTTTGTAGATTCAAAAAATGTTTTTTCTATCTATTCCCAATCCATTACCGACCCAACTATATTTATTCCTTGAATTCAAAAAATCCTAAAGCAGCTCTTTTTGGAACTAGCGCAGATCCACCCACAAGTGGTCATGAAATTATTCTTAGAGAGTTAGCCAAAAAATATGATTTAGTCATTACATATGCAAGTAATAATCCTTCAAAAGAGCATCAAGAAAATCTAAAGAATAGAAGCTTACTTTTAAAAACGCTCATTGATAATTTAGATATTTCAAATATTATTTTTGATAATGAGATAACTAGTCCATGGGCGATAAAAACAATACATAAATGCAAAGCAAAGTACCATTTAAAAAGATTAAATTTTGTAATCGGCAGTGATTTATTAGAAGAAATATTTTCTTGGAAAAATATTAATGATATTTTAGAAGAAGTAAATTTATATATAATCCCAAGAGATGGATATGAACTAAATAAAAAACATTTGGATTCAATTGGAAAATTACAAGGAACTTATGAAATTTCATCATTTAAAATTCCTAAAGTATCAAGTTCTCTAGCAAGATCAAGTAAAAATTTTTCATTTTTACCCAAATCCTTAATTCCAATCCTAAAAAGCAATAAATTGTACAGATACAATTAGAATAGAGCAATGAAAATATTTCTTGCACAATTAAATCCTATTGTTGGAGATTTAGATAGAAATGCAAAAAATATATTTAACATTCTATCTAATGCTCATAAAGACTCAGCTAATTTAGTTATTACACCAGAATTATCATTATGGGGTTATCCACCAAAAGATTTACTATTTCAGAAAGATCTCCTTCATAAACAAAATAAAATACTACTTGAACTTTCTAAGAAAGTGGCGAAATATTATGGAAATCTCAGTGTTACCATTGGAATCGCAGAAGAAATTAAAGATGGGTTTTTCCCAAATTTATACAATTCAATAGCCCTTCTAGAAAAAGGAGAATGGAAAATAATCGCTCGCAAAATAATACTACCAACTTATGAAGTTTTTGATGAAAAAAGATACTTTAGATCTGGAGAAAATGTTTCCATAATAGAAAAAAAATTAGATAACAAGATTTGGAAAATAGGAATAACAATTTGCGAAGATTTATGGGTTAACAAAAATATAGAAGGGAGAGGAAAGCATAAAGAGAACCCGATTTTTGATTTAAAAGAAAAAAAGATCGATTTATTAATTAATTTTTCTGCATCTCCTTTTACCTTAAATAAAATCTCAAGTAGAGAAAAAATATGTTTTTTTGCTACAAAAAATTTGAAAATTCCTGTTATCTATTTAAATCAAATTGGTGGCAATGATAATTTAGTTTTTGATGGTAATAGCTTTATATTAAATCAGAATGGTCAATTAATTAAGGAATTAAAATCCCACGAAGAAGACTATAGCTGCTGGGATATTAAAGATAATAAAAAGATTATTACTAATAAAAAAGAAAAATGCGAAATGGAATTAATTTTTAATACCTTAGTTTTGGGACTTAAAGATTATGCAAAAAAATGTCGATTTAAAACAGCATTAATTGGGTTAAGTGGAGGCATTGACTCTGCATTAGTTTCTGTCATTGCATCCGCAGCTCTTGGGGAAAATAATATCTTTTCTATATATATGCCATCCAAATGGAGTAGCAAGAATTCTTTAATTGATGCTTATGAATTAGCTAAAAGATTGAAAATAAATATTAGTACAATGTCGATAGAAAATATATTTGATGACTTTGAAAGTACATTCAAAAAATATTTAAATTTTGAATTAAAAGGAATTACAAATGAAAATATACAATCAAGGATTAGAGGAACAATTCTTATGGCAATTGCAAATCAACATTCTCATTTATTGCTATCTACTGGAAATAAATCTGAACTTGCTGTTGGATACTGTACTTTATATGGCGATATGAATGGAGGGTTATCATTAATTGGAGATTTATACAAAACAAATGTTTTTAAACTTGCAAAATGGATAGATAGTAAAGATTCAATCGAATTAAGAGAAAAATATAATTTACCTTCAAAGGGGCCCATTATCGGCGATGAGATATTAACCAAACCACCCACTGCTGAGCTAGCTCCAAACCAATTAGACACAGATTCTTTACCTCCCTACTCAAAGTTGGATATTCTTCTTAAGAAAATAATTGAAGAAAAAAATGATTTTGCTCTTCTTAAAAAAGAAGGATTTGAAAATGATCTTATTTCAAAAATTCTTTCATTAATGAAAAAAGCAGAATTCAAGAGAAAGCAAGCACCTCCAATAATAAAGCTAAGCAGCCAATCATTAGGAACTGATTGGAGATTGCCAATAGCGAGGTAAGTCTTTATAAGTTAATTGATTCTTGAATTTATAAAGGGCATGATTGGTCTTCGAATAGATGAAGGATTAATTCCCTCACGAATAGATAATATCAATCCAGCAGCTTCAAAATAATTTTCTACTTCAGTAAAATTGGGATAATTAAAATGGTTACTACAAATATTAAGAGTGCTTGGGTTCTTAACTGAAATTATATTTAGTCCACGTTCCATAGCCGCTAAAACCGCTTCACCGCCAAGAGCTCCATTAGGTGCAATAATTACTTCTACTTCATCAGGATGAAGAATATTATTAGTATCCTCAGAGGGGAGATGAACTAAGTTCGGAGCTTTATTTAGACCAATTAGTACTGATGGCAAGAATGTAAAACCAATCTCTTCTGAAGCAGCTCTCGGATCAAGTCTCTCTTCAATTTCCAATTCAGCAAACGCCGGTGAATGTGCACAAGGCACCTGAAAATATTTACTTATTAAATGACTTATTACGGCCTCAACACCAGAGATAGAGTCTATACCTTGTCCTTTTCTATAGGATTCAATATCATGACAATCTAAATCATTAGGAAATTTGGTGACTATAGCAATAGCTGTTATTCCATCCTTAATTAATTTCTCGGCTGCATTAATCAAACCATCTGGATTTTTTATATATCCACTGCTACTAACTCCAGAACTTGTATCACTTAAAACAACACCAATTGGATTATTAGTCATCACATAAGAACATACATTAATTCCCAGAGTTGAAATACATGCATCTGCAACTTGTAAATGCCTTGTTAATATATCTTTTTCAATCTCAGAATCAAAAATTATACCTATCCTCTGATTATTCACTTTCTTTAAACCTAATTCACCTTTAGCAAATCTATCTAGACTATATCCTTCAACATAAAGTATTCTTTCATCATATTCTGATAATGATCCACCATTCATTACATTTGGGTGTGTAATCAAACATCCTGAAGCTGATGCTAATAATTTTGCTGAGGGAAGAGCATCTCCTGCAAAACCGCCGATCTCACATCCAATTCCCGTAGGTACAATAAAAATAGTAGGTACAATTTTCATAATTATAAATTTAACTTAAATCTGAATTTAAATTTCATTTTTTTATTATTACAGCATTAATATTTAAAACCTTTTCATGATTTTTTTTATTTTTAATTTCTATATTATTTATTGACCATCTTAAAACCTCACCTCTGATAGTAATATTATCAATTATATATTTTCTTAAATTATTTAATTTAATACTATTATCCCATTGCAATTCAAATTCAATATTTGATAATTCCATTTCAAAACTTATTGATAGTCATGTTGATTTCAGATAACTTTCATTTTAAGTAATTTTTTATAAAAAATTCATTAACAATTTTATAAAAAAATAACGATTTGATTCATTCCACTTAAATAGCTGAACCACCAACAACTTCAAGGATTTCTTGCGTTATTGCAGCTTGTCTGGCCTTGTTATAAGTCAAATTTAATGTATTTGCTAATTCTTTAGCATTATCGCTTGCATTATTCATAGCAGTCATTCGACAAGCTAATTCTGATGCAGCAGATTCTTGTAATGCTCTTAGAACTTGATTTTGTAAATATAAAGGGAGTAATGAATCTAAAAGTTGATTAGGACTTTGTTCAAAAACGATATCAGAGGGGAGTTTCTCGCCACTTGAGTTTGTTATAGTAGTCTTCTCTACTCTCAATTTACTATCTTTAGTAGTCAGTCTAAAAATTTCATCATTCTCTTCAGCAATTCCCTGAGGATCTAAAGGCAATAATGTCTGTACTACTGGAGCACAGCTTACCAAAGTAATAAATTTCGTATAAATAATCTCAACCCTATCAGTATTTTCAGATAAAAATTCAGCAAGGATTTCATTAGTCACTCCCTCTGAGTCTTTTGTTGTAGGAACTTGCTCTAACTCTTTAAAGGTACTTTTTATAGAGTATCTATCCTTCCTATTTTGAAAATAACCAATAGCCTTCTTACCAACCAGGATTAAACTTGGTTGAAAACCTTTCGCAATTAATTCCGCATATCTGATTTCTACTTTTTTAATAATATTTGTATTGTATCCTCCGCATAAACCCCTATCAGCAGTTATGCAGACTAAAGAAATCTTCTCAACTTTTCTTTTCGTCAAGAGAGGAGAATCTGATGACTCAAACTGCATTCTAGATTGAATATTCTCTAATACCCGAGCAAGTTTATCCGCAAAAGGTCTACTCTTAAGGACCTGATCCTGAGCTCTTCTTACTTTTGCGGCAGCTACTAATCTCATAGCTTCTGTGATCTTTCTTGTATTTTTAACTGATACAATTCGATCTCTTATTTCTTTAAGATTTGGCATAATTTTTATTAATTTTAAATTTTGGCTAGCATCGAAGATTTAACTTCAGTGATAACTTCTTTTAAAGTTGCCTCTAATTGATCATTTAATTTCTTTTCTTTTAAAACTTCTTCTATAAATTCTGATTTATTTAATTTAAGATATTCTCTTAATTCAATAGCAAACTTTGTAACCTCTTCAACTGGGACTTCATCAATCAAACCTTTAACCCCTGCATAAACCACAGCAACCTGCTCTGCTAAATTCAAAGGTGAGAATTGGGGTTGCTTAAGTAATTCTCTAAGTCTTTTTCCTCTTTCCAATTGTTGTTGGGTAGCCTCATCAAGATCTGACGCAAATTGTGAAAATGCGGCTAATTCATCGAACTGAGCCAATTCTAATTTCAAAGTTCCTGCAATCTTTTTAATTGCTTTGGTTTGGGCCGCTCCTCCCACTCTACTAACAGAAATACCAACATTAATTGCAGGACGCAAACCTGAATTAAATAGATCAGCACTTAGGAAAATTTGACCGTCTGTGATTGAAATAACATTTGTAGGTATATAAGCTGACACATCTCCAGCTTGAGTTTCAATAATTGGGAGAGCAGTCATTGAACCACCTCCCATTGAGTCAGATAACTTCGCTGCTCTCTCTAAAAGCCTACTATGACAATAGAAAACATCTCCAGG
>CEWJ01020215.1_pt1 | contig 10450 bp, 8 predicted proteins | sample 350291 | NCBI WGS metagenome assembly CEWJ01 (sample SAMEA2622923, study PRJEB7988) | marine metagenome | isolation source: saline water (ENVO:00002010), including | reverse complement strand
CCCTATCGAAGACCAGCCAGTAGCTGATCCAACATAACCAGAGGCAATTGAACGCAACGACTTACCTATTAATTCGTAAAGAGGTATATTCTTAACAAGCACATTTTGGTAATCCCCAGAACCTGGATTACTTGTTTTGACCAAAATGAAAAGGCCTCTATTATTATCGTTAACTTCAGTCAGATATGGCTCTAGGGTGTCTTTGCCTAAAAATGGATTAACTGTTAATGCATCGGAAAGTAGCGGGGCTTCATTACTTAGATAGGTCTGTGCGTATGCCCTAGCTGTAGTTCCAATGTCTCCTCGTTTAGCATCCATAAGAACCAAAATATCCTTGCCGCGAGCATATTGTATAATAGCATCCAAAGCTTTAATGCCTCTCCATCCGAGCCGCTCAAAAAACGCTGACTGAGGTTTGACAATCGCTACCTTGTCAACGATTAAATCAACCACAGCTTTTAAAAACGTTTCAACTGCGAGTGCTGTCCGCGGGTCATTAGGCTTCATTGTACCATTTTGGAATAAGGGGGGGATTTTATCTAGGTATGGGTCAAGTCCCACACAAAGCGGATTTCCGATTTTGTGAGTGCTTTTAATAAGCCGGTCTCCAAAATGCATAGAAAGTTTCCTTTATGAAGATTTTGAAACGTGAATTTAGCTAACTTGCTTATTTTATACCATGAGATCGGGAGAAAAAATAATTTTGGAAAAGTTAAGTTTTTGTATTATTTGTTGGTAACGACAAGCAATAATTTGTGTTCACTTTGCAAATTGATTCGGGGCTTTTATTGTCACTTTTAAATCTAAACGACCCTGCAGCTTTTTCCCAATATAGAGTTGGGAAAAATTCTGGCCTCTTGTTTACTTCAGACCATAATGGAGACGCGATACCACAAGAGCTTGAAACTCTTGGCGTTCCAAAAAACGAACTAAGACGCCATGTGGCCTATGATATTGGAATAAACGCCGTCGCGCATTATTTATCAAAGAGATTTGATGCGCCCCTGATAGTGGCAAATTATTCTAGACTTGTCATAGACTGTAATAGACGCCCGGGCAGTTTTGGATCGATACCTTCTGTCTCGGATAAAACGGAGATACCGGGCAATAAGGATCTTGATCCGCACCTGCAGAAGCTTAGAGAAGAAGAAATATTCTATCCTTACCACAACGCTATTGATCAACATTTGAGGCGTTGGAGGCCAACATTGCATGAAAGAAAAAATCAGCTTTTAATCGCTCTACACAGTTTTACACCTGTTATGGATGGAGTTTTTCGACCATGGCAGATAGGTATTCTATGGAAAGACGATAAGCGTTTAGCATATCCATTGATATCTAGCTTGCGTGAGAATAGTTCACTAAATGTTGGAGACAATAAGCCTTATTCGGGAAGTGAGCCCGCTGGTTATACTTTCCTAAAACACGTACCCGAACACAATCTCATTTCAATAGCAGTTGAGTTTAGGCAAGATTTGATAGAGTTTACATCTGGTGCAGAGAAGTGGGCAGAGGTATTTGCTTCATCACTTGAAAAAGTAATTCCTTCTTTGGACTCCATTTAAGTTTTTGGCAAATGCGATGCTTGTAATTTTTGATGCTGTGTCTAATCTGGTACATAATGGTTGATGATTGACCACAAGGACAACAAATTAGCAGATAATTAAGAGTTGGAAGAATCTTATGGCAAGTCCAGACGAGCATTTTGATAAACAAACAAAACTTGAGTTAGAGGCGGCAGCGTTTCGCCAGTTAATGGCACATTTAGATGAGCGCAAAGATGTACAAAACATTGATCTGATGAATTTGGCAGGTTTCTGCAGAAATTGCTTATCCAAATGGTACCTAGCAGCTGCTGAGGAACGCGGTCAAAATTTAGATTATGATCAAGCAAGAGAAATAGTTTATGGGATGCCCTATTCAGAGTGGAAAGAAAAATACCAGGCAGAGGCCTCGTCTGCACAGAAAAAGGCATTTCAGCAAAATATAGAGAAGTAGTCGACTGATCTCGCTATTATCATTGTTGTGTTGCAAGATGGTGATATCGTTAGTTGAGTTTGATTTTTTGGCCTTCTTTTTATCTGAATATGATATCACTGCGGCCCAAACTAGAGTTTATGAATAAAGTCGCATAGGAAAGGAACAATAATGCCAGACGCGGGTGCTTCTAAATCAAAATCGACTAACTATGATTTTGATATTTTAGTTGTTGGTGGAGGATTGGCTGGTCTTTACTCCATATACCGTTTCAGGAAAATGGGACTTTCGATTAGAGTATTAGAAGCTGGGGATGGAGTAGGTGGCACCTGGTTCTGGAATCGTTACCCTGGCTGTCGCTGTGATGTTGAAAGTATGGAGTATTCCTACTCGTTCGATGAGCAATTACAACAAGATTGGAAATGGCCCGAAAGATATGGTACGCAGCCAGCTATATTAGAGTATATCCAACACGTTGCAAATCGTTTCGATTTGATGAGAGATGTCCAATTGAGCACTCGCGTGACAAGTGCGACGTTTGATAAAGACGCGGGTATTTGGACCATAGGCACTGATACAAATGAAATTTTCAAAGCCCCGGTATGTATAATGGCCACAGGAAATCTATCAACGCCAAGGAAGCCAGAGTTTCCTGGCTTAGACGCATTCAAAGGAGACTGGTACCATACTGGTCTTTGGCCTAAAGAAGGGGTCGATTTTTCTGGAAAGCGTGTTGGCGTAATCGGTACGGGCTCATCTGGGGTCCAGATGATGCCGCATATTGCACGGCAAGCAAAGCATTTAACAGTTTTCCAGCGGACCGCAAACTTTAGTCTGCCAGCGAGAAATGCTCCTCTGAATCCTGAAAAAGAGCGGAAGCATAAAGCAGAATATTCTGAGCGCCGCAAAGCTGCCTATGATACGCCATTTGGCATAGCAGGGTTTCCTCCCCCAACTAAATCGGCATTAGAAGTGACCGAAGAAGAACGATTGAAAAGTTACGAGGCAAAATGGCAGGAGGGCGGCAGTATAAGTTATCTATATGCATATACTGACTTGTTGCTTAACAAGGCGTCTAACGACACAGCATCTGAGTTTGTTAGAAATAAAATCAGAGAAACAGTGAAAGACCCCAAGACTGCCGAATTACTTTGCCCTGATAATCATCCCATTGGAACGAAAAGACTTATCTTGGATAGTCAATACTATGAAATTTTTAATGAAGAACATGTTGAGCTTGTTGATGTAAGAAGTGCGCCAATAACGGAAATAACTGAAACCGGTATACGGACTACAGATCAACATTACGAACTGGACGCCATAGCTTTTGCGACGGGTTTTGATGCAATGACTGGAGCGATGCGGGAGATCGACATCAAGGTTGAAGATGGTCCAACGCTTGATGGCCAATGGGAAGCAGGGCCCAGAACATACCTAGGGTTGATGGTGGCTGGTCTCCCAAATTTATTCATGATTACAGGACCTCAAAGTCCCGGCGTAAAAAGCCAAATGATATTATCTATTGAATGGCATGTAGATTGGATCGCAGATTGTCTACAATACATGAAAGACAAAGAGTTTAATCGGATAGAAGCTAAGTTGGATGCGCAAGAAAATTGGGTTAAGCATGTTAAAGAAGTTGCGGACTCCACTTTATACCCGCTCGCTAACTCCTGGTACATGGGTGTAAATATACCCGGTAAGCCAAAGGTTTTCATGCCCTATGTTGGGGGCGTGCATACCTATACGAAAGAATGTGAGCGAGTGGTTGCAAATGGATATGAGGGTTTTGTTATGTCTAAAGAAAAAGTCCACATTTCCTAATATATTAGGTGTTTCTATAGTTGATACCAAACTAGTATCTCATTTAATTTTTAAAAACGAGGTGATTTAATTTGCCCCTTTATCGCGTTTCGGTAAGTAGCCGATCACTTGTAATGGTTGGCTGGTTTTTTTGCGCTCTATTTTTCTTTTATGCATTCATTTTGCGCGTCGCGCCAGCTGTTATGGTCGATGATTTGATGAAGGAATTCAGTGTTGGCGCCGCTATTTTAGGTTATTTATCTGCGACCTACCTTTACATTTACGCAGCACTTCAAATTCCTCTTGGGTTAGTTGTCGATAAATATGGATTACGAGGCGTAGTTGCAGGTGCCTGTGCGCTATGCGGTATAGGCTCAATCGTTTTTTCTTTGGCTGACAGCGTGTACCTCGCTTATTTGGGAAGAGGGCTCGTGGGTGCTGGGGCCGCGTTCAGTTTTGTTGGAGCGTTAAACATGGCTGCCAGATGGTTCCCTTCCCGATTTGCTGTGCTTGGCGGCTGGGCCCAGATGATGGGATCTGCTGGCGGGTTTGTCGGTCAAGCTCCACTCAGTTTGGCTGTAGCTACATTTGGTTGGAGAAGTTGCAATTTAAGTCTTGGAATAGCAGGGTTATTGTTGGCTATTCTACTGTTGTTCACTGTTAGAGACCCTAAAGAAGATCAAAAGTCTGGAAATAATTTTTCCATTTGGCTTGGCCTTAAAAATGTATGTGCGAACACACAGACCTGGCTCGCAACTCTCGCTGCAGCTGGCTTAACAGGTACTTTATTAACATTTGGTGGTTTGTGGGGCGTTCCCTATCTTATGAAGGCGCGAGAAATAGATAAACCGGATGCGGCTAGCTTTATCTCAATAATCTTTTTTGGTTGGGCCATTGGAGCGCCATTTTTTGGCTGGTTGTCTGATAGAATTGGAAGGCGTCGTATTTTATTGCTTTGGGGTACGGGTGGCGCGGCATTGACCACTGGAACAACAATATTGGTCCCAACATTATCAACAACGTTGGTTATAGTTGTTTTGTTTTTGCAAGGCTTTTTTTCAGCGTCTATGATACTGGGTTTTGCTTTAGCAAAAGAAAGCAATCCGACAGAGTCGAGCGGGGTAGCTCTTGGTTTGATAAATACTTTCGTAGTTGGAAGCGGTGCAATCTTACAACCGTTAGTAGGTGCCTTACTTGATTATAGATGGGCAGGTGAAATGCGTGACGGTGTTAGGAGTTTTAATGTCGTCGATTTTCAAGAGTCGATGCTGATTCTTCCGATCGTTTGCTTGATAAGTTTCGCCTCGGCTTATTATATACAAGAAGCCCAATAAATCTAAAATTTGGCGTGGCTGTCATCCTTCTATAAGCTAGTCATAGCAATTTGATTATGCGGGTTTCTAATTACTCGCAGACTTGTATTAAAAAGTTAATGTGATAGAGATAAGTAGTAATGAACGTCAATTAGAAGTAGAACACTTTTACTGGTTTAAAAGACTGGATGTAAAATGGCGGAAGGTGAAGACTGGCAGGACCGAATTTCAAGCCAAAATATTGAAAAAACGGATAAAGGTAGTAGTTCCGGATCCGCAAAGTCTGAAGGTGATTCTTGGCAGGATCGCATTTCTAGCGGAACAAAAGATCAAGAAAAAACTACAGATCCCTTGGCTGGCTTAAGTGAAGAACAAAAGCAGACACTTCTCCTGATAAAGAATGCAATGTCTGGCCACAAAAAATGGTTGGCTAAAAGAAGTGGTGGAAAACAAGCAGATTTTTCAAAAAAGGCTTTTGAAGGACAAAACCTAGAAGGTTGGCAGCTGGCAAAGACTGTTATGGCTGGAACCAATTTAACCGGCTCAACTCTCAAAGGTGCTGACTTAACGGAAGCGGATATGTTTGGCGCCACTTTGAGCGACGTAGACCTCCAGAATGCAAATTTGGAAGGCGCTGTTTTACGAGGGGTTTCTCTAAAAGGGGCGAACCTAACCAACGCAAACCTCAAAGATGCGGATCTGCGAGGAGGTGTTATGATGGGGGCAGATGGTAGCGCTTCAATGGGAAACGAAAGATCGGATTTAACCGCGTGTCTCATGGATTATGCACAAGGGACGCGCGCTAAAATGGCCAATGTAGATTTTCAAGGCGCTAGTTTAGTTGGAGCAAATCTGGAAGGGGCGCAATTGTTTGGGTCTGACCTATCAGATGTCGACTTGTCATATGCTAATCTTAAAGACGCAGATTTATCGGATACAAGACTTACGAATACGAATTTAAATGGTGCGGATATTCGGGGAGCAAAATTTGCTAATGCGAAGGTAGAAAACGTTAGTATGCGGGGAACTAAAACCAGTGAAAATTCTCTGGATGGACTTGACGCATCAGAGATTGATATTGGAGATGCGCCAAAGGTGATTGCCTTTGATGAGATGGCACCAGAAGTTAAAGATAAGTTAGAAAATCACAAGAAATGGATTGTTACAAATGGGGCCGAAGGAGAACGAGGTAGCTTAGACGGTATGGACTTATCATATCATGATCTTAGCGGATTAGATCTTTCTGGCATACAAATGCGGGGTGGAAAGCTTAGGGGGGCGCAATTAAAAGCTTGTAGCCTTATTTTAGCTGATCTTGGGGGAACGGATATCTTTGACGCCAATTTGTGCGAGGCTGTTATAATCGGTACTAATCTCACTGGTGCCAATTTAAAACGCTGTAATCTAGCAAACGCAGAAATGGGAGAGATTAATATAGTTTCGAAGGATGGTTCGGACACCGGGAGATCTCACAGAACGAATTTTCATGAAGCAAATTTAGTTCGGGCAAACACTCAGGGTTGTAATTTGGACGGATGTGTTCTCGAAAAGGCAATTCGTGATAATTAACATAAGATATTTATTACTAATTAGCTTTCCCAAATAAATCAGAATGCTGCAGGCCGATGTAGTACGGTTCATCTCCGTCAAGAAAGACGTTGACCTTTGCGTTATAACAAATGTGTTCGAACCCGTGTTTATCAATTACCCTCATTTTTTGATTTTTGAAGGTTCCGTTTTCTCTTTTGGGTCCAGTAATATAAGATGAGAATTTTTCTACCGGATTTCCAAATAACGGCATACCTTCGAATTCTTTTAGTTGCTCCGAAGCTACTTCCATCATTCGCTCTGGAGTTAGAGGGCTTTCACCATCTCTTCCGGGGCGCGAAAATGCGCCAATGACAATCTGATGCGTATTAGTTTTACCTATGAGCCGCGCGACATCGATAGTCACATCACCGACTATATACTCGTCGCTTGTATACAAAACATCTCTACCAGGGGCATAGAAAGAATAATGGCTTCCGAGACCTGCGGCCGTTCTAATATCGGGGGCGGCATTTTTTTCTGTGATAGCTCGTTTGAGTCCGGAATAGTAGGTGAGAAAAAGTTGCATCAATACAAAAAGAGCGATATCAGCTTCTGGCCCAGTGAGGCGGTTCCATATATAAAAGCCGTCACCTGTTGTACTTCTCCTCATTTCGATAGGAAGACTTTTTTGTTTGCAACTTTCTTCGGCTATGTTCAGTGCAAACTCTAAAGTCGATAATTGACTGGCTTGCGCCTCCGGAGTGTGTTTGGAAAACCCAACAATATCTAGTAATAAGACTGCCCGGTAATCAGTTTTAAAAGTTGCATAATTTCGAAAAATTTCTTCAACTTCGGCTTCTGTTAATCCAGATTCATCATCTCCAATAGTGAATTCTAAACGTATTTCCATCGGCTCGGAGTCTACTAATTTACTGGTTTGTCGAAACTCATCAATTTCCATTTGCCGTTGTCCATGAAAAACCCTGCTTTCCGGGTTTTCTATATTGAATAACCGAACTTTTGGTACGCTCAGTATATCTATACCAAGTCTGGTTGGCATCCAGGCTACTAACGAATTGCTCCCAAATGCCCAGAGGTTAAAAAACAGTCCATTTATCTGTTTTTTTAGGGGGTCTTTGAAGCCAGAAACATTGGCCTGATCGACTATTTCATCCAATGTGTCCCTCCTTTGTTAACGTCTTCTCTAGATCATAAACCAATTAGAAGTGAATGAAAAAAACTGATTGTTTAACGGAATAGCACGGATAAATAAATTTCCATGTTAACTTCTAAATATCATAAGGTGGCTTATGCAAGCCTGAGGGCGATATCGTGAAGAGTTCGCACCCACTTTCAGTAACCCCGAGAGAATGCTCAAATTGTGCCGATAAAGATCTATCTCGAGTCACGGCGGTCCATCCATCCGGTAGTATTTTGACGGCATATTTGCCGGCATTTATCATTGGTTCTATTGTGAAAAACATTCCTTTTTGTAGCACTGCTCCCTTCCCAGCAGTTCCATAATGCAAAATACTTGGAGCCGAATGGAATACACGGCCTAAACCGTGCCCACAAAAGTCTCTAACAACCGAAAACCTCTGGTTTTCAGCATATTCTTGGATGGCATGACCTATATCACCTAGGGTCGCTCCTGGTTTCACTACTTCTATTCCCTTCATAAGGCACTCGTAAGTAACATCCATTAAACGGGCAGCCTTGACCGCTACTTTACCAACTCCAAACATTCGGCTTGTATCACCATACCAGCCATCCAAAATAACCGTTACATCGATATTTAAAATATCTCCGTCATTTAATTTTCGTCCACCTGGTATACCATGACAGACAACATGATTGATGGAGGTACATATAGATTTTGGAAACCCCTTATAATTTAGGGGGGCGGGAATGGCTTTATTATCTAAAATAAAGCTATGACATAACTGGTCCAACTTCTCGGTTGTTACACCTGGCTGCACATGAGGAGTAATAAAATCTAGGGTTGCTGCCGCGAGTTGCCCTGCTTTGCGCATACCATGGAAGTCGTTATCCTCATGGATATGAATGCTGTTCGACCCCGAACTGACCATTTTAAGTAATTAAATCCAGTGTAATTGAAAGTTTGATTATGCAACTAAATCTTAGCACAAGTTTTCTTAGCAATGAAAGTCTGAGCCGATAAGAGTATGATCTAGAAGTGAACTGATTTTGACCCAGACGGCGTGTCAATGGGTGGAGAAAACTTTGTAAGGTTTATTCCGTCAACGGCTGTTTTGTATTCTTCGATTGTTGGCGTTCGTCCGAGTATTGCAGATAGTACAACTACTGGTGTCGAAGCTAGCAGAGATTCTCCCTTTTTCTCTGGCGTATCTTCTACCACGCGTCCTTTAAAAAGTCGCGTGGAGGTAGCAAGAACCGTATCCCCTTTCGCGGCTTTTTCTTGGTTGCCCATGCAAAGGTTACACCCCGGTCGTTCAAGATATAGGATATTTTCATATTCGGTTCGAGCCGAGTTTTTTGGTGATTCATCGTCAAATTCAAAACCTGAATATTTTTGCAGAATGGTCCAATCACCCTCTTCCTTTAATTCATCAATGATATTGTAGGTAGGGGCCGCTAATACGAGTGGAGCTTTGAATTGAACATCGCCGGTTTTATTTTCCAGATTACGAAGCATTTGAGCAACAATTTTGACATCACCTTTATGTACCATACAAGATCCGACAAAACCCAAGTCGACTTTTTTGTCAGCTCCATAATATGAAATGGGTCTAATCGTATCGTGAGTATAGCGTTTAGAAATGTCGATGTTATTCACATCTGGATCGGCAATCATCGGCTCATTGATCTCATCTAAGTCGACAATTACTTTGGCATAATATTTTGCATTTTCATCGGGTTTTAGTGCTGGTTTTATTCCTGTCTGTATTTCCGAGATCCTCGTGTCCGCAATGTTTATAAGCCCCTTCAGCATCTCTTTTTCATTTTCCATACCTTTGTCAATCATGACCTGGATACGGTGTTTGGCAATCTCTAGGGACTCTATAAGTGTTTTATCTTCAGAAATACAAATGGAGGCCTTCGCCTTCATCTCGGCTGTCCAATCGGTAAATGTGAAGGCTTGATCAGCCAACAGGGTTCCAATATGAACTTCAATAATACGGCCTTGAAAGACATTATCGCCGAATTGATCGAGCATTTGAGCTTGGGTTGCGTGCACAACATCTCTAAAGTCCATGTGATCTGCCATTTTCCCTTTGAATGTAACTTTGACTGACTCAGGAATTGGCATGGTTGCTTCGCCGGTTGCAAGGGCAAGTGCGACAGTCCCGGAGTCTGCACCAAATGCAACGCCTTTAGACATCCTAGTATGTGAGTCCCCTCCTATAATGATGGCCCAATCATCGACAGTTATGTCATTAAGTACCTTGTGAATAACATCTGTCATTGAATGATATATTCCTTTTGGATCTCTTGCTGTTATCAGGCCAAATTTGTGCATGAATTCCATGAGCTTAGGGGTGTTTTGTTGAGCTTTCACATCCCAAACGGAGGCTGTATGGCAGCCTGATTGATATGCTCCGTCTACTGACGGTGAAATAACTGTGGCAGCCATTGACTCCAACTCCTGAACAGTCATTAGACCTGTAGTATCTTGAGATCCTACAATATTGACTTTTACTCTCACGTCCGAACCTGCGTGGAGGACCGTACCCTCTTTTATACCCCGAGCATTTGCATTGAAGATTTTTTCAACAGCAGTTAACCCTTGTTCCGTATGAGAGATTTCCTTAGAGGGTGCAAATGCAGAAGTGGGTTCCAATCCA
>CEWJ01018213.1_pt1 | contig 10455 bp, 11 predicted proteins | sample 350291 | NCBI WGS metagenome assembly CEWJ01 (sample SAMEA2622923, study PRJEB7988) | marine metagenome | isolation source: saline water (ENVO:00002010), including | reverse complement strand
CCATTTCAGCGGCCTCAGTGCCTGCAGAGAATACTCGTTCGTTTAATCCCCTATCACTCTCAATAACTTTGGAAGATACTTTTGGGTCATCTTGTAATCCTATGAACTTAAGGATTGTTTTTGTAACTAGATTATCTACTTCATCAAAGGCATCTTCAACCGTCTTTAAGACCGAGTTTACATTTACGAGCGTATCACCACTGTATTTATTTAAGAAAGTCTTATAATGCGTCGGAAACATAAATGCTGTAACACTTATCATACCACCTAAGAAAACCAGCAATGGTAAAATTAGAAACCACTTATTTAACGCCTTTCTCTTAATTCTTTCTGGTGTCGTCGCATTTGATTCAACTAATTTTTCTTTATCTAGTGTGGAGTCTTCTTCGGAATGTTCTAACTCCTCGAGATCAGAAAAAAGTTCTTCTTCAGTTTGTTCAAGGTCAAAGGTGGGGGGAATAGGGTTTGGCCGCTCGTTAACGGTATAGGTTTCCATTTCTATTTCATCGACATTAGCTATTTCTTCATCTACAAGCTCGTCTCCAATATCCCTAATCAAAGCCTGTTCCTGGTATGACGATTTCGATTTTGGCTTTAATGCCTCGGCCGCAACCAGTCTCAACGCTAGTTCATTAAGTCCAAAAATTATAGGACGTAATTCTTCTTCGAAACGGCTGTCATATTCTTCTAACGCCTCTAAGATTCGCTGAACATCAACATTTTTTTGTCTGGTAAACTTTTTTGGTGCATAAGCATTCTGCTCTTCTGAATTTAGTAAACTGCTATCGTGTCGCGAAACCTGAGCTTGCTGCTCCAAAATAATTTTGTTGATCCACGTTCCTATCGGAAGTCCGGCTTCTCTTGCTTTCTGCCGCGCGGTCTTTCGGGTTTCTTCGTCGATACCCTTTACGCTCCATGGAGTTAATGCCTGGTTCATTCATTTTCCAAATATCAGCTACTTTTGGGTAGCTTATTTATAAAGAAATCAGCAGATTTTTAATATCCCAACGTCAAACATATTTCATACTTTATGATCTATCAAACATTAATCAGAATCTTACAGCAACCTAAACTAGCATCAACGTTCTATTTCCTCGCGACTTTCCAAAGCTTCTATTCTTAGGGACAGTTTTAATAGTATTTCCTTTAGCGGCTTCATTGACTCTAAAACGCGGCCTTCTGTTTCATCTAGCTTTTTCAGCACACTATCTTCAGCGGGTTTGGGAGTCGCGGTTCTCGTACTATGTGTGTTAAAACCATCATCAATTTTTTGTTGGATATCACTAATTGACTCAAAAGCGTTCGTTTCGTCCTGAATCACATTTGTTAACCATTCGCCCATGGTGATACCTCGTTCAGCAGCGGCTGTCCTTACAAAGTCTCTGGCTTCAACAGATACGCCTTTTATACTCCACGGAAACTTTCTAGTTTTAACACTGTTCACCATTGACAAGCCCTCCTACATTATTATAACGCACGGTTGCATGATTTGTTAAGGTGTGGCATTAGATAAATTCTTTGCTTCATAAATTAAAAGCTAGACAATGATTACTGGGGCGTGGCCAAGTGGTTAAGGCAGCGGGTTTTGATCCCGCCATCGCAGGTTCGAATCCTGCCGCCCCAGCCACTGAATTATCAGAGTTTCCCCTCATTAACTTCAAGCCACAAGCTAGACTCAAAAGCACCAGGCATAACAGGTATCCAACATAAGTCATGCCGCTTTATATACTCTTCAAGGTAACGCCTCACAAAATGACTTGAAAAAACTGGTTCAAACCTTCCCCCAAAGAGTAGTGCTGATATCACTAACTGCTCATTATATTCTCTCCACTGCCAGGCAGGCGGATAGTGATCTGGAAAAAATATGTCATGAAAGTGAACAAAAACGCCTTTTGGAAGATTAGGTAAAATTTGATTAACTATTATATCCACATCGCTCCCTGATACCGCGATATGGCTTGAATCGATTATTAAAAAATCACCTTCGCTTAGCTCTGGTAGCTGCTTCAAATCCACCGATTGGATTGTCTTCTCGAAGAAATAAATTTTTTCAGAAAAAAAAGGCGCTCGTGGAGCAGGGTCTACGCAAGTCAAGGAGGTATCTAAATTACCATCTTTGATCGCTTTCAATATAAAACGCGTCGAGTGACCCGAGCCTATTTCCAAAATATTTTTAGGTTTTTTCGATCTAACGAAACTGTAAGCAACTGCCGCATCAAGTCCAGGGAACCAATCTTGGTGCCAGCGGGGTTTATTTTTACTTCGAGACTGATAGTCAATTTTTTTTAGATCTTTGTTGAATGCTGAAACTAATTCAAGAGTATCTGAAAACGCTTTTACTTTGTCTTCTGAAAACCACTTGTGTATCCAATGAATTTGATTTTTATTCCTTTTCAATCCAGCGGCATATCTATGCGGTATAAAGAAACCCATATCTTTTATATTTAAGACAGTTAGGAGCCCATAGACCATTCGTTTTATACTCATCTAAGGGAACCAGCTATAAGAAGATATTATTCAAAACTATACCTCGAGCTCCATTCCTTCCATCGCTACTAAAGAGCCCGGTCTGGATTTATTGACCTCTTCGGAGATGATATCCATTGCAGTATCATCATTCCCTGGGTCATGGTGGAAAATTACAAGCTTTTTTACTGAAGCCGCGTCGCATAACTTCACACCCTCTTGCCATGTAGAGTGCCCCCAACCAGCAAAATTAGGATAATCTTCGTCGGTAAAACATGCATCATATATTACTACATCCGATCCACTGACTAGGGTCTTTATATTCTGGTCTATTTCTCCTGCTTTATGCTCAGTATCGGTGATGTAACAGATTGATTTTCCGCCATAATTTACTCTATAGCCCACTGCCCCTTGGGGATGATTTAATACCACCGTAGATAAACTTATCCCTCCATCCAACTCAATTTTATCACCAGGTTTAAATGTCACGAAATCTAGTTCTGCATTGAACACCTCCAAAGAAACAGGAAACATTGGAGAGCTAGTGAGTTTTTTAAAAACTTCCTTAATAGGTATTTGCTGATCAAAGACAGCCGACCAGATTTTAAATTTATTTTTAGGATTAAACGCTGGCGCAAAAAATGGAAAACCTATTATGTGGTCTAAATGAGCGTGACTGAAAAAAAATTCTGCCTCTGTCTCACCCTTTTTAACTAATTCCTGACCGAGCGCACGAAGTCCTGTACCGGCGTCAAATATTAAAGTCTTATCCCCACAGGTAATTTCTACGCATGGGGTGTTTCCGCCGTATCGATGATAAGCCAAACCAGGACAAGGTATGCTTCCTCGCACCCCCCAGAACTTCACTACCAATTTTGCCTCTTTATTCAAGATCGCACCTATTCCCCAACCAAACGCGTTTGCCTTTTGAGGCCCGTCTGATGATTGCAGATATTATCTAAAGATTTGTATTAATACAAATTCAAGCGATAGCCATTTTCAGTTGTAATCAAAATAAGCGCCTCCGAGGAGCCGTTTTCAATTTTTTTTCTAAGACGGTAGATATGTGTCTCCAAAGTGTGTGACAATATTTCATCGTTATATCCCCATATATCATGAAGCAATTTTTGCCTTGAAAGTTCATTTTGAGGTGCCTGCCACAACTGCCACAAAATATCCGCCTCCTTTTCCGTTAGCCTCACACTAACCTTAGTATCAGAATCTATTAAAACTTTTTCATCTCGCCGAAAATAAAAGTTTGCAATTCTAGGATCTTTATCACTTTTGTTATGTAAGGCAATCTTTCTGGATACAGTGGCTAGTAGGTCAGCTACCTTTATTGGTTTTGATAATATCTCTCTTCGGCGATCTAACTTTAGAGCCTCATCAGTAGGAAAGAAGCCATCTGGAAGTAAAACTATCAACTCTGTTTCGGGGAACCTAGCCCTAATTTGTTCCAAATCAACACTTTCGTGCTGACTTTTATGAATATTCACTAAAATGATATCGGTTGTCTTTTCTTCTTCTTTGAACTCTTGTAGTTCTTGATAACCTCTCACTTGATCAACTGCATATGTCTTGTCGAATTCTAATTGTTTGCGAAGAACGGAGCTACTATCGTTATCGTTATCAACCAATAAAAGCTTCTTCATGTACCATCTCTTTGAATACTTTTTTTTAATTTAATTAGGTTCTTTTAATGGTTTACTTGCAATTCTTTAACCACAACATCTTTCCAAAAGGATATGTGGCCTCTAATGCGTTTAGCTTTTGACTTCGGCCTCAGATAGCTCCAAGCTCCATCCTTAACAAGGTTTCCCATTATTTTTATATCAAAATAAGTCGCCATCCCTTTCCACGGACAACGCGTTAAAGTTTTTGTTTGAAAAAGGTATTCTGTAATAACGTCATTTTCTGGAAAATAAACATTGTTTTCAATAATCAAGCAATCTTTCGATTTTGCAATTACAGTATCACCCAATGAGGCCAAAAACATATTTGAATCCCTTCTATAGCTTAAAATCGTGGCGCGAAGATTAGTTTAAGCACTTCGTTTGATAGAGAGCTACTTGGGTCGCAAAACGACTCGCAAACTGAAAAATGATTTCCATCTTCTATGATCGATTTAAGGACGGGTTGCTTAGCTAAATTTAGCGCGTCAGTAAAACAATTAGTTTGATAAAGATACTCTTGCCCCTCTTTTGCCCCAACTGCAATTATGAGTGGAGGCAGCTTGACCTCGTCTGGTATCACATTTTCAACTACTCTGACAGGGCTATATTTATCTACTTCATCAGTGGTTAATCTGATTTGAGCGTTTAAGTACGATAACCTAATTGGTTCAAGATCATGTATACCGCTTAAAGAGCACCCGCCCTTCAGATAGGTTGGTCCACTTGGACCGCACATCAACCCCGTAAGGTGACCGCCTGCAGAATGCCCTGCAACAAAAATTTGTCTGTTATCGCCTTCAAATTGCCCTGCGTTTTCAAAAATCCAATCTAGACAACTTCTAATATCATCAACTATCGATCCAATGCGAACCGCGGGACAGAGGCGATATCCAATAGAAATAAAATTAACTCCAGCAGCTGTATAAAACGGCGCCAAAAATCTGCTTATCCTTTTACTACGAGAAGACCAGTAACCCCCATGGATAAATGCTAATATAGGACTCATTGGTTTATTAATGGGAAAGATATCCATCGACTGCATCTCATCTGGACCATATTTTACATCAAGTTTGCAAGGTAAGAGTGCACATGCTTCGTCACCTCTTTCCTCCCATAAGTTAATTATTTCGACGGCATTTGATATTTTGTTAAGATTGTTGTATTCGCTATCTAGCGCTTTCTGGGTCAGCCCTTTATAGATAAACTCAGTTATTGACACGAGTAGCCCTTTTTAATCTTTATTAGTGAACAAGCCTAAGACAATTTTTAATCTATGACCACGCCTAAGGTTCTAAAAAAGAAATGATAACTTCAGTACAAAATAATAACCTCAACCAAATTTATAAAAATTCTGATGAGCAGGGGACTAATGTCGCTCGTGGGAAAATTTCTGTGGAAAGAGCCATTAGTGACCTTCGGAGAGGAGCGCTAGTCATGCTCTTTGATCCTTCCAGACGAACCGCCGCTATAATCCAAGCCGCCGAGTTATCGACAGCCGAGGGCCTTGATCTAATATTGAATCTAGCTGGTTCTGAGCCTTCGGTAGTAATAACAAACCGCCGAAGCACCGCGATTCGTCTAAACGCAAAAACCAAAGAGGTTATTAGCGTAAGTATTCCCCCACAGGGAGGGATTGAGTTGGTACATAGGCTCGCTAACCCTATTTTCGAAAACGAAGGTAGGTTTGGGTCTATTGATCAAGAAGAATTAGATAATCTTCCAGTGGTTCCAGAGGCTAGTGACGGTTTAGCAGCAAAAGCTATACAGCTTGTAAAATTCGCTCGGCTTTTACCAAGCGTGGTATTATCCCGTATACCTTATGCTGAAATGAACCGTTTATCTGGTTGGAATAAACCAGATTCGTTGCTTGCCGTAGACGCTAGATTAATTGATGCTTTACCTGAAATGCGTGCACAACGATTAGTTAAAGCCGTATCAGCGCAAGTGCCTCTTATTGATTCAGAGAAGACAAACTTAATAGCGTTTCGACCTATTGATGGCGGGGAAGAACATGTGGCGATAGTCATAGGAGACCTAAACACCGATCAAGCGGTTTTGGTAAGATTACACTCTCAGTGTCTAACTGGAGACTTACTTGGCAGTCTAAGATGCGACTGCGGTGATCAATTGCGCGGAGCCATACAAGCTATTTCTAAGTACGGTGGAGGGGTTTTAATCTATCTGGCTCAAGAAGGACGAGACATCGGCTTAGTGAACAAACTTCGGGCCTATAATCTACAGGACTTAGGCTCCGATACTGTAGAAGCTAATCACCAAATTGGTTTCGAGGTTGACGAGAGGATTTACGCACCAGCAGCTGAGATTTTAAAACAGCTTGGTATTCAAAAAGTGAAACTGTTGACCAATAATCCAAATAAAATCGATCAGTTGGCCGCAACTGGGATCGATGTTGTAGAAAGAGTGAAGCACGCATTTCCCCCTAACCCGCATAATGCTGCGTATTTAAAGACAAAAGCTGCAAAAACCGGGCACCTTTTTTAAAGTATATGTAAATTAATCTAAATCTATCTTTGACACGGATAAGTTTAAGCCACATCTTCCTGCATGTGCATGAGGATTGATTTTATAGGCTTTTTTCAGTCAGATGCATTCGAGTAAATCTGGTCTGGATGATGATATGGATATTGTTGTAGAACAGACGGAAACGAACAACGCCAGTCTGTCTTTTAGAGGTTTAGAGTGCCGGTGCAGCATTGGTAAGGGAAAAATCACAGAAAACAAAGTTGAGGGTGACCTTTGCACTCCAGCCGGGAAATGGCCCCTTCGGCGCGTTTTTTACCGTGAAGACCGCTTAGAGCAGCCACGAACAAGTCTCCAAACAATTCGTGTTTCTAAAAATATGGGTTGGTCAGATGATCCCCGAGATGACAGACGGTATAACACTCTTATAAAAACACCCTATCCCTTCAGCCATGAGGCACTTTGGCGTTCGGATAGCCTATATGATATCATTGTTGAACTGGGATATAACGACAGCCCTCCAATCCTAGGCAGGGGCAGCGCGATATTCATGCACCTTGCGCGAGCCAATTTTGAACCAACGGCTGGTTGCATTGCTCTAAAAAAATCTGATCTTTTAAGCCTGCTTTCTTTGGTAAGTCATGGGGATTTATTGAATATAGTTAAATGAACAATCAATTAAGTGTCCCGGTTCCCAAATAAAGCTGTTCCGAGACGAATATGAGTTGCGCCGAGCTTTATGGCCACTTCATAGTCACTGCTCATTCCCATGCTAAGTTTTTCTAAATTTGTTTCTTCAGCGATACCTGCCAGCAACGCAAAATGTAATGCAGGGGTCTCATTTGCAGGCGGAATACACATCAGTCCCAGGATGTTCAGACCCAGGTCATTTCTGCAGTAATCAACAAAGTCTGCGGTCTCTTCTGGATATACGCCAGCCTTCTGTCTTTCCTCTCCAGTGTTCACCTGAATATAGCAAGGTATTTCCACTGCTTGCTCAGACATTTCGTTTGCAAGCGCGGCAGCAAGTTTTGGCCGGTCGACTGTTTCTATGACGTCAAAAAGAGCAACAGCTTCCTTGACCTTGTTTGTTTGAAGCGCCCCAATTAAGTGTAACTCTAACCCGTCATATTTTGATCTCAACGGCTTCCACTTTGTCTTCGCTTCTTGAACTCTATTTTCACCAAATATTCTATGCCCTAATGATATTAGCTTCTCTATCTTTTCAATAGGCTGAGTTTTACTGACTGCGACCAACGATATGTCTCTTGTATTTCTCTTTACTTCGGCGGCAGCCAAGTTGATGGCTTCTTGCACCTCTATCAACTTTTCTTTGTAGCTCAATTCGCAGCCCTCCTTTATTTAAACTAAACCTTAAGTTTACCATTCCTGTCCAAGTAGCCCATCTCAACCATTAACTCTCCATGGTTGTCTATGACTTTTGCTATTTGAACATCTGATAGAACGCGGCGATAAGAACCTACCCTTCCTTGACGGAAAAATTTGTGTCCAGCTCGAGACTGTTCAGCAAAACCACTTTTGGCCTCTTGTTGGGAGACGACTTGAAAGGAGCTATGACGAATAGCGCGTTTTAAGCGCGGAGTATCTTTTGGTAATCCTAGAAACTTCATCAATTTTCCAAACGACTTGACCGGATTTTGAATCATATCTTCGTACCGAAGGCATAAAGGGCTGAGATTTTCTACATTGAACCAGCTGTAATAATGATTACTCCAACCTCCAAGTATTTGGAAAATCCCTTTTTCTGTGGAATTTATCCGATGATATGGCGACGAGATAGCTTCTATAGTGTCATCAATTGTTAAATTATAATGATCAGAAAACGAAATCAGCATGTCGAGCGGGTTTCTTATCACGTAGATTACTCCAGCCAAATGCTCCAGCCATATTAATGGGCTATTTTCGAAATTCATCACAGCGTTATGCGTTTTGGCGAAAACAGTCTCCGAATGAGAGCCCATATATTTCTGAACTTGATTCCGGAGCTTATGAATATTGCTGTCACTCTCATTAAGTAATTTTTTCCCACAAACCGCCTCGTATAAGGAATATGAATTATCCGAAAATCGAACTACGTTCAAATCATTAATATCCGCCGGCAATTGTGTGTTACGAAAAAGGTTTTCCAAAAAAATTCGAAGCCATGTATTCCCTGACTTTGGATAAGATGCCAACCAGATTATGCCACCACTCACAGCGGTCTCCGTTTCGTGAACAGATTAAAAATAGTGACGAGCCCAAGATTTAAGGCGTGTTTAAAAGAACTTTATTTAAAAGTTAACTACAGAAAGATTTTTTAACTTTAATTTTTTAAATTAGCCCAAAACCACTGCTTGTTTAAAAAAATTTTCACCTCTTTAAAACAGTGCTTTTGTGACCCCAAATCTACATAAAAAAAAGGGGCCGCCCAAAGGCGACCCCCTCATGTGTTTTGCAACTATTAGAAGCCGACTTTCAAACCAGTTACAAGATATGTACCTGAATGTTCATCGTCAGTTACTGTTGCGTCATCGGTTGAGTAAGTTGCATGACCTAGCGTGCTAGCCCATGTTACACCACTACCGAGTGAGTATTTAGCAGACAGATGGAAAACATCTGCTTCAGCTTGGCCTGCTTTTGCTGCTCCGCCTTCACGCTCACCATGATGATAACCTAAGCTTAGGCCCATACCACCAGATGAGTATGTGATGCTACCTTGAACAGCTGTGCCGTCTGCAGAACCAGTATCTTCAAAGTTTGCTGTCGCGATATTAACGCCGAAAGCACCCATGCCTAATCTTAAGCCAACAGATGTTGCTTGTGGCTCAGAGTCAGCACCTGCACCTGCCTCAGCGTCTGTTACTGTACCGTAACCAGCTGACACACCAACAGACATGCCGCCCATTTTCTGCTTGAAGTTAGCACCAACAGTCACGTAGTCGGACTTGTTAGCGTTACGGTCAAACTGTCCGCCACTGTCTTCACCGGCCCATGGAGCATAAGATACGCCCAACTGGAAGCCGTTTACACGTGGTGTATAATACGTGATTTTTTCAGAGTCGTTCATGCCGTTTGGCTCAACATTTGTTGATCCCATTGGCTGACGATAGTGGCCTGACTGGCTGATAGAACCGCCTGTGTTTACCCAAGCGCTTTGGTCACCAGAGTTGAAACCAATGCCCATGTCTTTCGCGCCATAATGCATTTTATACATTGCGGAGTTTTCAGAACCTATGTTGATTTCACCGAAACCACCTTTAAGAATCAGGTATGATTCGTCGATGGTGTCTCCACCGCCGTTACCTTCGAGCTGCATGTTAACACCTACAGACATGCCGTTGTCGAGCTTTGTCATTCCCTTAAAGTGTACTTCAGCGTCTGATTTTACGTCTACACCGCTGTAGTCTGCGTCGCCGACGTCATCTTGGCTAACATAGCCAACCCACTGCTCCATGTATCCGCCAACGCTCAATTTCATTTTTGCGCCTGCTGGAGCAGAAGCGATCATACCAGCAGCAACTAGCGCTGTTGATCCTAGAAGAATTTTCTTCATATTCTCTTCTCCTTAAGTACCACATTGTGGTAGTTTATTTTAAGAGACAACAGCCATAACGCGTTTACAGCTGTAGCTACCTCTAGATTCCTTCAGTTTTTATTGATTTTAGGCCTTTTGGTCAAACATTGTTCATCAAAAATGATGCAAAAAAGCAGCGCTGTCACATAAATGTCACAGTTTTTCTCAAAAATTAATCAGTTCTGCCGGATAAAAATGGGGGGCAGCAGTGACACACGTTGCAAATAGGTAACCTTTTATGATTTCGCCTGCTAATTTATT
>CEWJ01143950.1_pt1 | contig 10478 bp, 2 predicted proteins | sample 350291 | NCBI WGS metagenome assembly CEWJ01 (sample SAMEA2622923, study PRJEB7988) | marine metagenome | isolation source: saline water (ENVO:00002010), including | reverse complement strand
GCCGGACAACGCCTCAATCGCTCGCCCCAGCACCGCCGTGCTCATGCCGTAGGTGTACTTGGCTCCCGGCTGATGTTCAATCGACACCTTGGCCAGCTCGCCGATTATCCAGTCGAGCCTCTTGGCGCGTGTCGTTTTTCCCCAGAAACCATCCTGATGATACAGCCCATCGTAACCGGCGAAACCGGCCGTGTGGCGGAACAGGTCGCGGTAGGTGATCGGTTTGGCCAACGGCACCGTCTCACCATCGGCTGTCTTAACCCTTACCTTGGCCAGTTCCGGAAGGGCATCCGCCACGGGATCGTCCAGTTTGAATTTACCTCGCTCGTGCAGGATCATCGCCGCCACGCTGGTGATCGGCTTGGTCATTGACCAGATCGCAAACACCGTTTCGTCGGTAATTGCCCGGTCGTGAGGCATCCGCGAGGCCGCCGCCCGGTGATAGACGACCTTCCCGCTGCGAACGATGAGGCCGACGTTGGACGGAGACTGCTTGTCCGCAATCAATTTTTTCTGGGCAGCAAAAACAGCGTCCAGTTTCTTGGCATCAAACCCCAGCTTGGCTGGATCCTTCACCGCGGCAAGCCCCACCGCTTGGCCAAGCTCAGCCGCAGCCGGCTGGCTTACCACGCCAACTCCGACGAACAGGATCGATACAAAATATTTCACCATAAAAATCGCCGGCAACGTAGCCCTCACGGTCAGGCGGCACAATCAAAACCAAGCGCTTGGCCAAGCGCCTGGCCGGTTAATCGTGGTTGATTTGCCTGTCCGTTTTTGTACCATCGCGGCTGACCAATTGGATGAGTATCCGACGCACAAAATTGGCCTGCCTGATAGCTGCCCTGCTCGCAGCGACCAGCACTGCCTCCGCCTACTCCGAGGCGCTCAAGTTTGAGACAGATGTTCGCCCAATCCTCAAGGCCGCCTGTTTTCATTGTCACGGCGAAGAAAAAAAGAAACGCGGTGGACTTGACGTCCGACTGGTGCACCTGATGCAAACCGGCGGCGACTCCGGAGAGGCCATTGTGCCCGGTGACCCCGAGGCCAGCCTGCTGTGGCAACAAGTTGCCTCGGACGAAATGCCGGACGGGCCAAAAAAACTGACAGCCGATCAAAAACAGATCATCCTGGACTGGATCGCGCAGGGCGCAAAGACCATCCGCCTCGAGCCGAAGGATCCCGACTCCGTCCGCTTTACCGAAGAGGAGCTTGGCCACTGGTCCTTTCAACCGGTGAAGGAACCGCGAGTACCGCGACCAAGCGGCTTTGACATACGGACACCCATCGATGCCTTTGTCGCTGAGCGCTTGGCCAAGCGCGGACTCCGGTTCTCGCCCCGGGCCGGGCGTGAGACGTTGATTCGCCGGATCACCCACGACCTCACCGGACTGCCTCCGACCGCCACCGAAGTGGAGGCGTTCGTTGACGACGAAACGCCGCAGGCTTGGCCAAGGCTGGTGGAGCGCCTGCTCAGTTCACCGGAGTTTGGTGTACGCTGGGGGCGACATTGGCTGGACGTAGCCGGCTATGCGGAGAGCGACGGCGGCAGCGGCAACGACACCCGTCGCCCCAACGCCTGGCACTACCGCGACTACGTTTTTGAGTCGTTCAATCGCAACAAACCAATCGACCAGTTTCTCCGCGAACAGATTGCCGGCGACGAATTGATCGACGGCAAGCCGAACACGAACAATCCACGCCACGTGGAGTTGCTCACCGCGACCGGCTTCATGCGCATGGCGCCGGACCCGACCCAATCCAGCAACTCGCTCGCCGACCGCAACCAGGCGGCGGCGGACGCCGTGCAGGTGATCGGCTCCTCGACGCTTGGCCTGACAGTCGGCTGCGCGCAGTGCCATGATCACAAGTATGACCCAATCGGCATCGACGACTACTATCGTTTCCGAGCCATCTTCGACCCGGTGTTCCCGTTGAAAAAATGGCAGCAACCGTCCGCCCGTTTGGTCGACGTCACCTCCGCTGAGGATCGAAAAAAAGCCGAGGAGATCGAAGCCCGCGCCAAGGATATGGACGCCGCGATTCAGGCAAAGAAAACTGAGCTGGCAAAGACAATTCAGGCGGCCAAGCTCAGCGATGTCCCGGAGGAGGTTCGCCAGGAGACCCTTCAGGCCGTGCTCGCCCCCAACAAGGAACGAACCGAGCGGCAGAAGGAACTGCTCGACCTTTATCCCATGGTTAAGCCGGTCAGTTTCATCGCCGGTTTTCTAGTCGAGTACGACAACGCCGCGTATCGTGAGTTTGAAAAACAAAAGGCGGAGGTCACCAAGGTGCGTGAAACCAAGCCGCCCAAGCGCCTGGTACGCGTGGCCACCGAGCAACCGGACGTCGTGCCGGTGAGCGCGGTGCTTTTCCGGGGCAACCCAAACAGCCCGGGCGAAAAGGTGCAGCCGGGCGAACTCGCCGTCCTGTCGCAGGCCGGACAGGCCCCGGCACTGCCTGTGAACGAGTCCACCCGCACGACCACCGGCCGCCGCATCGCCTACGCCAGTCACCTGACCAATGGACAGCACCCGCTGACCGCGAGGGTGTTCGTCAACCGCATCTGGCAGCACCACTTTGGGCAAGGTATCGTGGACACGCCGGGCGACTTTGGCCTCAACAGCGAGCCGCCGTCCCACCCGGAGTTGCTCGACTGGTTGGCCGCTGATTTCGTGAAGCACGGCTGGGATCAAAAACGGCTGCACCGGATGATCCTACTTTCCACCGTCTACCAACAATCCGCGCGGCGCACTCCGGAGTTGGACGCGGTAGACCCCGAAAACCGGCTGCTCGCCCGCGCGAACCTCAGGCGACTCGAGGCGGAGGCGGTGCGGGATTTCATCTTGGCGACCACCGGCGACCTCAACCTCGAGTCCGGCGGCCCAAGCATCCCGGTCACGACGGATGCCGAGGGCAAGGTCGTCATCGGGGTAACAAAGATTCGGGACGGCCTGGCCGCCGGTGTGCGCGGACAAAATGAGGCGGCGTTCCGGCGCAGCGCCTTCATCGAGTCCAACCGCAGCCTGCCACTCAACATGCTGGCGACATTCGACCTGCCGGAGATGAAGCCGAACTGCGACCGGCGGCGCTCAACCACCGTGGCCACCCAGTCGCTTTGGTTCCTGAACGACGACCAGATCATCGGGCTAACCGGCGGACTCGCGGATCGACTGTTCACCAATCACCCAACCGAAGCCGACCAGCGGCTCGACGCCCTGTTCCGCAAATTATTCGCCACGGCGCCAACCGATGAGGAACAACAATATCTCTCCAGTTTTCTCGAGCGACAGGAGGAACTTTTCCGGGCCGACCCGAATGCCGAGTGGCAAAAGAAAATCAAGGCCCAACCGGATGCCCCGGCCAGACGCTCGCTCGCCGCACTGGCCCAGGTGCTCATGGCGTCCAACCGCTTTTTGTACATTGACTAATCCGCTGTTATGAAAACCCAACTCTGCTCCCGACGACACATGCTTCACACCTCGGCGTTTGGCCTCGGCTCCGTTGCCGCCTCCTGGCTGCTCAAGCGTGACGGTCTGCTGGCTGCGGAGGCGGACGAACCGTTCAAGCCGGACCTCGAGCAGAAGACGTACGACCTCCTTCCGAAACAGCCGCACCACGAGCCTCGTGCCAAGGCGATGATCTCGATGTTCATGCTCGGCGGCCCAAGCCAGATCGACCTTTTCGATCCCAAGCCGGAATTGATGAGGTACGACGGCAAGACTTTCTCGGGCGACGTGAAGTTCGACAACCCGGCGCAGGCCAGCCGCGAGATCATGGCGCCGCTTTGGAAATTCAAGCCACACGGCCAATGCGGCATGGAGCTGTCCGAGCTGGTGCCACACCTGGGCCAGGTGGCTGACGAAATCACGTTGATCCGGTCGATGCACACCGGTGCCAATAATCACATCCCGTCCAATTACGCGCTCAGCACCGGGCGGGCTTCCAGCGGACGCGCCGTGCTGGGTAGCTGGCTCACCAGCGCGCTTGGCAGCGAGACGCAGGAACTGCCAGCATACGTGGCATTGACCGACACCCGCGGCCTGCCGTTGATCGGCGGCGAGAACTGGTCCAACGGCAAGCTGCCTTCCATCTATCAGGGTACGATGGTGCGGCCGGTCGCGCCCCGCATTTTCAACCTCGACCCACCGCGGCACCTGAAGGGTTCGCCGCAGGAGGAGCAGCTTCGCCTGCTCGACCGGTTGAACCGCGAGCATCTCCAGCAGCATCCCGGCGAGAATGACCTCGAGGCGCGCATGAAAAGTTACGGCCTGGCCGCGCGCATGCAGGTGGCGGCGCGGGAGGCGTTCGACATCTCCCGCGAATCGGAGGCCACGAAAAAAATGTACGGCATCGACCAAAAGGTCACCCGCGACTACGGCACCCGATGCCTGATCGCCCGGAGACTGGTCGAGCGCGGCGTGCGGTTTGTACAGATTCTCTGCAACGGACAGGTCTGGGATCATCACGGCTCAATCAAGACCGCCCTTCCCCAACGCTGCGTGGAGGTCGACAAACCGGCTGCGGCTCTGGTGCGCGACCTAAAAGAACACGGTCTGCTCGACAGCACAATCGTGCACTGGGGCGGCGAGATGGGCCGTCTGCCGGTGATCCAATTTCGCGAGGGTTTGACCAAACGCGACAAGGTCGGCCGCGACCACAACACCTACGGTTTCAGCCAATGGGTGGCCGGTGGTGGCTTCCGGCGAGGATATATCCACGGACAAACCGACGAGTTTTCGCACTACGCGGTTGATGGCATTATCCACCACTACGACTGGCTCGCCACTATTCTACACCAGTTCGGGCTCGACCACAAAAAGCTCAAATTTCGCATTGGCCCGCGCGACCTCCGACTGGTCGAAAACGAGGAGGCCCGCGTGGCCACCGAGCTGTTCGGCTGACCGCGTTTGGCTAGACGCTTGGCCAAGAGCCATTTTGCGCCTAATATTTTTGGCGACAAACCGTCGTACCTATATTGGGAATGTTGCCATGAAGTTGCTGAGTACTTTTCTTGTGTTCATTGCCGGCCTAGCGCTTGGCCAAGCGCAGCCGGTGGATCGCGAGGCGCTCTGGAAAGAGGTCGCCGAGGCGGAGAAAAAAGGACGGCCCAAAACCGCCGCCGCCAAGCTGCAGACGATCTACGACTCCGCGCTCAAGGAAGGCAAACACGCCGAGGCGATCAAGGCATTGGCCAAGCGCATCACCCACGAGGGCGCCGTGCAAGGCAGCAAGCCTGAGGAAAAAATCACCCGCCTACAGGACGAAATCGACATGGTGCCAGTCGAGGCTAAGCCGCTGCTCGAAACCGTGCTGGGGCACTGGTACTGGCAGTATTTCCAGCAGAACCGCTACCGGTTCATGCAGCGCACCGCGACAGCCGAGCCGCTTGGGAAAGATTTCACCACATGGGACCTGCCCCGGCTTTACCGGGAGATTGACCTGCACTTCACCAACGCCCTCGCCGATGGCCGGCTCAAGACCATCCCAACCAGCGACTTCGCCGACCTGCTGACCAAGCCGACGTTGCCGGAGAATTACCGGCCGATGCTGTACGACTTCATCGCGCACGAGGCGCTTGCCTTTTACACCTCTGGCGAGTTCGCAGCAGCCAAGCCGGAGGATGCGTTTGAAATCAAGGCGACCGATCCGGTGCTTGATTCGCTCGACAAATTTCTCGCGTGGAACCCACAGACCAACGACACCGCCTCGCCCCACCTCAAGGCGGTGAAGCTGTTTCAGGACGTACTGCGCTTTCACCGAACCGACTCCGTCTCGGCCGCGCGGGTGGACGCCGACATCGCGCGGCTGCTTTTCGGGAAAAACAGCGCGGTCGGCGAGGGCGGCCGGGACCGCTTCATTGAGGCGATCCGCGACGTGGCCGAGAACGAGCCGGGGCAACTCTCCGCCTGGGCTCGATTTCACTGGGCCAGGGCGCTGAACGAAAAAGGCGAACTGGTCGAGGCGCGCCGGGTGGCAATGGTCGGGCGCGACCAGTTCAAGGAATCGCGCGGCGGCAAGCGCTGCCACAACCTCGTTGACCAGATTGAGGCCAAGAGCATCGACGTGACAACCGAATCCGTCTGGGCCCAACCCGGCGCGGAATTGTCGGTCCGTTACCGGAACATCACCGAGGCGCATTTCCGCTTGGTCAAGGCGGACTGGACTGCCGCAAGAAAAAAACAATTTCGAGTCTCCCCCTCCGCTCAGCGGCGGGCGCTCCTGCAAAAAACCCCGGTAAAAACCTGGCAGCACAGCCTCACCCCGACCGCCGACTACAAGCAGCGCACCGAGGTCTTCGACACGCCGGACGACGTGGCGCCCGGTTTTTACTACCTCATCTCCAGCGCCCAGGCCGACTTCAGTGAACAGAACAACCGCATGCACTACACCGCGGTCTGGATCAGCGACCTGTCACTCGTCCTGCGCTTACGCGCCAATCAACTCGAGGGCTTCGTGCTGGAGGCCAATTCCGGCGAACCGGTTAGCGGAGCCAGCGTCTCCCTCTGGCTGGGCAATCGCCCGGAGAATTCGAGGGAGCGAAAAACCACCACCGACGAGCACGGGTTTTTCAAGTTCTCCAAGGAACCCCGTGAATACTACGGCGATGTCCTCGTACGGAACGGCAAACACCGAGTCGGCACGACGTCGCGAAACGGTTTCTGGGGCGGCCAACTGTCGGAGGAGCGAGAGGAGCAGCAGATAATTTTCTTCACCGATCGGGCCATCTATCGACCCGGCCAGTCGATTCAGTTTAAGGGTATCGCACTGAGGTGGCACCAAGGAAAAAACGAGTACAACATCATCAAGAATCAAAAAGTCACGGTCATACTCCGCGATCCAAACGGGCAGGAAGTCGAAAACTTGGAATTAAAAACCAACGGCTACGGCTCCCTCTCAGGCAGTTTCACCGCGCCGAAAAACCGGCTCACCGGCCATTACTCAGTCGGCACCAAGCATCCGCCCCACGGCCAGACCGGCTTCCGGGTGGAGGAATACAAGCGGCCCAAGTTTCTCGTCGAGCTGGGCAAGCCGAAACAATCGCCCAAACTGGGCGAGACGGTGGAGTTGCAGGGCAAGGCCACCGACTACACCGGAGCGCCGATCGGCGAAGCCACAGGCAAATTTCGAGTCACGCGACAGGCGCGCTGGCCAGTTTGGTGGCGCTGGCATTACTGGCGCGGCGGCCCGATTCATTCGCAGCAGAGGCAGATTGCCCACGGCAAATTTGAAACCAATTCGGACGGCTCGTTCGTCCTGAGCTTCGACGCCCTCCCGGACAATAATGTGCCGGAGGAAACCGAGCCGACATTTGTATATCTGATCCATGCCGACGTCACCGACGGCAGCGGAGAGACGCGCAGCGACAACACGCGGATCAGTGTCGGCTACACCACACTGGCCGCCACGTTGCACGCCGAGACGTGGCAGACGACGGCCAAGCCGGTCGAGTTTACGCTTGGCACCCGGTCGCTCTCCGGTGTGGCCGAGTCGGCCAAGGGCACGCTGACTATTCACGAATTGAAACAGCCGGAAAAGGTCATCCGGCATCGGCTCGTGCCGGCCGAGCACGCGGTCCCGGAGCCGAAGCCGGCCGACAACAACACCGAGACCTGGCCGCTTGGCCAAGTGGTGTCGACGCAGGACATCGAGACCGACGACAAGGGACAGGCCAAAGCCAAGGCCAAGCTCGGCGTGGGCGTGTACCGTGCGACATTCGAGACAAGGGATCGCCTGAGCAAACCGGTCAAGGCGATCCACACCCTGACCGTACTCGATCCCTTGGCCAAGCGCCTGGCCATCCGCCTGCCGCAGATTGCAGCCGGCGAAAAACACAGCGTCGAGCCGGGCGAAACCTACCGACTAGTCTGGGGCACGGGCTACAACACCGGCCGGGCATTCGTCGAGGTCGAACAGCGACACAAGATCATCAATCGGTTTTGGACCACGCCGGGCCAGACCCAGCAACTGCTAGAGTTGCCGGTGCAAGAGAAGGACCGCGGCGGTTTCATCGTACACATCACACAGGTGCGCGAGAACAGGCTGCTGCACGGCTCACACCGGGTCGATGTGCCTTGGAGCAACAAGGATCTCAAGGTCAAATGGACCCGTCTCAACTCCAAGCTGCGCCCCGGACAGAGGGAGACCTGGACCGCCACCGTAAACGGGCAGAACGCAGAGAAGGCGGTCGCCGAGATGGTGGCCACGCTTTACGACGCCTCGCTGGAGACGTTCGCTAAACACTATTGGAAGCAGAAATTCTCGATCTTTCGCAACGACTATTCCTCAGCCAACATGACATTCCATAACCAAGGCCGCAGCCTGAGCAGCCTGCTAGGCAGTTGGAACCGCGCCACCGTCTCCATTGGCAACTATCGTTACTGGGCTTTCCCGCCGGAGATCACCCGGACGCAATTCCGCCACTACCCCGGGATGCTAAGCGAAAGAGTCATGACTAAATCCCGTGAAAAATTGAATAACGCCTTGCCAGCAACGATGGCGTTTGCGGGATCCGCCTCCGTGGAAGGCCTAGGCTTGGCAGTGGACTCTGCCGCGATCGGGGCCGGGGAGGCGCTCGATGAACGGGCAGCCACTGGCAATTTTGTGGCGCAGTCTGAAAAGAATGGTAGCAGGACAACCTCTCAAAGCGGAGCCGACGCACAAGTGTCCGTCCGTAAAAACCTCAATGAGACGGCGTTCTTTTTCCCACACGCGGTCTCCAATGAGAACGGCGAGGTGGAGCTGACATTCACCATGCCGGAGGCGTTGACGGAGTGGAAGCTAATGGCGTTCGTGCACGACAAACAAGTTCGCTCCGGGTTCATCGACGGAAAGACGGTCACGTCGCTCGACCTGATGGTGCGCCCGAACCCGCCGCGTTTTCTTCGCGAGGGAGATGTGCTGGAGTTCACTACGCGCGTATTGAACACCGGCGAAACCGCTCGCGCAGGCTCCGTGAAGCTCGACCTAAAAAACGCGGTCACTGACGACGATGCCGATGCCCTACTCGGCAACACCAAGCCGGAACAAGCATTCACGATTCCCGCCGGGGAGTCGCGCAGTTTTTCGTGGCGCCTCACCGTGCCAAATGGCGCGCCGACGCTCGTCTACCGCGTCACCGCCTCTGCGGGCGACCAGGCGGATGCCGAGGAAAACTACCTGCCCGTGCTCTCCCGCCGCATCCTCGTTACCGAGTCGTTGCCGCTGCCGATCCGCGACAAGGGCACAAAGAAATTCCAGTTCGACAAACTGATCGCCTCCGACCAGTCGGACACGCTCGAGCACCAGTCGCTCACCGTGCAGGTGGCGTCCAACCCCGCCTGGTACGCCGTGCTCGCCCTGCCCTACCTGATGGAGTACCCACACCAGTGCACCGAGCAGCGTTTCAACCGGATGTACGCCAATTCGCTCGCTGCGCACATCGCCAACTCCGACCCGCGCATTCGGCGCGTGTTCGACCTGTGGAAGGGCACCGACGCGCTCGACAGTCCGCTCGAGAAAAACGAGGACCTCAAGAGCCTGCTCCTGCTCGAGACACCCTGGGTGCGTGAGGCCAAGAACGAAAGCCAAGCCCGGCGCAACATCGGCATTCTGTTTGATAAAAACCGCCTCGACACCGATGCCCGGCGACTGTTCGAGCAACTCACCAAGGCACAAAACTCCGACGGCGGCTGGCCGTGGATGCCCGGCGGCCGTAGCAACGATTACATCACGCTCTACGTCACCACCGGCTTCGCCCGGCTGCGGCATCTCGGAGTCGAGAACGTGAACGTCAGCCTCGCGGTCAAGGCACTGGCCCGGCTCGATAACTGGATTCAAAAGAGGTACGACCGACTCAAGCGCCAGGGAAATCTGGACAAAAACAACCTCACCCAAACCATCGCCCTCTACCTTTACTGCCGCAGTTTTTACCTGAAAGACAAGCCGATCCCGGCCGCGAACAAGACTGCATTCGACTACTTTGTCGGTCAGGGCAAAAAGTATTGGCTGACACTGGGCAACCGCCAGTCCAAGGCGCACGTCGGCATCGCACTGCATCGGCTCACCGACAAGGAAACGCCGGCCGACATCGTCACGTCGATCCTCGAGCATAGTGTCACCACCGAGGAACTCGGCATGTTCTGGCGCGACACCGAGCACTCGTGGTGGTGGTACCGCGCCCCGATCGAGACGCAGGCCATGATGATCGAGATGTTCAACGAGATTTCACAGGACAAGGAGGCCGTGCGCGAATGCCAGGTCTGGCTCATCAAGCAAAAGCAGACGCAGGCATGGAAAACCACCAAGGCCACCGCCGATGCCGTCTACTCGATCCTTCTCGGCGGCGACAACCTGCTTGCCTCCACCAAACTCGTTGAGGTGTCGCTGGACGGCAAAAAGGTTGAACCGAAAAACGTCGAGGCCGGCACCGGATTTTATCAGCAGAAATTTGGCCGCGGCGAAATCACCTCGGCGCTTGGCCAAGTGCAGATGACCAA
>CEWJ01028967.1_pt1 | contig 10486 bp, 10 predicted proteins | sample 350291 | NCBI WGS metagenome assembly CEWJ01 (sample SAMEA2622923, study PRJEB7988) | marine metagenome | isolation source: saline water (ENVO:00002010), including | reverse complement strand
TCTGCACTAAATCAAAAAAGTCAAGTTGGATTAATTTGTTTTTCAGATATAAAAGAGCTTTTTATTGATTCCAAAAAAGGTGATGCTCACGGATACAAATTAATAAGAGAACTTTATAAACATAAAAATAAATCTGAAAAAACAAATATAGCTGGTATGATAGATTTCTTTATGAATGTAAATAAGAAAAAAAGCTTAGTGATTTTACTCAGTGATTTTATAGATAGCAATTATCATTCAAAACTAAGATCTTTATCAAAACTACATGACGTAATCTGTATTCATATATATGATAAAATTGAGATTAATATCCCCAAACTTGGTATTATAGAATTAAAAAATGAGGAAAATAATTATAGCAAATGGATAAATACCTCTTCACAAAAATTTCGTGAATCAGTAATTAAAACATACACAACAGAACCTGACAGATTAAAGAAAAAACTACTAAAATATGGAATTACATACTTAAATATCGATTCAGAAAAAAACTACATAAAAGATCTTATTAAACTTTTTAAAAGCAGAAAAAAATAAATATGAGAATTATTATCTTTTTTTTGTTGTCTATGAATTTATATTCTCAGGAAATAAAATTTAATATTTTTTTTTCCAAAGATTCGATTAAAATTGGTGAACCTATTTTTTTAACATCTGTATTATCATACGATAAAAAACTTGAAATTGTCCAACCTGATTCAAGTTATAATTTTAATCCATTTGAATATATTGATAAGTTTATTTACCCGTCAAAAGTTTATAATGGTAAAATATTTGATAGCACTATTTATTCCTTAAGAACATTTAATATAGATACTGTTCAAAAAATAAATTTAAATTCATTTATAATTAATAAAGATTGTTTGGAAATAAGCTCATCTTATGATTCGGTATTCCTTATAAACCAAGTAGAAAATCTTAGTGATAAAGTAATTAAAAACACATCATACTCAATAATATCCTATATTTTCAATACTAATAAATACATATTAGCCGCAGTAATATTTTTAATAATTATTCTTATTCTATTTCTTATCTTTAGAAAAAAAATAATCACTTATCTTAAAATTCAAAGATTAAATAAAGATTTAAATAACTACTCAAACTTGCTCAAGGATTCTTTAGATAAATATTCTAATGGGAAAGATAAAAAGGACTTAGAATTAAGTTTATTGATTTGGAAGAGATACATGGAAAAAAATTCTATTTTTTCTTTTACATCCTCAACGACACTTAAAATAAATGACTATTTAAATGATAAAAAAACCAAAGATATACTTGAAGAAATTGATATGATTTTATATTCAAAGAACACACTAATATTTGATATTAAAAATTTTAATTTATTAGATAGAAAGGCTAAGGACCTTTACCTTAATATGAAAAAAAAACTAAAAGATGGAAAATAATTACCTAGTAGATTGGTTTTCTTTAAAATGGTTTTTACCAAATCAAATTCTAAACTATGATTATGAAAATGAATACCTTTTATTCATAATAGCATTATTACCTATAATATTTATTCTAAAAAATATCATAAAAAATAATACAAAATTTTCAGTAACAATTCCTAAAAAAGAATTGACAAAATATAAATTTTCTATTTTAAGATTTATACCTAATATAATTTTTATCATATCTCTTACACTTTTAATTATTGCATTATTAAGACCTCAAAAATCAAATGAAAAAATTGAAAGATGGTCAGAAGGAATAGACATCATGTTAGTTATTGACATTAGTGAATCAATGCAAATTGAAGACTTTAAACCAAATAGATTGGAATCAGCTAAAGATGTAGGTAAAAAATTTATTAATGGGAGGTTTCAGGATAGAATTGGACTTGTAGTTTTTTCAGGGGAATCATATTCAAGATGTCCACTGACAACTGATTATACTCTTCTAAGTAAATATATAGATGAAATTAATTTTGATTTAATTAGTACAAGAGGTACTGCAATTGGAAGTGCTTTGGCTATTGCAACTAATAGAATGAGAGAATCAATTTCAAAGACGAAAATTATAATATTAATTAGTGATGGTGATAATACTGCAGGAAATATTGATCCATTGACAGCTTCTGAAATTGCTAAAGCTTATGGCATTAAAATTTATAGTATAGCAATTGGTAAAAATGGAAAAGTTCCATTTGGTAAAGACTATTTTGGAAGACCAAGATATGTTGAAAATTCTCTTGATGAAAAAAACTTAAGAGATATTGCCAAAATAACAGATGGAAAATTTTACAGAGCATCAAATAAAGAGTCTTTAATTAAAATATTTAATGAAATAGATACTTTTGAAAAATCTGAAATTAAAGAAAATAGATATAAAAATACCCAAGACTTTTATCAATATTATTTATTATGGGGAATAATATTTTATGTAATATTTATATTGTTAAAATCTACATTTCTTAATAACATAATTAAAGATTGATATGGAAAAACTGTTATTTGATAAAAATTTTACCTGTGTTGCGGTAAGTAAAACAAAACCTGTAGATGATATAGAAAAAATTTATAATCTAGGACATAAGGAATTTGGAGAAAATAAAGTTCAAGAGCTACTAGATAAGTATGATAAACTTCCTAAAGATATTAAATGGCATATGATAGGTCATTTACAAACAAATAAAATTAAAAAAGTGATTCCGATTATTAGCCTCATACACAGTGTGGATAGTTTAAAGCTTTTAAAAAAGATAAATAATGAAGCAATTAAAATAAATAAAGTTATTTCATGCCTACTTCAAATAAATATTTCGAATGAAAATAATAAGTATGGATTTACAATAGATCAGATTAGAGAAATATTTAATAATGAAGTTTTAAAAGATTTTAAATTTATTAGAATTAAGGGTTTAATGGGCATGGCTTCATTTACAGAAAATGAAAATCAAATTCGAATTGAATTTAAAAATCTCAAAAAAATTTTTGACGAATTAAAAATTAAATATCCTGAATTAAAAATAATATCAATGGGTATGAGTGGAGATTATAAAATTGCAATTGAAGAAGGAAGTAACATGATAAGAATAGGATCTAAAATTTTTGGCAAGAGAAACTATCAATAGATATCTTTTAATTGTTCATACAATTATTTATAATAGCATTCTAAATTCAATTTATGAGTAAACTTAAAATATATACCTACATAACATTAGTATTAGCTGCAGGACTAGCTATATTCTTAGTTAGCAGAATTAAGTATAGCATAGATGAAGAAGCTAGAATCACAAATGCTGAAGAAAAGGTAATAAATAAACTAAAAATGATTAGAGATGCACAAATTACATTTCAAAGTGTAAATGGTAATTACTCAGACAATTGGGATTCACTTCTTAACTTTATTGAATATGGTAAAATTTTTATTGTTCAGAGGAGAGAAGAAACTAAACTTCTAGATTATGGTGCAGAAGAAACAACACTTTATATTGATACTCTCGGAAGCGTATCCGTCATTGATTCTATTTTTTCTTCTTATAGTAACTTTAGTGTAAATAACCTTCCATTTGTACCTGGATATGAAGATATTAAATTTTTAATGTGGGCAGGTGAAATTGAAAAAGGAGGCGTGTCTGTAAATGTTGTTGAGGTTAGAAATCCAAAGCCTTTTGATCCTAATAGAAAGGAAAGCAATGAAGCTAATATTAATAAACCTTTGAGGTTTGGTTCAAGAACTAGTATAACAACTGCAGGTAATTGGGAATAATTCTATCTAATTGACTTCCAAATCGAGAAACCACACTTTATTCGTCCTAAAATTAAAAGAAGGTTTACATTTTTATGAAACCAATTCTTTAAATAATTCTGATATTTTAAATCTTAACTCTATTAATAAAAAGACTTCTAACGTCTATGAGAATATTAAATTAATATCATTATCAGATAATTTTTTGATTCTACCCTCTGAGATAAACAAATCATTAAGTATTGAATCAATAGGGAAAACACTATCAAAAACAAATATTAATAATTTTAAAAAAAATCAAGTTAATAATATTGAAATATATTTTAAAGAAAATTACAAAAACAAATACATTAGTTCTTATCACCATATTTCTGAGATATTAATATCAAAAAAAAACATAAATAGTAAAACTCTATTATTAATTTTATTCCTTGATGACAAAATAATTATTGTATTATTTAATAAGGATAAATTATTATTTTATAATCAATTTAAATATGTGAAAAATAGCTTCATCAAGTATATTTTTTTAGTTTTTGAAGAATATGGATTAAAAAAAGAAACAATTGAAATTAATATAATTGACTCGTTTAGCTTTAATTCAAAAATTAAAAATGAATTTTTAAAATATTTTGATAAAATTGTAATGTACAAAAAATCTTTAAATGAAATAATCACCTCGAATGTCTAAAAAAATAGCTCTTTTTCCTGGCACTTTTGATCCTTATACTAAAGGCCACCATGATATAGTAATAAGAGGATTAAAGATTTTTGATACAATTCATATCGCAATAGGAAATAATCCAAAAAAGGAAAGATATTTTGAAATTGATATGATTTTATCTAAAATAAAAGAGCTGTATTCGACTAATAAAAATATAAATGTTATTTCGTATAACAAACTAACTGCTGAAGTAGCAAAAGATCTCAATGCAAATTATATTTTAAGAGGCTTAAGAAATACAACTGATTTTGAATTTGAAAATTCAATTTCTCAAATAAATAGAGATTTAAATTCAAAATTGGAAACTGTTTTTTTAATAACATCACCAGATTTAGCTCCAATTAGTTCTTCAATAATAAGGGATGTAGTAAAATATGGTGGAAATATTAATAAATACCTTCCCTATAAATTAAAAAAAATATGAAATATCTATTTATAACCATTTTAATTTTGTTATCCATTAATATCCATAGCCAAACTAATAAACCGATACTACATGGTAAAAATTGGATTGCAATAACTGGAAAACCACTTGGTGCTACAGCTGGATCAATTATATTTAATAAAGGAGGAAATGCAATTGATGCATCTTGTGCAATGCTAGCTGCTACATCTACAATGTGGGATGTTTTAGGATGGGGAGGTGAAACTCAGGCACTAATATATCACCCAAAGCTTAAGAAAGTAATTGGAATAAATGCACTAGGCGTAGCTCCATCTAATGCAACTCCCGAGTTTTTTAAAAGTAAGGGGTATATAATACCTCCAAAATATGGCCCATTATCTGCTGTTACACCGGGAACTCCAGCTGGACTTATGACAATGCTTGCTGAGTATGGAACAATGAGCTTAGAAGAGATTTTACAACCAGCTCTTGAAATGGCAAAAGGATATCCTATTGAAGCACAAGCTGCTAATTCAATTGAAAAAAATAAAGGTGAAATAAAAAAATGGAAATATTCAAAAGAAATATTTTTAACACATCAAGGAGAGGAAAGAGAGGCTCCATATGAAGGTGAGATATTTAAACAAGATAACCTTTACAAAACACTTTTATTGTTAATAGAAACAGAAAAAGAATCACTTAATAATGGTATGAATAGAAAACAAGCAATCTATCAAGCATACAAAAGATTTTATGAGGGAGATATAGCTGATGAAATAGTAAGATCAATGAAGGAAATGGGAGGTTTAATAACAAAAAAAGATTTAAAAAATTATAAAGTCCATATAGAAGAGCCTTTAAAAATATCATATAAAGGAATTGACGTATATAAACTTACAACATGGGTACAAAGTCCAGTTTTATTACAATCTCTAAATATGTTAAAAAATTTCGATTTAAAATCAATGGGCTATAACTCTGTAAATTATATTCATTCACTCTACCAAGTGATGAATTTAGCATTTTCTGATAGAGATTTTTATTATGGAGATCCCTACTTTAAACCAAAAGAACCTATAAAAGGACTTCTTTCTGATGAATATGCAAAAGAAAGAATAAAACTAATAAGTAATAAAAATAATGAAGATATTAAGCCGGGAAATCCCTATAAGTTTCAAGAAGGTAATAATCCTTTTATGAATATCCTCCAAAATTGGGAAACTGACAATAATATTGATAAAATAAAAACATCTTTAAATATCAATAATGATATTAGTTCAAATTATGATTTTAATGAATCTTTTAATGCTGGAACAACAACAATACAAGCAGCAGATAGTGCCGGTTGGATTGTCTCCATAACACCTAGCGGTGGATGGATTCCTGCAGTTATTGCAGGAAATACTGGAATAGGTCTAAGTCAAAGAATGCAAAGTTTTGTTCTAGACCCTAAAGATGGTCCTTATAATGTTTTAGAACCTGGAAAAAGACCAAGGGCAACCCTAACTCCAACGATAGCTTTAAAGAACAACAAACCATACCTTTCCTTTGCAGTTCAAGGAGGGGATACTCAAGATCAAAATCTTTTACAATTCTTTCTTAATATGGTTGAATTTGATATGAATGTTCAAGAAGCAAGTGAAGCTCCTAATATAAATAGTTTTCAGATGAGAAGCTCATTCGGTTACCACGATAATAAACCAGGGGAACTTCTTTTACATGACTCGACTCCAAATTATATCAGAAATGAATTAATAAAAAAAGGATATAAACTAAAATTTAAGAATAAAACATCTGGACCAATCAATGCTATATTTTTTGATCTAAAAAATAAAACATTTCAAGGTGGATCTAGTGATTTTGGAGAGGATTATGGAATCGCGTGGTGATTATAATCAGTCAATATCAGTTGATATAAATATAAATTGTAGTAAAAATAAACTTTGGAAATTTATATCCTCACCAGGATATTTAAATTTATGCCACCCTTTCTGTAAACAGAATAAAGTCATACAGTGGGATCATAAAAAACATTGTGATGAACTTATTTATCTTAATGGACTCAAATACATAAGATACTTTTATAAATGGAATGAGAAAAGTGGATATAGTCTTCTCATTGGTGAAGAAAATAATAAGAAATCAAAAGTTATTTGGGAGATAATAGAGAATAATAAAACCAAGATTAATAAAACTAATTTAAAAATAACTGTATTTCCTTATTTTATGAGAAAATACCCCAAAATAGTATCACATTTGCCGTACAGCTTATACATTAGACCTAAATTATCAAATTATTTAAAATCAGTCACAAAGGGAATCAAATGGTACTTAGAGAAAAAACAAGCGGTTCCAAGAAATGAATTTGGTAGACATTCTTGGTTTTCTTAGGAAATGAGAGCCTCGTGCCGGGATCGAACCAGCGACCTAGTGATTACAAATCACTTGCTCTACCATCTGAGCTAACGAGGCTAATTTTATATTTTTGGCAAATATAATATCTATTAAAAATAAAATAAATGTCCTTTTAACTTTTTATTTGAAAATTCTAAGGTAGGAAGCGGAACCTTTATATAGCTTAAAACATTTAAAAGTTTTTTTCCAAACTTTGTTTTTGATTTTATTTTTGAAAAATCAATGTCAAGTGAAAGATAAATTTGTTTATACCTTTTGAATTCGGGTATTGGATTCCCTCTAAAAAATGTTTTATTTTCAAATTCACCGATCATACCATTTGAACCATAACCAAATGATAAATTTATCCATTTTGGTATCCTATTAAGTTTAAATACCTCATTAGGTGAAAAAGAAAACCAGTATGTATGGCCATTATAATCATAAGCAAATTCTGAAAATATATTATTCTTTCCTAAATATCCATTTGCATTTTTTGCATAAAGGGTTCTACTAAAACTCATTTTTGGTTTAATAATCTGATTATCAAATATTTTCTGTTGCGCTATAAAAAATAATGAACCCAATGCATTAGCGATCATATCTGATATTGAGAAACCCCATCCTTTGTAGTAAGCATCAAAAAACTCGATTGGGGTTTGTAAAATAAGTCCTTGAAATCCACCATATAATAAGGATTTTTTTTCTGATATTTTATTTTTTTTCAAAATAGAATATCCAATATTACTTTGTAGGTATGCAGCATAAAAATGGCCTAACTTATCGACTTGATTCCATCCTTTAAAATCATTATAAAAATGAAATGGTACCCTTTGTTTATCAGAATACCATTCATATTGAAGGTATGAAATTATTCCTCCTAAAACTACGCCTTCTGCAAGAACTAATTTATAAACATTTTTTTTTGATTGAGAACTTATTGAGTCCTTTGAAATAATATTATTACTCAATAAAAAAAAAATTAATAAACATATAAGTCTCAAAATATTTCTTTTAGAGTTTTTAAGTCAACATTACCTCCACAAATAACAACTAAACACTTTGATCCTTTTTTTATATCTATTTTTTTAAATAATAAAGGAGCAAAACAAGCAGCAGCAGCAGGTTCTGGTAGTATTTTTAATCTTTCAATAATTTCTTTCATAGATAATATTATTTCATCCTCTGCTACATTAATAATCTGATCAACATACTTTTTTACAAATTCTAAAGTCAAATTTCCCGCGAATGGAGCTGCTAAAGTATCTGCTATTGTTTTATTTTTATGTGTATCAAATGTTTCTACTTTATTTGATTGAAGACTTTTAGTCATTACATTTGAATTTATTGGTTCAACACCAATTACTTTAATTTTTGGATTTATTGATTTAAATAAACAAGCCATTCCTGATATTAATCCTCCACCTCCAATACTTACAAAAACATAGTCAATACTTTTAATTTTTTCTATTATTTCTAATGCTACAGTCCCTTGTCCCAAAATAATATCCAAATCATCAAAAGGATGGATGAATGATAAATTCTCTTTCTCTATAATCTCATTACACTTATCCATCATTGGACCTTTAGTTAGAATAACATCACCACCATAAGATTTTGTTGCTTCAACTTTAGATTTAGATGCTCCATAAGGCATTACTATTTTAGATTTCACATTAAAATTGGAACATGCCCATGAAACTGCTTGAGCATGATTGCCAGCAGATATAGTAATTATACCTTTTTGTTTCTCATTCTCTGAAAGTTTTAATAATTTATTAAGTGCACCTCTTACCTTAAATGAACCTGTTTTTTGAAACAATTCCAATTTAAAAAAAAGCTCAAGGTTTAGTTGATCACTAAATGTCTTGGAAGAAATAATGGGAGTCTTATTTATATATTGATTAATTAGATTGTGTGTAGATCTAAAATCATTTAATGTGTAATTCAAACTTTATTAATAAGATTTAACTGTAATTTTAATGACTCAATTTCTTTATCTGAATTATCAATCTTTAGCATATACTCTTTTTTTAAGTTTTCAGCCGCAACAGATTCTTTTAAATAATATATGTTATTTTTTAAATTTTTAATCTCTGATTGAATAGAGTTTATTTTTTTTATGATATCGGATTTCTTTTTAATTATTTTATTTTTTGAATAAGGATTTTTTGCTAAAGAATTTAATTCAATAATAAATTTAAACTTGTCAAATTCATCTTTATCCATGATTTTAGATGAAAATTTAACTACATTATCGATTGAATCTTGATATCTTTTTTTTATTTGATCAATTTTATCTTTTGGAACATGTCCAATCTCCAAAAATTTTACTTGCAATTTAAAAAACTCATCTTGATTAATGTTATCATTCTTTGATAATTCAGAAATCTCTAAACATATTTTTTCTTTTAATGCTAAATTATCTTCGTAAATCTTTATTGAGTCTTTATCTTCAACTCTTTTTCTTTCATAAAAGAAATCACAAGCTGTCTTGAATTCATTATAGATACTATCCTTTGACTTTAAAGGCACTTTACCTATTTTTTTCCATTCTTTTTGAAGTGCTTGTATTTCGGTTGATGTTTTTTGCCAATCTGTACTATCCTTAATATTATTTACCTTATCTATAATGTTTTTCTTTAAATCTAAATTCGATTTATAAGACTCATCCATTTTTTTGAAAAATAATGATTTATTACTATAAAATTCCTTAAATGATGTCCAAAATTCTTTGCTAATATTTCTCGACGAAGTTTTAGGAATTCCACCAATCATATTCCATTTATCTTTTAAAACTAAAACTTCTTTTGATTTTAAATTCCAAGATTTAAAATCATTTGATTTAAAACTTTTGATTTCATTTATTTGATTAACAAGAGCAACTTTTTTTTCAAAGTTTTCATTTAAAGACTCCTTAATATTTGAAACAAAATCTTTCTTTTTATCATATATTTCATCTGAAGCTTTCTTTAATCTTTCCCAAATTTCATTTTGAATATCTCTACTAACTGGTCCTATATTTTTAAATTCTGTATGTAGCTCATTAAGTTTAGATACAGATTTCATAATATTTTGGGATTCTATTAGATCCTCGGCTCTCTTGCATATATCAGTTTTTAATTCTAAATTTTTCTTTCTATCTAATTCTTTTAGCTCGAAATAAATACTTCTATTATCGTAGAATCTATCAAGGAGTGCATTATACGTAGTCCATAATGATTTATCTTTATTATTTTCAACGTGACCTAAGTTTTTCCATTTATTTTGAAAATCTTTTACTTTATTAA
>CEWJ01005445.1_pt1 | contig 10505 bp, 10 predicted proteins | sample 350291 | NCBI WGS metagenome assembly CEWJ01 (sample SAMEA2622923, study PRJEB7988) | marine metagenome | isolation source: saline water (ENVO:00002010), including | reverse complement strand
GATGGAGAATTATTTGACATTCCCTTTGAGAAGGGAGCATGATTTAAATAAGTTCTGAAATCTTTATATCTTGTTGAAAAAAGTATATCATTTTCAATCAAAAAAGCCCAAATTGATGCCTCGCTTTTTTGACACCAAACTAAGTCTTTTTCACTGTAGCGTAATAATCTGGCAAAATCAATTCTAGGATTTGTTTTTTCTAGCAAATACATGATTTTCCCCTTATAAATTAATTCAGAAAGAAAATCAATTTTATTGTTGTAATGATTAAAAAAACTATCATACCAAGCTTCCATTACGTTGGGAACTAAAAATTTAGACTGTTTTTGAAAGCGCAAGTAGTCTGGATCATTAAGTCTTTTGTAAAAAATAGATTCCCGACCTAAGTAAAAATCTAATCCAATAGCAAGAATACTATCTTGAACTATTACACCATAATTAAAACCACTAAACATGGAAATTATTTTAGGATGCTTGAATTCAGGAAAGAATTTTTCTAAGTTATTAAATGATTCAGAAAGTTCATTTTCGAAAACATGCATGTTTTTAAATTTTATGTGTATGCTATCATAAACTTCTTTCATATCTGAATTATTAATAAATGCAAGCAATTCATCATCAATTGAGACAAAACTATTTTTACCATTAATAAAAGAGTAATAAGCATCGGAGAACTGACCAATTTCTTTTTCCCAAAGTGCTCTCTTTTCACTTATATTCTCATTATGTGCACTAAAAAGCTCATTTTCAAAACGATAAATTTTTACATTTTTACTATTTTGAATATTTGAGCTGCATGAAAAAATTAGTAAAAAGAGAAAAGGATAAATAAATTTCATATTAACAAAGATAATAATCTCGTAACTTTGCAAAAGAATTATGAATACAAAAGAAGTAGTTAAATACATAAAAAAATGGATAATTAATTATCATAACAAATCCTCATTGAAAGGATTTGTTGTTGGCATTTCAGGTGGTATTGATTCGGCACTTACTTCAACTTTAGTTGCTGAAACTAAGCTTCCCTTACTTTGTCTTGAAATGCCTATTCATCAAAAAAACAATCAAATTGAGAGAGGAAAAAATCATATTGCATGGTTAAAAAAGAATTATAAAAATGTTAATTCTATTGAATGTGATTTAACAAATGTTTTTGATAAATTTCAACAATTAAGTACAAATAAAGATCATAATACATTGCTTGCATTGGCAAATACAAGATCAAGATTAAGAATGACAACTCTTTATTATTATGCACAACTAAAAAATTTATTAGTAGTTGGAACGGGTAATAAAGTTGAAGATTTTGGAGTTGGTTTTTATACCAAGTACGGAGATGGAGGTGTTGATATAAGCCCAATTGCGGATTTAATGAAATCGGAAGTTTATGAAATTGCCCGTGCTCTTAATATTAACAAAGAAATATTAGATGCTCCACCAACTGATGGACTTTGGGATGATGGAAAAACTGATGAGCAACAAATTGGAGCTACATATGATGAACTTGAATGGGCTATGATAAATAAAAAAAACAAAAACCTAACAAATAGACAAGAAGAGGTAATTAAAATATATAATAGATTTCACGCTGCTAACAAGCACAAAATGATTCCAATTCCTGTATGTATTATTCCAGAAAATCTAAAGTAAAGCAAGAAATACTAGAGCATTTTTCGTTAGTTGAATATTTTTTTATTTTAGCGATAAACAACAAATAACAAATTATGAAAAATATTGAAACTCCTTTAACGTGGGCATTAGGAACTGTTGCTATTGTACTTATTATACTTAGCTCACTAAATTCGACATCTATAAATTTTAATATCAGTGATGTAAAATCTGATGCTAATAACGGTTTTAACTTAAATCACGATCATAAAATTCAAGAACCATCTTCATATAATATTTATCAAACTAACAATATGATTTCTGATGAAGAAATCGTAGATGAAAAAGAAAAGGAAGAGGATCAGGAAATTATTATCAATTCAGAGGAGGAAGACTCAGAAGAATAATTATTGAATTTTTGATTTAACAAAGAGCATAAGTACAAAAATCAGGCTGATAAAAGAACATATTCTTCCTAAATAATCGCCGTATGTATTATAAAAAGTAATGTTGTCAAATGTTTCTATTTGAGATTTAATCACTTTTTGTTCATCCCAATTTGCAACATGAGTTACATCTCCATTTGAAGTGATAAAAGATGATATGCCTGTATTTGCGCATCTTATTATAGATCTATTCTGTTCAATTGCTCTTAGTTTTGCATAACTGAAGTGTTGTTTATATCCTGATGTATTTTTCCACCAACCATCATTTGTTATAATACAAATAACATCAAAAATCTTTTGAGAATTTAAGTCACCATAAATAGACTCATAACAAATAAGAGGAAGAAGATCAAAGTCAGCAACATCAAAAGTTTCGATTGAATTTTCACTTCCAAGAGATCCACTAACACCACCTAAATCAACAGAAAGTGCAGAAAAATTATTAAATAATATGGGGAATGGAATCTTTTCAGCTCCTGGAACAAGTTTAGTTTTGTGGTATACAGATATATTACCTGCATCTGAAATATAAATAGCAGAATTAAATATATCGTACCATAAATCCTCTGTTCTAAATTGGCGTGCAGTAGAACTTTTTTGTTCGTTTTTTTCAAATAGCTTATAAGTTGTTGCACCTAGTAGAATATTTAATTTTGGAAACTCATCCTGTAATTTTTTTAATTCTATTATACTCTCTGCATACTCTATCTTTGACTCCCAAATAGATTCTTGTAATGCTGTTTCAGGCCCAATTAATAAAATTGTATTTGAATCAATTTTTGTTTTGGCTAAGGAAATAAAATCATTTAATTGCTTTTGATAATCGATTGAAAATTTCTCATAATATGGATCAACATTTGGTTGAACTACAACAACATCAATTTTACCCGAAACAGATTCACTTTGATTTTTTTGTAAAAAAAATGAAATTATTATAGGAAGTGATAAAGCAATTACAAAAGAAAATATTTTACTACCATTTCTACTTTTTAATAACTCAAATACTAAAATATTAATTATTATTACCCATAAAGATCCTCCTAAAATACCTGTGTATTTATACCAATTTATTAAAAAAAGCGATTCAGAAAAAACATTTCCAAGAGTTAACCATGGCCATGACAAATCCCAGTTTAGATGTAAGTATTCAAATGACAACCAAAAAATAACAAATGAAAAATAAGCTAGTCTTTTGGAAAGAATTTTTGTTGAATAAAAATAAATCAACATTACTAAAGACATAAACAGAGAATTTAAAATAAATGCAGCAGCGGCTCCAAATGGGCTGGCATAAAAAACCCAATATGTTGTAAATAAATTAAAAACTAAAAAAGATAAAAATGAAAAAAACATAAACTTCCAAGCAGCTCTTTTTTGATTAAAATCAAAATTTTCAACAATTATGAATAGCGGTACAAATGCAAAAAAGACAAAATACACTATTCCATTAACTGGCCACGAAATACTGAACAAAATTCCCGATAATATAGCAAGTAAATAGTTCCTCATATCAATTACAAATATTATCATATTTTTGCTTTTATGCACACCATAAAGAGAAATATCCCAAATTACTTTACCTCATTAAATTTATGTTGCGGAGTAATCTCAATTATTTTTACATTAAATAATTTAATATATCTAGCCGCTATTTTTATTTTTTTGGGTGTTTTCTTAGATTTTTTTGATGGTTTTTTTGCAAGATACTTAAAGGTTGAGAATGAATTTGGAATACAATTAGATAGTATGGCAGATTTAATTACATCAGGCCTTGCTCCGACTCTTATCTTGTTCAATTTGATAAATGCAAATGAAAAAAACCTTTTGATTGGCATATTCGAAGTTCCATTTTCTGGCATTTCATTAGTTTCTTTTTTAGTTGTGATTTTTGCAGCAATAAGACTGGCCAATTTTAATATTGATAAAAAACAAAAGAATTTTTTTATTGGACTTCCAGCGCCAATGTCTGCAATTTTTATTGCATCATTACCATTAATTAAATCTAGTGAATTTTACTCGATTTATAGCTCTACGGTTTCACTATGTATTATAGCAGTTGGACTTTCAATATTAATGGTTAGTAAAATAAAATTATTTTCAATGAAATTAAACTTTAAAGAAAACATTTCAAGTCAAATAGATGCAACACAATTAAGTATGTTAATATTTTCTTTATTATTAATATTGTTTTTTAATTTGGCTGCAATACCATTTATTGTAGTTTTGTATATATTACTTTCAATCATAAAAAATATTCTATGAAATTCAAAGCCGAAATAGACATAATGCCATTAAAGTCTCTATTAGATCCACAAGGAAAAGCAGTAACTGCAAGTATGAAAAATATTGATTTATCTGAAATAGAAAACGTTAGAATTGGCAAACATATTACTCTTGATATTGAAGCGGAGAACTTAGAAACAGCAAAAAAGAAAGTTGATACTGCTTGCCAAAAAATGTTATGTAACCAAATAATGGAGTCATACACGTTTAACCTTGTTGAATGCTAAATTTTACTTTCTGAGCTCAAAATTTTTACCTAAATAAAGCTTCCTCACTTTTTCATCAGAAGCTAATTCTTCAGAAGAACCTTGCCTTAAAACTGAACCTTCGAAAAGTAAATATGCTCTATCAGTGATTGATAAAGTTTCATGCACATTATGATCTGTAATCAATACACCTATGTTTTTATCAACTAATTGCTTTACAATTTTTTGAATATCCTCAACTGCAATTGGATCAACTCCTGCAAACGGTTCATCAAGTAAAATAAATTTTGGCTCGGTTGCTAAAGCTCTTGCAATTTCAGTTCTTCTTCTCTCACCCCCTGATAATAAATTACCAATATTTTTTCTAACTTTTAATAATCCAAACTCATCCAATAATTGCTCACACTTTATATTTTGTTCTTTTTTTGACAATTTAGTCATTTCAAGAACAGATTTGATATTATCTTCAACCGACATTTTTCTAAAAACAGAGGCTTCTTGAGCAAGATAACCTAAGCCCATTTGTGCTCGTTTATACATTGGCTTAGATGTAATATCAAAATCATCTATATAGACTTTTCCAGAATTTACTTTTATTAAACCAACAATAGAATAAAAAGTTGTTGTTTTTCCTGCCCCATTAGGTCCTAAAAGTCCAACAATTTCTCCTTGTTTTAGATTTATAGAAACTCCATTCACAACTGGCTTTTTATTATATAATTTGGATATGTTTTCTGTTCTTAGTATCACTGATTATTTTTTTTTACTATCGCTTTTGAAATTTGAATACTTATTTCATAAAGAATTATCAAAGGAAATGAAACAAGAATTTGTGATGTAATGTCTGGAGGGGTGATAATTGCAGATAAAATTAAAGTAATTACCATAGCATGCCTTCTGTAAGTTCGCATAAATTGAGGAGTGAGTAAACCAATTTTAGTTAAAAAATAAACTAAAATGGGTAATTCAAAAATTATACCATTTGCTAAACTTATTGTAGTCACAGTACTTATAAATGATGTCAGACTTATCTGATTAGCAACGGTTTGACTAACTTGATAAGATCCTAAAAAGTTTATTGACAATGGAGCAATAACAAAATAACCAAAAATAACTCCTGTTAAAAACAATAAAGAGCTAAAAAAAACAATGCCTCTACTAACTTTTGCTTCTTTTTCTTTTAGAGCGGGCAAAACAAACCTCCAAATTTCCCAAAAAACATATGGAAAGGCTAATATGAAGCCTGCATAAAAAGAAGTTAATAAGTGAGCAGAAAATTGACCAGCCATATTTATATTCATTAAAGAAAACGGTGATTCTTTTATACATAGTGCATCACCTAGACCTAATGCTTGAGAAATATTACAAAGAAATCTGTATGTAAGAAAATTTGGATCTTTTGGTGCTAATAAAACTACATCAAAAATTATTTCTTTGAAAATAAATGCAAGAATAGAAAATAGTAGAATTGCAATTCCTGACCTAATCAGGTGCCATCTTAAAATCTCAAGATGGTCTAGAAAAGACATTTCCTCTTTATTTTTCATGAAATTATTCCTTCATTTATTATATCATGTAAATGAACTATTCCAAAATAGATCTTATGCTCGGAAACTACTAATTGAGTAATATTTTTCGATTTCATTTTCTTGAATGCATCATACACCAAAGACGAAGGTTCCACCATTAATGGATTTTTTGACATTATATCATTTGCAACCAAAGTTTTAAGATCAGTGTTATTTTCAAAACATCTTCTTAAATCTCCATCTGTAATAATACCTATAACTTGATCTTCTTTATTGCATACTACTGTTGCTCCCAATCTATTTTTAGAAATCTCAATAATTACATCCTTTATTGAAGTGTTCTTGTAAACCTTTGGTTTATTCTTATTTGTTAAATTTTCAACACTTAAAGTCAACTTTTTTCCAAGAATTCCTCCTGGGTGAAACTTTGCAAAATCTTCTTTGGTAAATCCTTTGTATTCTAGCAAACAAACTGCAAGGGCATCTCCAAGAACAAGTTGAACTGTAGTTGAAGAAGTTGGGGCTAAGTCGTGAGGGCACGCTTCTTCAGAAACAGAGGCATTTATAAAAATATCAGAACTTTTTGACAAAAATGATAATGGGTTGCCACACAACGATATGATACTGTTTCCTAGAACTTTAATATTTGAAACTAATGATTTAATTTCGTCTGTATTTCCACTTTTAGATAAGCACAAAACAACATCACCTTTTTGGATATTACCCAAATCACCGTGAACAGCATCAGCTGCATGTAAAAAAATAGCTGGTTGACCTGTAGAATTAAAGGTAGCAACAAGTTTACTAGAAATATTTGCACTTTTACCTATACCTGCAACAATGAGTCTACCGCTAGAGCTAGCAATAGTTTCAACAGCATTTATAAAATTATCATCAATTCTTTCCAGTAAACTTTTAATTTGATTATACTCAATTTTTATAACATTTTGAGCAGCTTTTTTAATTTGAAATGAGGATTTCATGATAAAATAATAGTATATTCGTTTAAATAACGAAACCAAAACAAAAGTATTACTTTTAGATGGATATTAAAACAAGTAATAAAATTAATAAGGAATTTTTACAAAAAAATCTAAAGAAGATTTTTGGTTTTAATAACTTCAGAGGCAAGCAAGAAGATATTATCATTAATTTACTAAGTGGTAATGACTCAATGGTAATTATGCCAACCGGTGGTGGGAAATCAATGTGCTATCAATTACCTGCACTACTTTCAGATGGAGTAGCAATTATAATTTCTCCTTTAATTGCATTAATGAAAAATCAAGTGGATGCATTGAGGGGATATAGTGAAAATGATAGTATTGCGCATGTACTCAATTCTTCCCTTTCAAAAACACAATCAAATCAAGTTAAAGAAGATATAAGAAATGGCTTGACCAAGTTGGTATATGTTGCTCCAGAATCATTAATAAAAGATGAAAATATTGCTTTTTTTAATAAAAATAAAATCTCATTTTTTGCAATTGATGAAGCCCACTGTATTTCTGAATGGGGCCATGACTTTAGACCTGAGTACAGAAAATTGCGTCAAATTATAAATAATATTACACCTGCGCCTGTAATTGCTTTGACAGCTACCGCAACTCCCAAGGTAAGGCTCGATATAATGAAAAACTTAAAGATTGAAAATGCAAAATTATATCTTGACTCATTTAATAGAAAAAATTTATTTTATGAAATTAGGCCTAAGCAAGATATTGCAAAACAATTAATAAAATATATAAATGAAAGACAGGGAGAATCTGGAATTGTTTATTGTCTTAGCAGAAAAAAAGTTGAAGAGATTGCAGAGATTTTACAAATAAATGGAATAAAAGCATTACCATATCATGCTGGACTAGAAACAAAAAAAAGAGTAGCACACCAAGACGCTTTTCTGATGGAAGAATGTGATGTCATTGTTGCGACTATCGCTTTTGGAATGGGGATAGACAAGCCAGATATAAGGTATGTTATTCATCATGACATTCCAAAAAGCCTTGAGGGCTACTATCAAGAAACAGGTAGGGCTGGAAGAGATGGTGGAAAAGGAGATTTAGTCACTTTCTATGATTATAAAGATATTGAAAAACTTGAAAAGTTTTTACAAGGGAAACCAATAGCTGAACAAGAAATCGGAAGATTATTAATAATGGAAACAATCGCTTTTTCTGAAACCTCAATGTGCAGAAGAAAATATCTACTACATTATTTCGGAGAAGATTTTGCTAAGAAAGATTGTAATAGCATGTGTGATAACTGCAAAAATCCAAAACCAACTATTGAGGGAAAAGATTATGTCACTAATCTCTTGAAGGTAATAAAAGAATGCAAACAAAGATTTAAGCCAAAAGAGATTGCTAAAATCATGGCTGGTGAAAGTAACAGCTTAATCAAACAACACATGACACAAATAGAACATGTTTTTGGATTAGGAAAAGATAAAGAAATACAATTTTGGCATTCTATAATAAGACAAATCTATGTTAAACAATTAATCACAAAAGAAATAGAGTCCTATGGGGTCTTAAAAATTACTCAACTTGGAGAAGAGTTTTTAAAAAAACCAAAAAATATTAAAATAACAGAGGATCATGATTACAATTCCATTGATGATCAAAAGATAATTACAAATCAAAAAGGTCAAGCTTTAGATAACAACCTTTACAGAATTTTAAAAGATTTAAGGAAGAGCGAAGCTAAAGCTATTGGTCTGCCTCCTTCAATATTGTTTATGGAACCGTCTTTAATTGACATGGCCAACCAATACCCAATAACATTTGATGAACTTGCCCAAATACAAGGAGTAGGAATTAGTAAAGCTAAAAAGTATGGTGAGGCTTTCATTCAAGTTATCAAAGATTATGTTGAAGAAAATGAAATTGAAAGAGCTCTTGATATTGTAGTAAGAACTGTTGCAAACAAGCAGAATAACAAAATATATATTATTCAATCATTGGATAAAAAAATGAGTTTGGATGATATAGCAAAAGGAAAATCTTTAACTATGGATGAGCTTCTAATTGAAATTGAAAATATTGTTGAGAGTGGTACAAAAGTCAATCTATCACATGTTATTAGTGATATGATGGATGAGGAAGAGCTAGAAGAAATACATGATTTTTTTAAAGGCACTGAGGAATTTTCTTTTGACGAAGCAAGAGAAGAATTTGAAGAGGATGAATTCACAGATGATGAAATTAGAATTTTAAGAATTGACTTTATATCAAAAGTTGCTAACTAAATGAAAACATTAATTATTTCCAGCTCATTATCAAAAAGTTCAAAATCATATATTCTTTGTAATGAGGTGAAAAAAAAACTAAGCGTTAGTGGTATAGATGTAGAAATTGTTGATGCAAGAAACATTTCTTTATATCCATATCACATAACCAAATCAAAAGATATGTACGAGCTAGAAGAAAAAATATCAAACGCTGACAATTATATTGTTGGTATGGGTGTTCATAATTATTCTGTAAACGACTCACTAAAAATTATCTTGGATAATTGCTTTAAAAATGTAGAAGGAAAATTCTACGGCATAGTTTGCGCAGGTGGAAGTGAAAAAAGTTATTTATCTACAATGCAACTCACACAAATGTGTATGAATGAATGGAAAATGATTCAACTACCACGAGTTATATATGCCACAGGAAAGGATATTGACAACAATAAAATATCATCAGATTTTTTAAAAAACTGGATAGATTTATTTTGTGAAGAATTTATTGAAATAGGAAAAAAACTCAGTAACTAACTGCTAAATACGCCATTAAACCAGTTCCAATTCTAAGAGCATTTTCATCAATATTAAATTTTGAAGTATGTAAGCCATGAATTAATCCCTTCGATTTGTTACCAGTTCCTAATCTGTAAAAACATGAGGGAATTTCATTTGCAAAATAAGAAAAGTCTTCAGCTGTCATTCTTATTGGTAAATCAATTACATTTTTTTCTCCCATATACTCTTTAGCCTTAGAAATTATTTTTTTTGTCAACTCATCATTATTATTAAGTGCAGGATACCCATTACGTATTTCAAGATCAATTTTAACATCGTATTTTTCAGAAACTTTTTTAACAATTTGTTTCATATCCATATGCGATTTCCTTCTAAAATCTTCTGATAGAGACCTAAAGGTTCCCATTAAATTTACTTCATCTGGAATTACATTTGTGGAACCATCTGCCTTTACATAACCTATAGCAAAAATTGAATCCTTTTTTTGCTCAAAAAATTGATAAAAATCCAATATCAACTTTGAGGATGCAATAATTGGATTATTGTATTTTTCTGGAATTGCTGCATGACCCCCATGACCTACAATTGAGACATATATCTCATCAGTTGATGCCATGTAAGTGCCACACTTAAAGCCAACCTTTCCGACTTCAAGTTCAGGCAAAACATGTTGAGCGATTACATT
>CEWJ01043254.1_pt1 | contig 10514 bp, 9 predicted proteins | sample 350291 | NCBI WGS metagenome assembly CEWJ01 (sample SAMEA2622923, study PRJEB7988) | marine metagenome | isolation source: saline water (ENVO:00002010), including | reverse complement strand
TTCGCAGGATGATTTCCTAAATCTCTTGCAAAACAAACACTTTCAGCCAAAATTCTTCCTTTTTCAATAACTTTTTTATCATTTTTACCCATTAAAGAAACATGATTTAAATGGAATTTTTTCTTATCTGATTTATAATCATCAAAAATGTAAGATCCAAGAACTAATCCTTCAACAAAAGATTGAGTTTTATCATTCGATGATAGTAAAAATGACTTTGAGTCAACAGTCATAGAGCTTATTTTTTTTGAATCAACCAGCTTATATAACTTTGAACCAAACTCTCTTAAAATATCATTATTAATATCTTTTTTATCACCAAGATTAAATACCATAATACGCTTGAATTTTGCGCATCCTTTTAATAAAACATAATCATTACCTTCTCCATCTGAAAGATCTACAGACAGCTGTTCAGAAACTTTCATTCTATCATCATTTGATAACATGGATAGAGATTTTGCAACTTCAGAATGTTTAAGTCTTCCAATCACAAGTAATTCAGAAGATGGATTTTTACTATTATCTAAACCTATACTTTTCAAATTAAACATATTTAACCTTACACATTTTTATAAAAACTAATTAAATTAACGTTTGAATTAAGCAAACAAGGTTGAAAGTTATGAACTTAAATGGAATGTTAAAAGAAAATTCACTTAAAGATAAAACAATTTTAGTTACTGGAGGCGCAACAGGGCTTGGAAAATCAATGGCAACATATTTTCTTCAGTTAGGAGCAAACATAGTTATTGCTAGCCGAAAACAAGAATCACTCGATAAAACAGCCAAAAATCTTATGAACGAACATGGTGGTAATGTTTTAGGGATAAGTTGCGATGTTAGAAATTATAATGAAGTTGAACAAACCCTTGAAAAAATTAACAAAGAGTTTGGAAAGTTAGATGTGTTAGTTAATAATGCTGCAGGAAATTTTATTTCACCAACTGAGAGATTATCTCACAAAGGTTTTGATGTTGTTGTTGATATTGTTTTGAAAGGAACTTATAATTTTAGTCTCTGCGTAGGAAAAGACTGGATTAAAAAGAAACAAAAGGGAAAAATGCTTAACATTGTAACCACTTATGCTTGGACTGGATCTGGGTATGTTGCACCATCAGCTGCTGCCAAAGGAGGGGTTCTAGCTTTAACAAGGTCTCTTGCAGCTGAATGGGCTAAATATAATATGAATATCAATGCAATTGCACCTGGACCATTTCCTACAAAAGGTGCATGGGACAGATTATTTCCAAAGCCATTTAGACCTTTTGTTGATCCTAAAAAAAGAATACCCTTAAAAAGATTTGGTGAACATCAAGAACTTGCAAATTTAGCAGCGTATTTAGTTTCAGATTTTAGTGATTATATGACAGGAGAGGTAGTAACAATAGATGGAGGCGAGTGGATTTATAATGCAGGTGAATTTACATGGCTTGATAAAGTTCCCAAAAAACTGTGGGGTCTAATCGAAAGAGTTACAAGAAAAAAATGATAATTCTATTTGCTAAAATTTGTCTTTTTATCACAATTATATGTGCTAACACATTAAATATTTATCCTCTTATATATGGTACTTATGAATCAAAAGGTGGCACTTGGAGTTCATCAACAAAAAATGTATTACTTGGTGGATGGGGTATTGTAAGTACTTATGGAAATGAGAATCTAACAATTGAGCTAGATTTTTATAATAATAGATTTTACGGACTCAAAGAAAAACCTAATACTTTTTCTAAAGAGCAAGGGCTTTCTTGGTTTAGCGCTGTAGATTCAGAGAATAACACTAATTCAGATAAATTTGATTTCGATGTAACTAATGCTAAAATTCAATACGAATTTGATGATTTTAAAATCAACTTTGGTAAATTTAATAGACATTGGGGATTCGGAAAATCTTCTCTAATTGTATCAAATAAATCACCTTCTTTTGTTCAAATAGGTCTTGATTGGGATATTAACTCTAAAATAAACTTGGAATATTTTCACGGTTCACTTAATAGTTTAATACCCAATTTTACAGATTCAAGTTACTATAGCCCTAGGGTAAATAAATTCCCAAATAAAAATCGATTTTTAGCTGCTCATCGAATTAATTATAAAATTAATCCTAAAATAACATTAAGTGCTTCTGAATTAGTAATTTATGGTGTAAGAAATTTTGATCTAATGTATTCTATACCAATCATACCATTTTGGTCACTTCAGCACTATATTGGTGACCTAGATAATATTCAAATAAGTTTTGACTTTAAATATCAATATAATGAGAATACTAATTTCTACGGATCAATAATGATTGATGAATGGAGTCCTATTCTAACTTTTGATGAAGACGAAAGAAATTGGTTTGCGTACCAAATAGGAACAAGCGGTAATAATCTATTTTTTGAAGACAAATATTGTGTAGAATTTAATTGGACGGACCATAGAACTTACAGACACAGATCTAATATAAATGATTTTTATAACCATGACTATCCAATTGGTTTTTGGGCTGGACCTCATGCTGAAGAATTATATTTTAATTATTTGGTAGATTTGAAATTTTTAGATTTTGAAATTGATTTTTCTAAAGCTAAAAGAGGTGAGTTAACACAAGAAATGTTAAACAATCAATACAATGATCTTGAAACCAACTATGAAAGGTTTTCAAATGATACTGAATCAATTACTAATATGTCATTAATCATTAGAAAAAATTTTTCAAATGGAATATCAATAAATACTGGTCTAAGATTTGTTGATTGGAAAAATTCTAATTTTGATCCATACAACCCAAACTCAAATGAATTAATTGATATAAATAAAGAATCCCTAATTTTTGGCGTGAGTTATAACTTTGATATAAAAAATCAAAAAAGCTTGGTTAATAAAAATTCAAAAAAAATATATCAAATCAAATAATAGGATTAATTATGAATGAAAATAGAAATATTATAGCCATTGGTGGTGGTGGATTTGGAAGAAATCCAGAAAAACCTGTAATTGAAAATTATATAGTAAGTCTTTCAAAATCAGAAAAACCCAATATTACTTTTTTTCCAACTGCTTCAGCAGAAGATTCGAATTACATAGATAATTTCTATGAAGCATTCTCTCAAATACATTGCAATCCAAAACATATAAGTCTTTTTAAAAATACACCAGATTTAAAATCAATTATAAATAATTCAGATATAATATATGTTGGAGGTGGTAATACAAAAAGTATGCTAGCGGTTTTTAGAGAATGGGATCTAGATAAAATGATTGTTGAAGCATACAAAAAAGGTGTAATCCTAGCTGGCGTAAGTGCTGGAGCAATATGCTGGTTTGATAAAGGTGTTACTGATTCTTGGGAAGGAGATCTTAGAGTTTTAGATTGTATGAAGGTTTTAAATGGAACATGTTGCCCACATTATGATGGAGAAGAAAAAAGAAAACCTTCCGTCAAGAGTTTTTTGAAAAATAAAGAAATTGAAAGTTGTTATTGCATAGAAGATGGTGCTGCTTTGCATTTTAAAAATGAAAAGATTAAAAAATCTATTTCATTTTACGAAAACAAGAATTCTTACCATGTATACCTTAAAAATGAAAAATTAATTGAAGAAAAAATATCTAAAATAGATATTTAAGTATTAATTTTATAAAATAAAAGCAACCATCCAAATATGAAGCATAAACCTCCAATAGGAGCTATCATACCAAAGTAGGAATACTTAAATATAGATATAACATACAATGATCCAGAAAATAGAATGATACCAAATAATATTAAGTATCCTGTTAAAGTCACATCTATTTTTAAAAATTCTGCAATTATGCCTATCAAAATAAGACCTAAAGAGTGAAACATTTGATATTGAATACCCGTTCTAAATGTTTGCATTTTATCATCAATAATTTTTTCTAAAGAATGTGCTCCAAATGCTCCTAAAATCACTGTTAAAGCGCACAAAATTATTCCTAGTTTAATAAAAATCATTCTAACTCCTTTTCAATAATATTTATTGAGTAGTTTCGTTTATTTGCTTCTTTTAAAAAAGTATGCCCAGTTATTGCATTTTCAACTGAAACAGCACCTTTAGCAACCCTATTATTTGCAATCTCAATTGCAATTATCGAAATATGCCATCCAGTCCATTTTTCCATGGCTGTTAAATCAATTTTATTATCATAATACTCTTCAGCATCAATTGTAAGTTCAATATTTTTTTCGTTCTTTTTTCCCACAGCTTTAATTCTCATCAGGCATACATCCTCTACCCTACCATGATCAAGTTGCTTTTCAAGTAATTGATGATATAAATCTCTTGGAACAATTGATTGATTTTTATGGACTAATTCTTTTCTACTAAATAAACCAAGTTGTCTAAATGCTTTCATCCACTCCCAATGCCCTGGATATCTTAATGTTTTGTTTTCCAAAACTCTTAATTTATCTTTAAAAGTCCAAGGCATAGTTGATAATCCACCTGATGTAACTGCTGCCTCTAAATTTCCAATATTTTTAAAATTAATATCTTCAATTCCAGTGAAACATTCAACCTCATTGATTTGCCCATCTCTTATGAAATAAGCATGTTCATCATACTCATTTGTCAATCCTTCAATATTAAAAAATAAAGAGTAATTCCAGGGTGGATTTGGAACTTGAGGCAAACCACCATCACAAATATATATTTCAGTAGTTTTATCAAGAATCTCAGTTGCTAATACTGCCATCGTGATATTCATTCCTGGTCCCATTCCACAGTCTGGTACAATTGAAATACCAACGGCTTTTGCTTTATCACTCATTGATAATTGATCTCTTACAATATTAGTATGCCCTCCCAAGTCAACCATTGAAGTTTGAGATTGAATTGCTATTTTAGTCAATTCTAAATTAAACTCATACGGAACAGCGCTTATTAAAACATCTTTATTAATTAAAATTTGATGCATTTCGTTTGAATTTGAAATATCAATTACTTTTGATTTTAAATTTTTTACATCTGAAATTTTAGATAATTTCTCTAAAGCATCTTTGATTGAATTTTGTGAAATATCAACAATGGTTACCTCATGATTTGTATTTCTTAATAAATCGTAAGCAACCGCAATACCTTGTCTTCCTGATCCTGCTATTACAAATTTTTTCATATGTTTTGGTCTTTTTATTAGTAAAAATCATTATATTAATATCTAAATATACCAACAAGGAAATGTATGTACATTAACAAATTAAAAAATATTTCAATTTCATTTTACTTTTTATCCATTTTGTTTTCTCAATCGTCCATGTTATCTCTTCAAGCTACATCAATTTCAGAATCTGATGGAATGGATACATTCTTAAATCCGGCTGGATTAGCAAAAGACAATGGATGGGAAAATTTTTGTTTTGGCGTTTTTGATTCAAATAGAGATATTAGCGAAGGCATGCTTTATGTTGGAAATAAAATTAAAGGTATCGGTTATTATGCTGGTTATAATCAAAATGATAAATTTAAAAATCCATCAGAATATAATATTTCATTTGGGCAAAAGTTAAGTAGTAACATCTCTACTGGTGTAATGTATGATCACAATGAAACCATAACTTTTGGTTCAATTTGGAGACCTTATAATTTTTTGTCAACTGGATTGACTCTTAATTCAAATGATGATTTTAAAATTGGATTTTCTTTAAGACCTTTTAATAATCACAAATTTTCATTTGGTTATGAAATGCTTACAAAATATGATGATTTCAATAATGACAATTCAACATCACAGGCTTATTTAAAATTTATGGATATAAAAGGAATAGATTTAACGTTAAAACACTTTATTGAAAGTGAACAAATAAACTTAAATCTAAATTTGAATTTAAATAAAATGAAATTCAACACTTCAAAAAATCTTGACAATAATTTAACAACTATAGGCTTTTTCAAAAGTTCAAAAAAAAGAAATTCTGTAATTAAAAAAAATGATAAAAAATTTGTTAAGATGATACTCAATAATCAAATTATCGAAGAGCCTCCTAAACTATCAAAATTTGATTTTGATTTTAATCGCAGTATTTCTGTTCCTTTTTTTTCAAATAACAACACAAAAAAAGCAGTTCAACTTAGAAAATGGATTGATAATGTTGATTCATTATCAGAAGATGAATCCATTGAAGGAATGATAATATATTTCAAAGATGTCCAGGCAAGTTTCAATAAAAGATCTGAAATGAGACAAGCGCTTCAGAGGTTCAAGAAATCAAATAAAAAAATATATTTATATAGTGAACAAGGCATTAGTAATATTAATTATCATTTGGCTTCAGTTGCTGATTCAATATTCATAAATCCCTTAACTGGTGTAGATTTAAGAGGCTTATCTCTTGAAGTAACTTTTTTTAGAGGGTTATTAGATAGTTTAAAAATTGTTCCTGAAGTATATAGAGTCAGTAAAGATGGTAAATCCTATAAAGGTGCTGGAGACCCTTTCATTAATACATCAATGTCTGCTGAACTAAAAGAAAATTATAATAATTTACTAGATGACATTTATTCCCAGTTTGTTAATGATATCGCTGAATCTAAAAAGTGGAGTCTTAATAAAACAGAAGAGATAATTAACAATGGGCCTTATTGGTCAACTCAAGAGGCGATTGATAATGAGTTAGTTAATTATTCTATGTACCCTGATGAATTTAAAAATTATATTAAAAAAATTTCAAAAAATAGAGAGCTGATTGATTTTTGGGAAATTAATAATGAAAGTAATTATACATATGAATGGAAAAATAAAGATAAACCTAAAATTGCAATAATCTACGCAGTTGGAGGAATTGTGTCTGGAAAAAGTAATCCAGGTCCTTTTGGTTCAACAATTATGGGTGATAAAACTATAATAAAAGCACTGCAACAAGTCAGAAAAGACGAGTCTATTGATGCAATAATCTTAAGAATTGATAGTGGAGGTGGTTCAGCACTTGCATCTGACCAAATATGGAAAGAAATTTCAAATATTACAGATGACAAAGATAATAAAATTCCTTTCATTGCGTCTATGTCAAACTCTGCTGCATCAGGAGGTTATTATATTGCATGTAATGCTGATACAATAGTTGCGCATCCAAGTACAGTAACTGGATCAATAGGAGTAATATCAGTTTTGTTTAATATATCTGATTTATATAAAAAAATTGGTATCAATAAAGAGGTTATCAAAAAAGGAGATTTTTCTGATTTAAATACTCAATCTAGACAATGGAATGACAAAGAGCGTCAAAAATATATTGATAGTATTGAAAATTTTTATGTTGAGTTCAAATCCAAGGTCATAGATGGTAGAAGTCAATTTGATGACATAGATAAATTAGATGAAATTGCTCTTGGCAGAGTGTGGACCGGAAATCAAGCATTAGAAAATGGTCTTATTGATAAAATTGGTGGTACTGTAGAAACTATTGAAATTGCAAAAAAAATGGCTGGTATAGATTTAAAACAAGAAATTGAGATTATTGAATATCCAAAACAAAATCAATTTAAAATCGAAAAAACACTTCAATATGATCTGCAAATTTTAAACTTACTTCCCAAGGATATTCAAAATGAACTTAGCAAATATAACATAACTCCTATCTTGGCAAATGAAAAAATATACTTTTTAATGCCACACAACATAGAAATTAAATGAGGAACATTTGAAAATAAATTACTTTTGCAATATATTATGAATATGAATCTTAAAACTTTAATATTAGCTATAATTATGTCAGTACTTTACTCACAAGATAGATCTACAATTTTCACAACATATACTGGCTATGATCCTGACCCTTCATTAGGAGGTTACAGCATCAAACATACAGAAAATGAAATAGTCTATGGTGCTGGAAATAGATTTTATGTATCTGATGAGTATGCACTTGAAAGAGCATATGTTTATCTTTCATATGAATATGAAGATGCCTTTGAATTACAACAAGTTGAGATAAAAATATGTCATGATGATAACGGTTTTGTTGGAGAATGCTTTACTAGCAACCTAGTCACATTATCCCCATCCAATTCAGAAGGTAATTGGTATGCTACTTCACTGCTTGAAACATGTGCAAAAGTTGATGCTTCGAGTTACTATTGGTTTGTTGTTTTACCAACTGAAGGTACTAATGCTAAATGGATTTATTCAACTGAACCTTCATTTGAATTTAGTACTACTAATGATGGAGGTATTTCATGGGAAGACACTAGTACAGGTTTTGCTGGTACTTCGTATTTGACAGCTGAGCAAATTTATATACCTCCGTTTAGTGGAGGTGATATCAATGGTGATTTTGTTGTAAATGTTTTAGATATTGTATTTCTTGTGCAATATGTTCTTGGCAATCAAGATTTTGATGATGACCAATTGATAGCTGGGGACATAACTCAAGATGGTGGTATCAATATTTTAGACATTGTAGCCTTAGTAAGTCAAATCACTAATCAAAATATTTCTTATGTAAGTGATTTTTTATATGAAGATATAAATACTAACTCTCCAAGTTTTGGGCAAAATGTTGGGCCACCAATTTATGAAGGTAAAATATCTGCTTACTATTTTGGAAAAGCTGGCTGAAGTATGTGCAGAAGCCGGTTCGGCATTCTAAATCAGTTACACAATGAATTAATTTCTGAAGGAATAAATGATGTTGAAATTATTGGGGTGAATGGTTATCAATATATAGAGGATTCATATTCATGTATGATTTGTGATGAAGATTGCACATCATGTTCAGAACCAAGAATACTTCCATGGACACAAGATATTGATTCCAATAATGATGACCTAGGAGATGTGTGGTTAGATTGGTCTGTAACTTTAAGAGATTTAGTTATTGTTGGCAGAGATGGTGAGGAATTAGCAAGAATCAATTTAACATACAATAATCCTGATCCAGACTCAACATGTGGAGAAAACTACGAAACAATTAAAAATCTAATTATAAGTTTTAGATAAAACTTTTCTTTTCAGTACCATATCCATTAAATTTAACCGTTAATTTATAATATTAAGTTTGATATAAGGAGAAATAATGTTAGTAACTAAACCAGCACCAGATTTTACAGCTGAAGCAGTTATGGGAGATAACACTATCAAAGAAATTAGTTTAGCTGATTACAAAGGAAAAAAAGTAGTATTATTCTTTTACCCAATTGACTTCACATTTGTATGACCAACAGAAATAATCGCTTTCGATAAACGTATTAGTGAATTCGAAAAGCGAAACGTCCAAGTTCTTGGATGTTCAATAGATTCAAAATGGTCTCATTTAGCATGGAAAAATACTGAAGTTAATAAAGGTGGTATTGGTCAAATAAAATACCCTTTAATTGCGGATATTACCAAATCAATTGCAAGAGATTATGATGTTTTAATGGGTGCTCTTGATGCCACAGTAGTAACTGATGATGACCAAAGAGATACAACCGTTGATGGTGATATTACTTTAAGAGGTTCATTTTTAATTGATGAAGATGGTATCGTTAGACATGAACTTAGAAATGATGAGCCACTTGGAAGAAATATTGATGATATGATAAGAATGGTTGATGTATTAGCTCACCATCAAGAATTTGGTGATGTGTGTCCTGCTGGATGGCAAAAAGGAGATGAAGCTATGCAAGATAATCCTGATAGTGTTGCAAATTATCTTTCTAAAAATTCAGATAAATTATAAGGAGAAAATAATGAAAAAAAATATAGTAAATGCTCATTGCGATGGTCCTTGCGGAATCTATGATCCTGCCAGCGCTAGAATAGCTGCTGAAGCAGTTTTATCAATGACAAAAAAAATGTTAGATTTAAATGCCCCTGACTCTGATGGTATGGGTCATTACGTAAATACAATGAGCAGATATGCAAGCATTAAAGAGCAAGAAGCACAAAAATGTAAGGATGAAGTTTTGCTATTATGGACTGATTTTTTTAAACCAGAGCATCTCGATTCAAATCCAAATTTACATTCTCTTTTTTGGAATACTGCTAAACTATGCAGTGCGTGTAAAGTGGAATTATCAATTGAACATGCAAACGATTTATTAGAACATGTTAAAAAAATTCATGAATTATTCTGGTCTGTTAAAAATAGAAATGTTGATTGGTATACAGCAGGCTAGTAGTTTTAATGAATGAAAAAATCTTTTTTGATGTCAAAGGAAATAGTATGTTTCCAACGTTTAAAGATGGTGAATCAGTTTGTTTAGAAAAATATAATAATCAATTTATAAACAAAAATGATATTGTCGTTTGCAATCATCCATTAAAAAAAGATTTTTTGATAATTAAAAGAGTGACTAAAATTAAAAATCAAAATAAACTATTTTTAGAAGGAGATAATATCTCAGTATTAGATTCAGAAGATAGTCATAATTTTGGTTATTTAGATATAAGTAAAGTAATAGCAATTAAAAGGAATTAACTATGTTTATACATCCAAAAAAAGCAACACTATTTACAGTAATAGCTTTAACTCTGATTGGTCTATTAAGTTATACTATAAAATCGTCTGTAACAGCTCTTATTCCTGT
>CEWJ01002634.1_pt1 | contig 10533 bp, 9 predicted proteins | sample 350291 | NCBI WGS metagenome assembly CEWJ01 (sample SAMEA2622923, study PRJEB7988) | marine metagenome | isolation source: saline water (ENVO:00002010), including | reverse complement strand
GCTGCGAGTACGTTGGTGAACTTCATTCGACTCAAGAGACCGAGCATGGCGCCTACGAGCACTCCGGATGCCATGAATGGAATCCAAACGAAAACGATGAGGCCCAAGAATCCCCATTTGTTGATGAAATCGCGTTTCTCTTGGGCGACGAACTCGACCGTCGACAGGACGTCACCCATGACTTGGTTCTGGAGCAGCGTGCCGACGATGCCGTCTTTCTTGGCGACCAGCGCCTGATTCTTGCCTTCTTCCCCACCGGTTTCGACACGACCCGCTGCAGCTCTGTCAGACAATGTTTGGACTTCATTTCGAGCACTGACAATCAATTTTCGATCTTTGAGATAATCTTTCATTTCCAGTTTCAAATGATTCTCAATGGCGGCCTCAACATCGGCATATGAGCGCTTGAAGCGGAAAAACGCAAAGCGCAATTTTGGCTTGTAGATGACACGGACATACAGTGCAACATCATCGGAGTAAATCTTGGAACCACGATCGATGAGACGCTGAGTTTTGAACCATGCTTTGAGTGACTCAATCGCTCGATCCTCGACTCCCGCGAGATTGCCGACGCTTTCGAAGAACTTGGAATAGTCATCCACCAATTCGGCACGCTCTCCTTTGGCCTCAACCGTCATGTCGAGACCTTGGCCGATGGTTTCGAAGATTCCCTTACGGTGGTCTAGAGGTTTGGCTTGCAAGTGCAACGGTTTCATGACGCCAAAGTCCTTGAACTCATCCAAGACATTCTTGACCATGGTCGCCCGAATCGATTGCATATCCTCGTGGGTTTCCATCGTGGTTTTGTAAGGAATCAAGACATCGATACTGATCTCTCTTTCCTGCATTTTCCAAACATCCCAATCAACGACCACACGCATCCTCTTCTCGGTTTTCTGAATGGCTTGTTGGATCAATCTACGAAGCTGCTTTTCACTCAATGCATCGTCTTCTTCGGTATGGTAGAACCGATACATTAGCGGGTATTGGACGAACAAGAAGAAAATCGACATCGACATGGAGACGAAAGCCATCCACCAAGGTGGAACACCGGCTGAACCACCAGCCAACATGGCGGTTTCACGCCCACCACCCCACTCTGCGGCCATCATAATCCAACCCCAGTTTCCAAGTTCAGAGGTGGTCCAGCAGCGTCGTGACTCGTCCGTGGTGAGTTTTGCTTCTGTCACGGGGTCATCTTCAACCCAGGGCAACCAAGCCATCCCCGGGGCACGGCTTCTGATTTCAACAAAGACTGTGGATTGTGCAATGGTTTTCTCGGACCAAATTTCTGTTTGGTTTCCTGTTGTATTGCCTTCTTCATCAAGCTCGTCTATGTACTCGACGCTTCGATTCGTAAACTCAGCATGCAAATCATAGTCGCCATCGGGCCATGTGTGGATATCGACCTTGATTGTGGTGGAATTCTCTTCTTTCATGACCTCGCCTAGCGAGCCTTTGGCCGTGCCTTCGCTTAGACTGTAGGAAATATTGGTGTAAATGGCATCGGCAGGGACGTTCATGGCATCGACCCGAATGTTGTGTGAATCGTCGATCCAGACGTTGATCCAAACTTCATCACCGGGATCAGTGCAGTTCTCAAAGTCGAGGAATGTATCGGATAGAGTCTCATCGAGGGCGACACTGTTGCCCAGTAGCCCGGCACTCATCGCCAGAGTACCACCAAAGAACAGGATGCCGTAAATCAGACCACCGATGAGAACGAAGTCCTCAATGCCGCGAGGGAATCGACGAGAGGCTTTCTCTCGACGTGTTCGAATCCGGTCGAGTTCTTTGTCAATCGGGTCACGTTTTTCGAATTCATCCGATTCAATCCAGCCGGATTCATCGGTATCCAATTCCTCTAGCAATTCATGAGGCGACATCAAATCGTCCCCGCCTACGGCGGGGTTTTCGTCGTCGCTCATGAGTCCAGCACAACATCCCACCTTTTGTCACTTTGGACGGCCGCCGGTCAAATCCCGTAGGGATTTTCAATCAAGATGTGTATGAAATCACGGTATTGTCCGTCAGTTGGAAGGCGAGGAACATCAGGAACATGAACACCCCCACGCCCTTGTGATAAGCTTGCGAATCGGACCACGCCGCACCGATGGCAGCACAGCCCACAATGGATGGCATGATGGTCATCGGGCCAATCAAGGGTTCTCCGAAAATGGAATAATTCACAATCGATGAGCTGAACAGCGAAAAGGCCACAATGGTGAAGAAGGCTTTGTGGACTGAAAAATAGTGAGCTTCAAGATCAATGATGCCTTCATCTGTGGCTTTCGGTAACACCAATGTGGTGAAGGCATAAATCGATGCAATGTTGACCACGAGAATCCAGTATTGTGCGTAGGTCCATTCGATGCGATCAATGGAGAGCGACCAGAGTCCCCACCATGTGAAAATGGACCACATGGTCACCGTACCCACCCACAGCGAATTGGGCCAGTAGGGTTTGACTCTCTCTCGGATCTCGTACAGGTCCGAAACGGCCCGGAGAATGTGAGAAAGGGCAAAACCGACAATCAGCGATACGAAGACCGTGATAAACTCAAACGGCGACATCTGCATGTCAATGCGCTTTGTTTGACATCGCATTAACTTACGTGCGGAATCGAATTAGAGATTGGATTTCACAACATGAATGATTAAAGGCACCCACTCCATGGTCATTGCATGGAAAAATCATCGGTGATGCGGGTGTGGGTTACCAACAAAAATAACAGGGAAATCACGGCAGAAATGAGTGAATCCATGGTGGCCTTTCTTTCAACTGCAATGGAACATGGTTGCATTGGTTCAACATTTGCTGAAGATGACGAACGCATCATTGCGTCCACAAGATGGTCAGATGAGATGGCATTGGAACAATTTCGTTCGTCCGAGGAATACAAGATCCAAGAAGGAAAAATCATCCAATCATTTGCGGCCGCAGGTTTCGAAATCGCTGACGACATCCTGTTCAATTCAACTGCAACTATTTTGTTCAGCAACTGAACTAAGTCATTTTAGCTAGGAACCCATTGAATATTCAGGCCAAAGTTCCTGAACATCGCTAAACCGATGAATGAGGATGTGACCACAGAAAATCATCTGCTCCTCGATCATCATCTGTATCACTTTACGGAACAATATCTCACGGTATCCAGCATCAATTGCTTCCTGCATTACAGTCGAAAACTTTGCACCGATTGTCCCGCATGGAAATGCAACCATGTTGTTCTCGATTATTTCGTCGATTGCGAATACGATCTCTTGCCTTCGATCTGTGGGCATTTGATTCCACTTGTTATTCCGCCATTTATCCATTGAGTGACTCTCCTCACTCCGTATAGGAGAGTCACGAAGGCGCGCGCATATGAGGTACTGAATAATGCAGGGGGCAGGATTTGAACCTGCGAACCACTGAGGACTGGGACCTAAACCCAGCGCCGTTGACCAAGCTTGGCAACCCCTGCTTGACCCTCGCTCCTATACTCACCGCTTAGAATGTAGCGATGAAGCCGGATGAAGAGGCAACTGTCAAATGCTCAGGCTTTGGGGCGGCGAACAATGTCCCGAATTGCAGTTCTTGGAATGGGTAACTGGGGTACAGCACTCGCTCTGTCATGGGCCAACGATTCACACCAAGTGATTGGATGGACTGTCGAAGAGGAAGTTTACGGTTCCATCATGGAAAAGGGAGAGAACAGCAAGTACCTCCCAGGCGTCCCTTTGAAGATGGACGTCACCATGGACATTGGAGAAGCCATTGAGGCCAGCGAATTACTGGTCATGGCCTTGCCCAGTGGAGTGATTTTGTCCGTCATTGACGATGTAATCCCCCACTTGAGACCCTCTCACGTGATTCTCGATCTCGCCAAGGGATTGGCTCCTCCCGAAGAAGGCGGTTCAGGTCTGATTTCGGAAGCGATTGAAGCCAAACTAACTGCAGCTGGATTGTCCAACCCTGTGGTCGTCCTCACTGGACCCACGATTGCGCCTGAAGTGGCCCGTGGTGTGATTACCACCGCCATGGTGGCAGGCCACGATATCTCGGTGGCCACCCGAATCACAGAACGACTCTCGACCGATTGTCTCATCTTGATGCCAAGTCAAGATGCCGTGGGCTGTGAATTGTGGGGTGCGTACAAGAATACCGTCGCGCTTTCTTGTGGTGTTGTTGATGGATTGCGTGATTCCATTGGTGGTGACAATCTCAAGGCGGCCTTGGTGACCATTGGATTTGCAGAAGGGCAACGACTGTTGCCATTGATGGGGGCTCAACCGGAAACCGCATTCGGGCCTGCAGGATTGGGCGACCTGTATGTGACCAGTGCCAGTCCACGATCTCGAAATCGAACATTGGGTGAAAAATTGGGCTCGGGCAAGTCTCTGGAAGAGGGTCTTGCCGAGATGCACATGGTCGCTGAGGGTGTTCGAGCGGCCCGAATGTTTGCTGAGAGAGCGGATATGGTGGGTTGTGATGTCCCCTTCATCAATTCATTGTGCGCATTGCTCGATGGAGAGATTACGGCACCAGAATGTGTGCGTTCAATGGCTGAATCCGTCCTGTGAAAGCCTCAAGTCCCTTGACCCTGTGGGCGAAGTATGGCCTTTGAGGATTTGACCGAATTTGAGACTCGCTTGTTCGAGTGGATTCGCCAATCTGATTTCGAAGAAGTGCCTTGGAAAGCCGCTCGTGCAGCCAAGGCATTCAAGGTCAGTGTGGATGAAGTCAACGAAGGGCTGGCTGCCTTGACCAGTAAGATTCCAAACAACATCTACGTTCACTACGAGGATGGAGCCATCCGCATCAGTGCTGAGCGGTAACAATACTTCCATTGGAGGGTCATCTACGCCAAATATCGGACACCGTCTTGGTGGAACAGACCGATTTACAGACAACACGATTGATGCCCTATTGCGAACAACGGAACGCATCAATGAACCCGATTTCAAATACTGGGAATTTGATGTACATGAGTCAAAAGACGGTGTGTTGTTTGTATTCCATGATGATGTCTTAGAAGTTGATGGAAAAAGGGTTCCAGTCAAAGAGCTCAGCTTTGCTGAAATCAGTTCGCAGGGGGAGATAAATGGGATTGAAATCCCTAGAATGGATGCGGTCATCGAAATATTGTCCAAACGAAATGAACCGGTCATGATTGAGATCAAGAATCTGTTCAGCGATGCTGCGCGACAAAAAATCATCGATGTTACGGCAGAACGTTCAGATTGGCAATTGATTGCTTCAGTGAATCGATTTCTGACATCATTCCCACGAAAATCTCGCAAATATTGGTATTCAAAAGCGGATAAAGTTGGAACCTCAGTGTATCGGATTCGCAGACATGATGTTGACCTATTTCATTCATCAAGAACAATCTTTCACTTGATTTGGAATCGGGTAAAGTGGTGGATGAATCGATGATTTATCGGTCCAGATAGAACTAAAATGAATTTAGGGTAGCCTAAACTTTACTAATGGATTGCCGGTCGGTCGTCTCATAAGGTCGATATTATGTCCAATTTGATGATGAAAGCAATCTTTGTAGCGGTGTTTATGGCAACAACTTGTGTGCCTGGTTGTATCTTCTCAAACCCAGTTGTGTTTGACAAGTGTGAAGATCGGGACAACTGTCTCACCATCGCTTTTGAAGCCAAAGAAGAATACAGCAACACCGAAGAAAATCCAGAGCAACTCGCCGACCGCCTCAGCGAGCTACTCGGTATGGAAGTCGAAATTTACCCAGTTGATGGACCAGCAGGGACAATTCAGGCACTTCGTTACGGGCACGCAGACATTGGATTCCTTGATGGTGGTGCGGCTTGGCTCAGCTGGCAAAATTATGGCCTTGAGGTACTAGCTGCTGAGCAGAAGGCAGATGGTCGCCCATACTATTACGCGATCGCGTGGGTCCACAAAGATTCAGACATGGCACAAGCAGCCATGGATGATGACAACAGTACAGACCCATTCGAGTTGATGGCTGGTAAGATTTCATGTCACACTTCTGCGCTTGGCAGTTCAGGTATGCTCCTACCCATGGGATACCTCATTGACAATGGTTACATGGAGGTCGTCGGTGATCCCAACGATATCTCTTCACTGACAGATACTGTCAGAAACCACTTTTCCGATGATTCCAGCATCCCGAGCAGCGGTACGACCTACTACAAGTACAAGGGTTCACTACGATGCTTGGCTGAACACGAACTAGGCGATGCAACCGATTACATTTCGTTTGCAAAGGACCCCACTGTTCCAGATTACTGTGGTGAAGATCCAGAAGATTGGTGCTTTGAAGGTGATTTCACCTCAACAGAAGACTTCTACCCTCTACCAACCACAGGAAAGGCACCCAGCCACCCAGTGATGTACAACCCGGAGTTCTTCTCTGAGGCAAACGTCACGGCTTTGCAAAACGCCTTTGCTACAATGAACGGGAATAGTGCTGACCTCGATATTCTAGACAATGTTCTCAGTACCCCTGGAATGACCATTACCAATACGACGGAGCACATTTCCAATTATGGCGACTTGATTGAGGATGTGCCGGGGATTCAGGCTTACTTCACCGACAAGTACGGACTTGAGGATTGATGAAGAGATACGGATTCACTTTGGTCTTGCTTCTTGTTTTAGCACCCCTCTCGGGTTGCTTACAAGAAGATGAACCAGAGCCCGGCTTTTCTTGGCAAGATCGTGAAGAGATTGATTGCGACATGTCTGAGAATGAAAACCTAGAATGTCAAGTGTACTTGGATGGTTTCAACACACCTGTGCTTTCAATCAAGCATCCCCTCGTTGAGGAAATTTGGATTGTCGACCTTTACGGAAACATCACATCATGGAATGGAGAAAACCTTCGCCAAGTCGCCAATCTTTCAGGAGCAATTTCGACTTGTCACAATGAACAAGGCATGTTTGGTATCGCTTTTGATGATAATTTTGAACAAACTGGTGTAGTGCTGCTTTCCTATATCCAAATCGTCGAACCATGTGATGACCCTGCTGGACCCTTGACTTTGGCTGAAGCTAAGGTTGTAGATGGTGTCATCGACACAGATTCTCTCAAGGTTTTACTTCAGGTTGAAGAACCCTATCGCAACCATAACGGTGGGCATATTTTGGGAATCGGAGAAAATCAGTATCTGTGGGGTGTCGGTGATGGAGGTTCCTCCAAGGACCCTTATGGACATGGACAAAATACTTCGACAAAATTAGGGGCCATTTTGCTGCTAGAATATTCCAATGGGAGTGTGCAACCCGTTCTTGACAATTCCTCCGGCGACCCCTACGTGTTACATCACGGACTGAGAAATCCATGGAAATTTGATGTCGACAACTCAAATCGATTGTGGATTGCCGATGTGGGCCAGTATTGCTATGAAGAAATCAATGTCATACCACTGATGAATCAAAGCAATTTTGGATGGGCTGTTCGAGAAGGGATGCATGAATTTGATGGTGATTTTGATTGTGACCCTGTGACAAGTGAACCACCTGAAGGCTTGGTTGATCCTGTCATCGAATATATCCATGAAAATGGCCATTGCTCTGTAACCGGAGGTCATTGGATGGATTGGGGCCCTCAGACCTTACGAGATGGATACCTGTATGGTGATTTTTGCTCGGGGTCGATTTGGATTGCAAAGAGCAATGCTTCGAATTGGGAAGCTGTACATATTGCTACTGCTGGAACACAGATTGTTGGGTTTGGACAAGGATTGAACGATGAATTGCTCATCTTCAGTTGGGGCGGGACCATCTACCAGGTCACCGAGTCGCCAAATTAGGTGGTGTTTTGCAAGAATACGGCGCCAATATTCGAAAGTATTGGCTGCCAATCTTCTTTCTACTGATGCTCGCACCTCTGACAATAACTGTACCGCATGTTCTATTGGATTCAAACAATCCTAACGGTGCTGTCGAAGCGCCTGAATTGGAAACTACGAGCAATGGATTATTGCTGATTATTTTGGATGGTGTTGGAGAAAATGTCATGCTAAATTATGACATGATGCCGGAATTAAATTCGAAAAGAGCTGAGGCAGCGCTTCTTGACTTGAGAACGGGCCCCTTGACACTCTCTGCAACATGTGTCAGCGAATTGATGACGGGTGTTCCAAATTCTCCTATCGATGGTTTGCGGAATTTCAACTTGGATCATCCAGGCGGACCGGATCCTTGGACACTGGCTGCAAATGATGAGCAATACAGTGTCGGAATGGTTGGGAGTTATGTTCTAGGGAACATGTATGGAGAACACGATGAAATTGAATTCATTGATACATTCCAAGGCCATGCTGATTATTACGAAGGTGATGAAGATACTTCTGAAATTTTAGAGGGATGGCTCAATGCGAGTACACACAACGTCATCACTGCACACTATTCTGGACCCGATAAAGTCGGCCATCGATGGGGAATTGTAGGCCAAGAATACAAAGATAAAATCCGAGACATTGATGTTGAAATAACGAGAATATTGTCTTTGGTCCCAGATGGTTGGACGACCATTGTTACCGCAGATCATGGAATGACCGATGTCGGTTCCCATGGTTCGGCTGAAGATGTCACGAGAGATGTGAGTGCATTCATCTTCGGGCCAGACATTCTTCCCAATACAAGATTTTCAGGTCACCAAAGAGACGTTCCTGCACTGATGTCAACGGTACTTGGACTTCCTTTCCCAATTCAATTGCATGGCCGAGTTCCTTTGGAGGCTTTGGATGTCAGCCCTGAGAACAAACTCATCATCGAACAGTGGAATTGGGAAGCGGCTTATCAGCGCCAATTGTTCGTCAATGAAGAAAATGGAATCGAATCAACCGATTTGCAATTGGACGTCATTGATTGGACAAAAATTTCTGAGCAGGAGACATTTACTCGAGATATTGATGTCGCCATCTCAATTTTCAATTGGGCTGTTCTTGTGACGCTCTGTTTAATTGCAATTGGTGTCAACATCAAGGGCCAATGGGTAGACCAAAAAATGGCTCTGATTTTTGGTGGCCTAATCGGAATTTTTGTGATTAGCCATGCTACATTATCCCATTCAGCCATGATTCCACGTGCATTCGGAGCCGCTTGTGCAGTTTGGTTGGTGGCTTGGTCATTGGGAGGGGGCTTGCGACGAGAGGAGGACCCATCCCAATTCCCTGTTTCTTTTTCCAGGAGCGTGGATGGTTTGTCAGCCATTTTCGGAACACTCTCTGGATGGATAGGAATGGTCGCAATCCTCTATCTTGTATTCGGAACAATCACTCAGGCAGTGGTCTTGAGTTGCTTGATTTGGGCTGCTGCATGGTCATGGGCATGCGGAGCAGGAATCATTCAGCATTCGACTGGTAAATGGCCCACCTATGCACCATGGATCTTTGCAATCGCAGCATTCACATTTGGGAGTATTCGCTTGTGGTTTGCTTTGATTCCATTCATCTTCATTGTCGCGCAAAATACCATTGAAAATTTGCGAAAGGATGCTAAAATCATCGAGAGAATTCAAATCCTGACTTTGTTGCTGCTACTGTTTGCAGCAGTGACCCTTGTGCATCGAAGAATCATAGGTACACATGTGATGTTGGATTTGGTTAAACTCGGGTGGTCAAGCTCTCTACTGGCTTTATTGTTCTCATCGTCGATGCTGACCCTTGCATCTTTCGTTTCAATCACCTCTCGTTATGGCCAATTGGAAATTCGAAGAAGTGTTGTTCTGTCGTCATGGTTATTGGGTTGCTATGCCGTGACTGGGTTGTCCTGGTTATGGCTTGAATGGTTGATTCTGGTTCTAATCTTGCTGATGTATATTGGCAGTCTTTTGGGTTGGATGGGAGCGAATCGGGACATCCCAAGAGAATTGATTCTGGCTGCGGTAGCTGCGCATCTGCTGATTTCTTGGGGCGTATGGGCGTCTTGTGCAACACTGTTACTGATCAGCACGATTGGATATTTCTGGGAGAGTATGAAAAATCGATTTGAGACAGGAGCGATATCAATCAATAATCCAAAACCTGCAATTGCTCTTGCGGTTCTCCCATGGATTGCTTGGATATTGTGGTGGACTTTGTTGGGTCAAGTGAATGGGATTCAAACCTGCTTCGAAGGAATTTGTCCCCACCCTAGGGAGTTAGACCCGGGCTCAATCATCATCAAGGGAGGTTATTTTGCAGCAATAGGACATCCCTCCAATCTATGGATGAGTCTAATGGTTGGAAGTCCGCTTGTTGTCGCTTCAACAATGATGTTTTATCAGTTCTTGAATACCGGCATGACACTGAAACCATATCTCATTTCTCAGGCGTTTCTGATATTGGGGTGCCTGAACTTGCTGGCCTTTTCTCCACAATATCCTCGCCTTGTTTTCGCCTTAACTTGGAATATGTTTTTTGCTGTGATGCAGATCATATTGGCCTTCATCGCAATCGGATTGTATCATCTGAAAGCCGAATTAGATTCAACTGAATTGAATCACTTTCCATCCTGATTTTGATTTGAAAACATAGCACTGGGTGGTAGAAGAGTCATTAGCCAAGAGG
>CEWJ01046638.1_pt1 | contig 10541 bp, 11 predicted proteins | sample 350291 | NCBI WGS metagenome assembly CEWJ01 (sample SAMEA2622923, study PRJEB7988) | marine metagenome | isolation source: saline water (ENVO:00002010), including | reverse complement strand
CAAGGTGTCGTCAACATCAACCAGAACGCAAGACGCAAACTGCCGAAGAGGTGTTCTAACACCTGCGAGTACTGGGGTCGGGACGTTGATTTTTCCTTTGGAGGTTGCTGTGTAGTAGCGTTTGACATAATCTAGTCTTTTTTCTTTAGGATAATCTTGGAACAAGGTTGCTGCAACCATTATGTACATATACTGAGGTGTCTCATATACCTTACCAGTGCTACGATCTTGTACAAGATACTTATCTACGATCTGTCTCAACCCTGCATAAGTAAACCCATAGCAACGTTGATGATCGACATAAGAATTTAGTTCCTCCCACTCTTGATCGTCATATTTCTTAAGAATTCCACCATCATATACTCCTACTTCCGCACAAGTCTTAACGTGATCTTTTAGTTTTGGGTATCCTGTTTGATTCCACTGAGGGAATACTTGTTTACGAACACTAAACAATAGTAATCTTGCTGCTACGAATTGATAGTTAGGTGAATCTAAACTAATCAAATCACTCGCAGACTTAATAAGAATATTTTGAATCTGTTCTGATTCGATACCATCAAAGAACTGTAGACCACTATTCATTTCTACTTGTGATGATGATACACCTGTTATGTCTTCACAGGCAAACTCAACCATTTGATGTATTTTGTCTAGGTTGAGAGGTTCGGCAGTGCCATCCCTTTTAATAACGTTCATACTTTTTTCCAGTTTTGAAATTTAACTTGTGCTGTTAACCCTGAGTAGGTGTTTGATTCTACTATACTTTGCACGTTGTGTCCAGATAGAATCATATCGTTTACATCCTTATCCTTTAATCCCTTACTCCAGATAACGACCTTATCGCCTCTGGAGATTGTATTTGAGATTCGGTTGGTGATTTGTTTGTTGCGTGGTTCATTATCAAAAACCCAAACACAATCGCTCCAACCAAACGACCTAGGATCAAGATCGGACCCGCACATAGCAACGCAGTTTTCCAAGAAGAGGGAATCAAACGGTCCTTCCACAATGTAGACTGTCTTATCGCTATCGATTGTGTCGAGACCAAAGATTTTTTGTTTTGTTTCATCGAAAATAATAGTAATGTATCTTAGTTTTGAGTCAGGTAGAAGTGATCTTCCTTGTACTCCAAACCATTTTCCACTTTGGTCTATGAGTGGTATTATAATCCTTGGACTATCTTTTTGCAGATCATCAAAGGTATGTTTATGTTTGTTAACAAACGCTTTGAAGTTCTCTGCATAGAAAATTCTATCAAGTTTGTCTCCATTAATATTTCTAGATTCAAGATAAGATCTCGCAGGGTGTTCTTTATTTAGGTCGGAGATTTTTGGAATCTTAGTACCTGTATTAAAGACTGGTTTGGTTTGAACACTTGTAAATTTTGGTTCAGCAACCCGTGTACTTTTACCTGTCAATCCCATCTTGTATCTTTCTAAGACAAACTGATCGTACAAGTCTCGTGCGTGATCCTTCAAGAAATTTCCAAGAGTTCTACCAACACCACAGTTGTGACACTTGAATATAAAGTCAGAACCCTTGACGAAAAAATACCCCCTTGCTTTAGACTTATGTTTCTGTGAGTCTCCGCAATAAGGGCACCTAAAATTGTATAGGTTTGTCTTCTTTTCCTTGAAGTTGTCAAGACGACCGCCTACAAGACGTGCATACTTGACATCAACATAACTCATTACAAAAGATTTTTATGGAATGATCTCTATATTACTCGTATTTGTTTGAGTTGTCAACATTGGTTGTATAAATCTCTGTCCAACTGGACTTACAAGGAAAGAGATGATACTAAGAGCACCAAAGATACTCCACATCTTCTTTTCCATCAACCTAAGTCTGTCATCTACCTTTCTTATATCTCTCTCACATCCTTTCTTTATGGCATTTGTTTCTCTGGTCACATCAGCGTGTAACCTATCTACCTTTTCAAATAAAACTTGATCAATCTTATCTTGTTTATCTAACTTCTCATTATGAACCGCAAGCAGTTGACCCATCTTCACAGAGTTCTCTTGAAGGGTATCTACAACTTTTTCTAGTCTTTCTATTATCGCTGAATTAATGTCAGACATTACATTGCACCTTGACGTTTATCCCAGTAATATTTTAACACAGTAGAAGGTGTTAAGCGAGTGATTTTGATCTTATCAAACTTCTCTGGTCTGTATATAGATCTCAAACGTAGTCTCACATCAGAGACGCTACGACCATAGAATACAAAATCTGTCTCTCCCTCAAACTCAGTGAACTCTACTTTGAAAGGAAAGTATCTTCCCTCATTTCTAGTGTAACTTTCTTTAGTAGTAGAAGGTCCACACTTTATAGTTCCATTCTTTTTAGTTTTACACTTAAATCTTCTACCTTTTAGTGGTCTACCAACACCACCTAAAGGTTCATCTAGTCCTGCTGTAGGACCATTAGGATCAGAGTCACCAGAGAATCCTGCTGCCTGTGCAGTAGAACCTGTGCTCATAGTGGGAGCACCTTCTTCTTTGACAGTTTTCTTTTTCTTCGCTGTCTTAGCAACATACTTTCCTTTTGCATCACTATGACTGGTGGATCCAGGTCTTGCTGACGATACAACAGCACCATACCCAATCATATATTCTTTCATATCTTCTTTCGCTTGATCTTTATCTTTATTTTTTAACTCAGGATGATACTTGATGTGAATATTTTTAGCATCCTTGGCACAGGTCTTCCCATCTATCACAACCTCAACAGGATACTTCTCATACTTATCATACCAATATGCTACATCATAACTGCCATCCTTGTTGACCTGTGCAAGCAGTCCTCTGTCATAATCTTTGTTGTCTTGCTTGAGAACGTTATTAACACCTGTCTTTAATACTAGATCAACTTTATTATTCTGTACTGACTCTTCTATTTTATCTGGTAAATTTTTCTCTTTTGTTTTTGCATACTTATTAACTGCTTTTGCTGACATATCACCCGCAGCACGCTTAAGTTCTGGAGACGGGTTCTTCATCTCACCTTTCTGGGTGGCACGTACCATTCCCATAAATTTACGTTGTGCTACAGATTTTGCGGGCATTAGAGTTTACTCAACTGTGATGTAACTTCAGCGTCAATGATTATCTCATCAAGAATACCATTGCCACCATTCGGATCTAATCTATTCAAATATAATAGATAAGATTTCATAATAGACCAATACTCCATCTCGATTTTAAAAATCAACAAAGGTATTGCTGCTTCACCAAACACATTAAACAATACAATCAAATGATTTAAGATCAAATGATTACGCAATACCCCAGACTTAACATATCTTCCAAAAAGACGTTTGAGATACTTGAACCTCATCATATCCTCTTGGAAATCATCATAAGTTACAGACTGGGGATTGTCATAATGCTTCATAGCGAACAACATATAGTTGTCGTTCGTTAACACTGAAAAATTCATAACGAATAATAATTTAATTAACTACCAAATGATAGAGTTGCAATAGAACTTACTACCTCTTTAGCACCTTTGCTAGTGTTGATTTTAACTCTGTATGAGTCACCATCATTAGCAGCAAGTTGTCCAGACAGTACAAGAGATGCACTTGTAGCACCACTTACATCAGAGAATCTAGTACCACTAGCAGTTCTCTTCTGCCACTGATATGTGATTGTACCTGACTGATCAACAGTTGCAGCAACTGTGAAGGTTGCAGCACCACTAGATGAGGTCTGGTTAGAAGGTTGTGTACCGATAGTAATAGTTTCAAGTACGTCTGCTACCACTGTCTCGTCTGCTGTGTCACCTGATGTTCCTGCTGCCACTCTTAGTGCAGCAAGTTTCTCTGCTTTGTGACGTGTAGTTCCTGCTGCTGTGTTGTATGTTCTATACAACCACCATCCAGGTCCGTCTATACCACGAGACTTGTTAGATGCAATTCCATCTTCTGTTGTATCTACAAAGACTAATTGATAGTCAGTGATACTATCTCCACCTTTGATTACAAACTCTGCAACCGCTTTTGGTGGGGTTCTTTTAATTACGTTTGATGCAGTAACTGTTGCAGTTGATCCTGCATATGCTTTATGTAACTCTATAGCAGTAGTGCTAGTTACCTGTTTAACAATATATGCAACGCTAGAAATTTCTAGTACGTCACCTGGGACTACGCTATCAGCAGCATTTTTTGTTACAGTAGCGTCGCCATTAGTGACGCTAATGTTCTGTGTAAATGCAGCAGCGTCAATCTTACCATAGATCGCCATTAGTTATTCTCCAAGAACATTTTGTTTCCTATTATTTATTTATAATAAAAAGGAGGGGTGTGCCCTCCTTAATCTATCTTGCTTTGATTGCTGCTGAGACTTGCTCAAACAACTTATCATCTGCTTCTGTTTTAGTCATCTTGACTGCTTTTCCTATGATGAGTAAACAAATATCGATGAGTTTCTCACCGAGTTCTGCGTCATCAGGGATTTTAGCGATTGCTTTCTCTATAATACTCTTCGCAAAGGGTAGGAGAAAACTTGAAACTGAACCAATCATTTTATTAAAATATAAGGTACCTACCCTATATATACGTTTGCGTCTACACCTCCAACAGAGATATTCATCGCAATCTGTATCCCACATTAGTGATTGTGTGCTTCAGATACTAATACTTCTAAATCTTCTACTGCTACGTTCTCATAGATTCTTCCATTCTTATCTACGATGTCATAGTGTGATACGTAGTGAGTGTTACCCTGATCATCTGGTTCTTCCATCTCGACTAGAGTGTGGTGCTCTGGGATTGTAGTTACAAGACCATAATCAGCGTGCTCTGCCATCTTTGCACAGATATGAGTCTCCTTACCCATTGCTTTAGCAATCTTCTTTCTCTTATTAAGAAGATACTTATCACTCTTATCGTGATCACCGTCGTTGTCGATGTCTTTGTCCTCTTTTCCTACAGGATCAAGTTTTTTCTTTGCTTGTTCTTGTAAGTGTTCAACTTCAAGACGAAGCATCTCGCGAATAGATTCTTTCATCAGATCAGATTTCTTAGGGTTTACAATAATCTTTGATTTTTTTTCAGAGAGTTCCATTTTATTTATCATCCTTTAGATGGTCAGCAGGTTTGTAAACAGGTTTTCCTGTCTTAGGATTTTTCATACCTGCCTTGTAATTTTGATATGCTTTAGTGTTGCCTTTTTTATCAGCGTTAGTAACAATCATTTGCTCATCAAAATTCATACTTTCCCTCCAAGAATAATTTTCTTTTTTGACCTTCTTTCTTGAAGGTTCATCGTAGTCAGACTTACCGTGTTTCTTTGTACCCGCTAAACCCTGACCTTGATTGTACCAATGAGATCCACCCTGTCTATCATCATTAAATTTACTATACTTACCGTGCACTCTATTGACGTGACCTTTATCCTTCTTGACACCTCTATTATCATCGTGGATACCTCTACGAATAGGAGCATTATACTTTGCACCGTAAGTACCTGATCCACCATAACTACGTGCTGATCTGTCTTTTACTTTAGTCGCTCTGTCTTTTCCCATATCTCCCTTTGGAGTTTCAGAAATAACAAATTTGGTTGACTTAATTATTTCTTCTGGAACACAGTTAGGAACTTCCTTTCCATTCTTAGTTTTAGTTGGAGGACTACCAATCTTCTTTCCATCCCAACACTTAGATGCTCCTACGTTCTTACGTGCTTGCTTTAGACCTTCCTCTACAGATACTGGTGTAACGTCTTCGTGTTCGATTACCTTACCATCTTTATCCTTTTGATGATGCTCTACAAACTTAACTGGAGATGATTTAGTACCTTTTTTGGGGTCTGGTAAGTGTGAAATTCTAGGGTTCTTAGGATCATCTGATTTAAAGTCTTTATGAGTCTTATCATAATCCTTCTTACTCATACTATACTTACCCGAACCTGTACTACCTTTAGGAATATTTCCTTTTTCATCAGGTGGAGCATCATAATTCTTAAATTCTTTTACAATTTCTTTTACCCTATGCAATACTCCCTCATACCTTGGTTGAGGATTTAATCTACGAGATTGAAAAGCAGGATTACTCTTTTCAAAATCAGATTGTTTATCATATTCCTTTTGCAATTTCTTTGCTTTATCATCAAGATACTTCTTTGCTTTGCTTGCAGACTTCTGCTCTTCAACGTGTTCTACCTCTTCTCTCTTGAACTGAGGATGGTTGTCTAACTTCATTCCTCTTTTCTTTTCAAGTGCTTCTTTCTTTTTTCTTGACTCTTCACCTGTATTATCAGAGTATCTGTTGTCATACTTTTGCTCATATACAGCAGCGTATGCTTCTGCCATCTTCCTACCTGCTGATGCCATACCACTCACTCTCTTTTTAATTTGTTTGTCCTTTACCTTTTTAATCTCAGGAGAAGGATTTTTAAAATTCATATGACCTTGAACTTCTTTTGATGCTTTAGCAACGTAACCACCTAAAGTTTTCTTACTCAACTCATCAAGATGTTCAACTTCTTCTTTAGCAGTCTTCGCTGCTTTCTTGAACGCACCTTTCTCAGGATAGTCATCACTACCTGGTTTTGCTTTCTTCTCACCAGAACCTGCTGCAATCCTTTTTCTCTTAGCGTGGATATTAGCGTAAAGACCTGGTTTCTGCTCTTGTATATGCTCTACTTCTTCTGTTTTAGCAGATGCTTCTGATGGTTTTGCTTTTATAGTTCTCTGATTATCACAACAGGGATCTACTGTTGACTCCTTTTCCTTAACAGTATCAATTTTTGGAGAAGCATCACTTGATTTCATATTAAGTGTTGCTGCGTTTGCTGTCTCTACAAAAATCTTTGCTATTTCTTTTTGTGCACTGCCAGATGTATGCAAATCGATATACTCACTAGGGTTATCGGTGTTATGATTAGCATACTCTACGACATATCTGACACGTTGTACGTCTGAAGGACTATACTTCAATAGTTTTGTCGCTGTGTTAAGGTCCATTTGATTAATTATCCTATGATATTATTTAGACTTTCGGAAGTCGCTAAATTTCTTTATGCCTTGCCCAGGAGTCATTGCCTGTACTGCTTGTCGGTAGGTATCAGTCCCTATTTTCCAGTCATTTCCTGACCCATCATCAGCAGAATGATGTTTCTCTTTTACCTCATTTAGTGAGGTCAACCAACAACGGAATCTCCATCCGTGATGGTCTTCAAATATTGCATAGTTAGTTCCACGATGAACAATCTTACCTTGAACACCAGTGTCTAGGTGCTCAACTATCGTTCCCATATCAAAAATACTTTTGCGAACGTATGCTTCTCTAAGATTTTGTAAGTCTAACTTAGGAGCAATCTGCCAGAGTTCTTTAATCTCTACGTCCTCTTTTTCTTGAATGCCCATACCTTTACGTACTGCACCCATTAGTTGTTTTGCTACTGATTCATCTTTTCCAGGAATACCTTTAGCAAAATCTTCTAGGTTTCCTTCAGCAGCGAATGCACGCATCTTAGATGCAGACATACCTTCAACACCTTCAGCATCAGGATCTCTTTGTCCACCAGATACTACCTTGAGTTCTTCAAAGTTGTATGCTTGACCATTATATTTCTGTAGGAGATCATTAAATTCTGCTACCCTATCACTACCAACAACCATTGTTACTGAACTGTAACCCTCTTCATTGATAGAAGATAATACATTGAAAATGTTTCCTTTATCAGGATCATTTTGTATTGCATTTGCGTGGTCAGGAAACATCTTCTTAAGATAGTTTATCTTCTCCGCAGGTTCCAATGGATTTTTCTTTGCATCAACAGTACGTGATGGATAAATCCTGTATTCTCCTCCTTGAGAAGACTCTGCAACTTTAGATAAAAGTTTTTCGTGACCCACAGTAGGAGGATTGAACCTTCCAAAAGTGATTGCAATGCTTCCAAGATCGTTTACTGAATCGTTACCTTGTTGTTCAGCAGCACCTTCTTCAGCACCTGCTTGTGCCTGTGCTGCTTCATCACGAGATACTGTAACCAGTCTCTCACCACCCTCTGATTTTGCTACAATCTGACCTGTGCGATCAGCATAGTAACCGTGACCAACGTGTTGAAGACCTCGTTTCGCTGCTGCTTCTCCCGCAACAGTACGTGCTTCTGATAGGAATTGCTTAAATTTCATAATACTATTTATCAACCCCAGTTCTTTTCTATATTAAAGTTAGTTTTACTAAACTCTAGTCGGTCAACTAACTTTATAGCGGAACCAGATTTAATTGCTACAAAACCTTCTGGTGCTGTAACACGATAACCATTGTCAGTTTTGATGTAAGTACCAATAGTATTTACTTTTGATAACTGACGAACAATATACATCTTACACTCAGTTAAATTCATATAAGATGCTACTGTCATATAGATTGGTCGTGCATTAGTCTTAATAAACTTTAGACCATCGAGTTGTATCTGTTTATATTTATTCTTTGTCGCTTCTGTTTTCTTAGAATCAATCTCTTTCTGCAATGCTCCCATATAAAATTTTTCAAAAGCATTAGATACATCTGCTGTACTAGAAAACTTTACACCTTTTTTGATAAAACTATTAAAGAATAATTTAAACACTTCTGATAGTAAAAACTTACCACTACCTGTCTGCCCTAGAATATCTAAGAATTGTGATGCTTGTTTTAGAGAACCCTCTGCACGGTTTGTTGCTGAGATAAACTTAGATAATGTAGGTCTATCAAATGTAGAGGCACCTGTTGCATCTGTAAAGTTAGATGAGAATACTGCTACGTCTGAACTCTTCATAGAATCTGTGTTAACACCAAATGATGCTTTCATATCTCTAACTGTTCCATTACCACCGCTATATTTTGTATGGAATACTATACCCATCTTTGCAATTCTAATTTTTTTACCCATCTCACTCTTTACAGGTACAGCGTAAGTAATAGTATTAGGTGTAAACACATAACAAGATTCTCCATTTACTTTTCTAGTAATCACATCATTATAAAAAAGTAAATCTCCTTGGACAACACCTTTGATACCTAACTTAGGTAAATATTCTAAACAAACCTTAAGTTTATCTGCTAGTTGACCTGCATAGTATGTGTCTATATCATTATTGCTTCTACAAATTTTTGGTGTTCCTTTATTAAACACTGCTTTAGTTCCAACAAAGAATTTTCCTGTGGTAGGATGCTGTCCACATACAATAGCAGGTGCACCATCCCATTTAGTAGTGATTCTTATATTAGAGTGTGGTTCTGTTAGCATAAGACCTAACTCTCTTAGGATCTTAATAGCATTTCTGCCACCGTTAGACCCATTGTTGAGTATATCGTCTTCTAAATGTTCGAGGTGAGTGTTCTTCATACTATCCTAGTTTAACATCTAATCTGATTACTGGGTTATATTGTGTGACACCTTGTAGACTGGCAGGAATCAACTCTTTAGGACCTTGAACACCCTTTCCCAGTTGCCTTGACTTTGGAAATGTACCTTGTTTCTTTTTAGAAAATCTTGGATTTACTATTGAACAAAACTCTTGTACTAATTTCTTAGTGATTGGTCTCACACCTTTTTCTGTCAGTATATGTGTTGCTATTTGTAGAGGTTTTCCTTTTAATGTCATCTTTCCTGTCATTGATTCTTCTACAAAGGCACATCTAAATTCATCATAAACTGATCCGACACCTTCCTTACCTTTAGTTCCTATAACTTCTATCAATCTTTCTTGTAGTGCTGCTGCATTTGGATTGTGTTTGACCAACGAGTCAATATCATTACTCGTCATATATTTATTTGGAAAGAATGCTTCTACATCATTAATTATCGCTTGAATATTTGCCAAAGTATTACCATCTGTACTGGAACCTTTACCTCTAGCAATTTTTTTATATATTTCAGTAAGTGCAGTTATATTAGTTTCTATCATTGAACTACTAAGTTGAAACGAATCTCCATATTTCATAGAGCATTGAAATAACTTACCGTTCTTATAAAAAACTATATCAGATTTACTTCCCGAACCCATCTTTTCAAAAGAAGCATAAAATTTTAAACTTTCATTAGTGGATAAGGTCTTTGCAAGTTTATCTACTACTTTTACAGAGTCTTTTTGTACTGTACTGTTTGCTTTATTCCAATTTGTTGCAGCGTCTTCTTTAGTTGTTAGTTGTTTACTAGACAAAACTTCTGGATTACTAAGACGACTATATGCAGTGTGCAATACACACCATTCAAACTGGGTTCCTTGATCTTGTGCCATCGACCTTTTCTACTATTTAGAACGTACCTTGTTTTTTATATAAATTCATAGCAAAACAACGTCTTCCTGCTGACGTAACTGGCACTTCGTGTTGCATCTTTGCATCAAATATTAATAGTTGTCTTGCTGACACATAGTATGGATTACGTCCATCAAACAATATAGGTGATGCACCATCATCTATTTTTAAATATCCAACAGCAGCAAAATCAGCAGGAAAATGACAGTGTGGTTTCACATAGTCTCCCTGCTGATAATCTGCACCCCATATATCTTTAGCAAAATATTCTACATCTGTA
>CEWJ01019711.1_pt1 | contig 10549 bp, 9 predicted proteins | sample 350291 | NCBI WGS metagenome assembly CEWJ01 (sample SAMEA2622923, study PRJEB7988) | marine metagenome | isolation source: saline water (ENVO:00002010), including | reverse complement strand
ATACTTTCATCCACTTCATGAATCAAGTCTATGAGCCTAATAACACTTAGTGCCGCATATTGAGCGATGGCTGGATCATAAACCTTACATGGTATATCGCAATGAGCGATTGTTTCATTAAATTTTATCATAAATGTTCTCCTTATATCATTATCATAAATGATGTAAACTATTTTATCATCCAATTTTTAAATATTAAACTAGTATTATATGTGTGGAATTGTAGGAGAAATAAGATTTGATGGGAGAAGGGTAAATTCATCTCAGCGAGATTATATGATGAAAACTATAATTTCTAGAGGTCCAGACAGTAGCGGACTTTATGAAGAGAATTCGTTTTTCCTTGGACATCGCAGATTATCTGTAATCGATACTTCAGCTAAATCAAACCAACCAATGATTGATGAAGAATTGAGGCTTGTTATCATTTTTAACGGTGTTATCTATAACTTTAAGGAATTAAGAACTAAGCTAAGAAAAGAGGGTTACAGTTTTTCGTCAAACGGAGATACAGAAGTAATTTTAAAATCCTATCATTTCTATGGAGAAAAATGTGTCCAATATTTTGATGGTGTATTTTCCTTCTGTATTTATGATATGAAGAATAAGACTTTTTTTCTTTCTCGTGATAGGTTAGGCATTAAGCCTCTATATTACAAATTGAGTGGCAAGGCTTTCTCTTTCTCCTCTACAATGAAATCAATGCTTGATTGCACAGGACGGGAAATTAATATCAAAGCTCTAAACTACCACTTTTTTCTGCATTCTGTTGTACCAGCTCCACATACTTTATTTTCGAATATTTATAAGCTCGAGCCAGGACATAGTATTTCTGTTAATAACCAAGGTAAGATTTCCAAACAAAAATATCACTCATTTAGTGACATCGAGATGATAACCAATAATAAGAAAGAAGATATAATCGATAACATTGATCAGCTGTTATTGAATTCTATCAAAAAAAGATTACTCACTGCAGATGTGCCAGTTGGTATTCTTTTATCTGGCGGGCTTGATTCTAGTTTGATAACTGCAATTGCTCATAAGTATAATCTATGTGATGTTGAGACTTTTTCCATTGGCTTTAGGTCCATTTCTAGCGAGGAGGGAGACGAATTCTATTATTCCGATTTAGTGAGCAATCAATATTCATCTAATCATAAAAAGATAGTAATAAGCGATGAGGAGCTGATACGTAACTTAGATAACGTTATAGAATGTATGCCAGAGCCGATGTCTAGTCAAGATGCTTCAGCATTTTTTTTATTAGCAAGAGAAGTGTCAAAAAAGCAAAAAGTTGTCTTAAGTGGACAAGGAGCAGATGAATTATTTGGCGGTTATCCTTGGTATCAAAAAATGAGTGAGTCAACACTTGAAACTGATACCGACAAATTTATGAAGTATTATTTTGATAGAGATATTAAAGATTATGAAAAAACTATTCATGAAGATTTTTCTTCTTCTGAGGATTCATATGATTTTTTATCATCATCTATGAAAAACTATAAAGACAAAAACCTATCTTTTTTGGATAAACTACTTAGATTTGACATCTCTTGTCTGATTGTAGACGATCCAATTAAGAGGGTAGACAGTATGACAATGTCATGGGGACTAGAGACTAGAGTCCCATTTTTAGATTTAGACCTCGTGGAATACTTCTTGTCGGTGCCATCTAAAAATAAAATCAAAAATAATGGCAAGTATTACTTAAAAGAGCTTTCTAAAAAATACCTTGAGAGTAACATTATCAATCGACCTAAATTTCATTTCCCCGTACCTCCTCTAAAAATTTTAGAGGGTGGTGTATTGGATTTTGTAAAGAATGTACTTTTATCAGAAGCTTGCCTAGATAGAGGAATTTTTAAATCAGACAACATCAAAGAGATGTTAAAGCAACCTAATTCTGATTATACAAAGTTGGAGGGAAATAAATTATGGCACCTTGCAGTTTTTGAGAGGTGGTTTCAACTAAATATAGACAAAAAAAACCCGTCATAAAGTGACGGGTTTTTATGTGTTTCAAGAAAACTAGAAACTATGTGTAATTCCAAGACCATAAGTTCTAACAGGAGTTCCACTTCCTTGGAATCCTTGTCTGATATATCCAATTGTTACATCAGTGGATTTACTGAGTTGCATCCTGTTTGACAGACCTATTGTTTCATAGTCTTCATTTGCAGCAACTTCTCTGCTATCACCTTTTGCATATACAAATTGAACATTGTGCATACCGCTTGTGTAATGAGCTCCATATGTCTCAATATCACCCTCACCATTAGTAAAGCCATTGCCAGTTGAAACAATTTCTAAGTCTTCAAAAGTATAGAATAAACCTAGCCCAGGCATTACTTTGTAAGATGCAAATATCTTGTCATTAGATTCACCATCATCACCCTCACTTTTATCAAATGCTCTTGCAACACCTAACTCCAACCCAGCGAGTAAAACATTTTCCATCCTTATTCCGAGAGAATAATCATTCTTAGCGATATTATTATTGTTTGAGTTTTCGCCCATTCCTCTCAAATAAGAAATTTCAAATGGCCCTAACTTTGTTGTATACATGATACTAGAGTCCCATGTTCCTGCGATACCAAAATCTGTTTTGCTTGTTGCGCCATGATTATTCATACCGATAGCTGTATCCATATTGTAATCATACATTCCCATTGTTTTATATGGTGTTTCATATGATCCCATACCTAAATATCCAACTGGTGTCATGAAGCCCAAGTGACCAACATGTAATTCAATCGTTTGACATGGAGAAGAACCATTAGCGTCAGTACTACAATTTTTACTATCACTTGTGGCCCATCCGTCTGCAACGTCAAATTTATATTCCATATGCCCTAGCATTGTGAGAGCCCCAAGATTTTCTTTGAATTTGATTCCAATTCTGCTTTTAAGCCCGTTGTCTCTTATGCTATCAACAGAGTTTCCTGAGCCAGTTTTTTTGTTATCATAACCTACATATAAACGCCCAAAAAAATGGACACCACTTCCTGGTTTTGCAGCTGTCGCTGAGTGAGATGAATGGTCCATCGTACCCCCGGCAAAAGCTGATATTGAAGTTACTGCAGTCAATGCCACAGCACTAAAGATTTTCTTAAACATTATCACTCCCCGTTTGTTCTTTTTCTTATACTACCAATGATTTTGCCATATTATACCGAATAAATAAAAGGTTTTTAAGTAAAATAAGTGAGATAATTAGGAGAGTTTGGAAGGACTATACCCCTTGATTAAGGGAATTTTCATTTTTCGAGTTTTGAGGTAATAACATAAAACACAGATTTTATTAGTAATATACACATTTTGTATTAAAATACTGATTTTGCGATAAAAAGACATATATGAAAAACTACTTAATGCCAACATACAATAGAAAATCTGTCTCATTTGTCAGGGGCGAAGGCGTATATCTATATGACAAAGACAATAAAAAATATTTAGATGCACTGTGTGGTTTAGCTGTAACAAGCCTTGGCCACTCTGACAAAGAGATATCTAAAGTATTATCTACTCAGAGTAGTGAGTTAATTCACACATCCAATGCCTTCCATATCGGTCCTCAAGAAGAATTAGCAAAAAGATTATGTCAACTTACAGGGATGACCAACGCATTTTTCTGCAATTCTGGCGCAGAGGCTGTAGAGGCGGCTATAAAAATAAGTAGAAAGTTTGGTCATTCGAAGAAAATTAGCGCGCCTAAAATAATTGTGATGGAAAACAGTTTTCATGGAAGAACAATGGCTGCTTTATCCGCCACAGGAAGTAAAAAAGCCCATGAAGGTTTTACACCATTGGTGGATGGTTTTATTCACGTTCCATTTAATAATATTGATGCTGTTAAAAGTGTATTAAGTGAAGAGAAAAATGTCGTAGCAATACTTTTGGAGCCAATTCAAGGAGAAGGTGGTATTATTTTACCGTATGACAAGTATCTCTATCAATTAAGAGAGATTACGCATAATCATAATATTCTTCTAATGATTGACGAAGTTCAATCTGGATTTTGCAGGACTGGTAAGTGGTTTGCGCATCAACATGAAAATATCATACCTGATGTTATTACTGTCGCAAAAGCTTTAGGTAACGGCGTACCTATCGGAGCATGTTTAGCTTCAGCCAAAGCATCAGATATTTTGATACCTGGTTCACATGGTTCAACTTTTGGTGGCAATTTCTTATCTTGCAGTGTTGGCCTAAAAGTCTTGGATATTATGAGAGATAATCAAATATGCAAGAATGCTAGAGAAGTAGGTGAATACTTTCATGAACAGCTAATCAAAAGACTCTCAAGTAAAAAAAGTATCCATGAGATCAGATGTAAAGGATTAATGATTGGAATTGAACTTGTTGATGAATGTACGAATTTATCTGAGGTCTTCCTTAATCATGGACTAGTAGTAAACATAACAAAAGAAAAAATAATTAGGATGTTGCCTCCTCTTATCATTAATAAAAATCACGTTGATGATATAATTGATATTATAGAAAAAGTATTGGACTAGATATGAAAATCAGACATTTTAAATCTCTACTTGATATTAATAAAAAAGAATTTATTAAGATAATTAAAAGAGCAATTGAAATTAAGAATTTAGCAAAATCAAATAAGCTTCCAAATACTCTCAATAAAAAGATGTTAGCAATGTTATTTAAGAAAAATTCTACCAGAACTAGAGTCTCGCTAGAGACTGCTATGGCTAAATTAGGAGGAAATTCCATTTACATATCTCACGAAACATCACAAATGAGTAGAGGGGAGTCTATTGAAGATACTGGAAAAGTTCTTTCAGGGATGGTTGATCTGATTGCTATAAGGACACATGATCACAGAGAAGTCGAAAATTTGTGCTCTGTATCTTCCGTGCCAGTTATCAATGCACTTACCGAAAGATTTCATCCATGCCAATTGCTTGCAGATATGCAAACTTTTTACGAGGAGAGAGGTGATTTTGATGGAAAGGTTTTTTCATGGGTTGGAGATGGTTGCAATATGTGCCACTCATATATCAACGCATCGAAACTATTAGGTTTTAATTTAAAAATTGCTGCACCAAGTGGATTCGAACCTAGTGAAGATATTTTGAGTTTAGCATCTGAAAATGTAGAGCTCTGTGATTTGCCAGGGAAAGCAGTAGAAAACTCAGATCTTGTAACTACTGATGTTTGGTCTAGTATGGGCGATGAGGATGATGCAGAGAGAAGGAAGGTCTTGTTCAAAGGTTATCAAATTAATCAAAATCTTATGGAGAAGGCGAAAGAAGATGCTATATTTTTACATTGTCTTCCTGCGCACAGGGATGAGGAGGTATCTGCAGAAGTCTTAGATGGACCATCCAGTAGAGTTTGGACTCAATCTCATAATAGACTTTATTCCTCTCAAGCACTAATAGAATTTTTAATCGAAGTTAACGCTTAGTCATTTGATTGAGTTTTTTGATTAATTCATGTTTTTCTTTCGAATCTACACAATTAATGATTCTCGATGATAACTTCTCTAGACTTCTTATATCTGTCTTGAGGATAATCTCTTTGACTTCAGGTATAGCACTAGGGTGCATACTGAAAGATTTAAGACCCATACCGAGAAGAAGTCGGGTAAATTGGATATCACCCGCCATCTCACCACACAGAGAAACCTGAATCTTTTGTTTAATCCCACTTTCGATTACGTTCTTGATAAGATTTAGGACGGCATTATTATATGGATCATAGAGGTAATTTACTTCATCATCCACTCTGTCAATTGCAAGTGTGTATTGTACTAAATCATTTGTACCAATTGATAAAAAGTCTACGTGTTCTGCAAATTTTGATGATAGTACCGCACAAGATGGAACCTCTACCATAATTCCAACGTCAACAGAATTACTAAACTTCAACTTCCTTTTTCTAAGATGTTCCTTTGCAAGTTCAATTAAATTTTTTGCATGGATAATTTCAGATAAGGTAGTGATCATTGGAAGCATTATTTTCACATTCCCATAGTACCCAGCTCTTAGTATGGCTTTAACTTGATTAAGAAATATTTTTTGATTATTCAAACTATACCTTATACCTCTCAAACCAAGAGCAGGATTTCTTGCAATTGAGCCTGATTTAATATTTTCAGGTATCTCTTTGTCTGCACCTATATCCAAAGTCCTGAATACAACTGGTTTATCTCTCATTTTTTGAACAATTTTTTTATACCCGGCTACTTGTTCAGCCTCAGTTGGAAAATCTGTTCTATCGGTATATAAATATTCAGTTCGGAAGAGCCCAATACCATCGAACTTCTTTTTTGTTAGAATTTTCATCTCTTGTGGTAATTCAAGATTAGCCATTATTTCAATTCTTTGATTATCACTAGAAAAACAATCCTTATTCATTATAAGTGAAAGTTTCTTTTTCTTACTAATATCATCTCTTTGAAGTCTACGATAATATCTTTTAGCCTCTTGATCTGGATTTATAATTATAATTCCATGATTTCCATCAAGAATAACTTCATCGTCATTTTTTAAAGTTGATAATGCATTTTTAACACCTACTATCGAGGGAATTTCTAAACCACGTGACAATATCGAACTATGAGATGATCTCCCTCCAAACTCTGAAATAAGAGCGACACATTTTGTTTGATGCGCAACAAGAACATCTGCTGGACTGAGATCATCTGTAACAACAATAAAACCCCCAAGGCTAGATAGACCTGTACCAACAGATTTTTGATTTTTTTTCAAATTCTTTAATAGCAACTTTACTATATGATTTATGTCCTCTATCCGCTGTTTAATATACAAATCTCGCATTCCATCAAATGAGGATTTTATCGAGAGATACTCTTCATAAATAGCCCAATCAGCACACAGTAGTTTATCTTTAATGTTCTTTTTAACATTCCTAGTAAAATTTTTGTCATTTATGAGCATAATATGAGTGTCAAGAAACATACCAATATTTTTTCTTACATTAGGTTTCAATTTATTTTTAATTTTTTTTAATTCTACTAAAGATTTTCTTTTCGTAGAATCGAGACGTTTTAGCTCTCTCGGAACCTGATTACTATTAATTTTTTCTTTTCGATAGTCTGATTGTCCGTGTTGTAGTAATTTACACTGGCCTAAAATTATACCTTTAGACACTGTGAGACCTTGAATTATAATCGGAGTATTATCACTCATTTTCATCAAATTTATTTTCTATTAGATTTTTAAGACTGTTGATGACATTAATTTCATCTATACCATTAGCAGATATTGTAATTTCTGTCCCTCTCGGAGCAGAGAGCATAAGGAGTTTCATTATGCTTTTTGCATCTGCAGATTTTTCACCATTCTTTATTGTTACGGATGAATTAAAGTTATTGGTGAGAGTAACAATTTTCGCTGCGGCTCTTGCATGAAGCCCAAGTTTATTAATTATTTTTATTTTAGTACTTTTCATTTATCTATTATTATTACACCATCTTTCCCACCTTCGATAGCTTTAAGCGCTAATTTTCTGAGCGATAATTTTGGATAATTAAATATGTTAAGTAGCATTGATAAATTTATTCCAGAAACTACTCTTACTTGTTTATCGTCACAGAAATTTTTAGCTATATTACTAGGCGTGGATCCGAACATATCTGTGAGTATTAGTACACCGTGTCCACTATTTACAACTTTCACATACTGTTGTGCAAGATTACTTATATCAGTAGGTTTATCATAATGGTCTACAGATAACAGCTCTGTCCTTAGTGGTACTGAGCCATATGTAGATTTAGCAGCAAGAAGAAGCTGAAGACCAATATCATTGTGCGTTAAGAGCAATAAACCAACACTCATCTTAAATCCCTGTGTTTTATTAAAATATCATTATATTTTTTCTTGAGTTCTTTATAAAGCATTTCTACTATAAAAACTGATCTGTGCTGGCCACCAGTACAGCCAATAGATATTGTGAGGTAACTCCTGTCATTTTTTTGGAATTTAATTATCCATTTTGTAAGGAACATTAGAATATCTTTTTGCATTTGACGAGAGAGTGGGTCTTGACCCAGATAATCAGACACCGATTTATTTTTTCCATTTAGATTTCTAAGCTTCTTATTCCAAAATGGGTTTCTAAGACATCGAACGTCAAAAACGAAATCACTATCATTTGGAATATCATTTTTGAAACCAAAGCTTTGTATTTGAATAAGAATATCATTTTTTTTTATAATTTTTTTTGTGATATTTAAAATATTTTCCTTTAGCATTATGGGTGTTAAGTTATCTGTGTCTATGATGATAGTAGATTTTTCTTTCAGATATTGCATAATATCTTTTTCATTTATTATAGAGTCACTTAAAGATTGTTTATTTGAAGTTAAAGGATGAAGTCTTCTAGTGGCATTATACCTAGAAATTATTGTTTGACTGGATGAATGTAAAAAAATCGTTGTATATGCAATATTCTCTTTAATAAAAAACTCATACATTTTATTTATGGAGTCTGGAATATTTTTGTTCATTCTTAAAGATCTAATATCGATACTTATTGCAATGTTTTCAATATCTTTTTGAGTCTTAGTACAAGATTTAATAATATCAATAGCCATAGTTGGTGATAAATTATCTATACAATAAAACCCTAAGTCCTCTAGGGTATGCAGAGCACTACTTTTTCCAGAACCAGACAGCCCGGTTATGAGTAAAATACGATTAATTTTACCCTTCATGTTTTGATATTTTGAACAAGTAAGTTTCGTATTTCTAGCTTTGAGTCTGTTTTTCTAATTTTTCTTCTAAACTCTTCGTCATCTAAAATCTCTGCGACTTTAGCTAGTAATTCTACGTGAAGATCATCGTTTGTATCTGGAACAATAAGTGAGAAAAAAATATCTACATTCTTATTATCAATAGAATCAAAATTAATTCCATTGGATAATTTTATAAAAAGAATTTTAGCATTTTTTAAATTTGGAATACGTGCATGTGGAATTGCAATCCCATTACCAAAGGCGGTTGTTCCTAACTTTTCTCTTTCATATAGTTTATTAAAAATAATGTCTTTGTTTTCTAAGTTATCACATGCAAGTTTTTGACTTATAATCTCTAGAATATTTTTTTTGCTTTTTGAATTCAGATCAATCAGAATCTGATCTTCAGTGATTAAAGCTGATATATCCATTTTATTTTTTTCTCCTGTCATTTGATGATAATATATTCATAGCCTCTCTATATTTAGCCACGGTTCTTCTTGCAATCCTTATCCCGTTTTCTGCAAAACTATCTGCGATTTGTGCATCACTAAGTGGTGATTTTATATCTTCAGCACTAATTAATTTCTTTATCATTTCTTTTACTGTCATTGATGAGAGTTTTTCCCCAGCATCAGTATCAATCTCAGAAGAGAAGAAATATTTCAATTCATATACACCTCTTGGTGTTTGAACATATTTATTGTTTGTTGACCTAGAGACTGTTGATTCATGCATTTTTACAATCGACGCTATTTCTTTAATAACTAGGGGTTTGAGTGCAATTTCACCATGAATAAGAAAATCTTTTTGTCGATTCAAAAGAGCTTTAGCTATTTTAAGTATGGTTAAATTTCTGTTACTGAGCGCTTTAAGGAAAAATTTTGCGTCTTGAAGGTTATCTTTAATATATTTAATATCTTTTTTATCCTTCAATTCATTAGATAGTTTCTGATAAACTTTGTTGATTCTTATTTTAGGGTTTATTTCAGGGTTTAATTCAATAACCCACTCACCCTCTTTTTTACTTACTATAATATCCGGAATAATTTGCTCTTGGAATAAGTTAACAGAAATTATATTTCCTGGCTTTGGATTAAGAGATTTGATTATTTCTGCTACTTTATCATCATGAGTTTTTAAAGTTTCGATATCATTTAGAAAATTTTGAAAGTTGGATAATTTAGGATGCAGATTTTTCTCTAGCTTTCCTATTATGTCTTTTGCTACTCTATAGGACGGATTATCTTTATAGAAATAATCAAGTTGAATCATAAGACAATCAGCCAAAGATGTTGCTCCAACCCCTATGGGATCGAGGTGTTGAATTTTGTGTAACACCGCAAAGATTTCCTGAAATGAAACATCACTGTATTTATTTAGCTGGACAAACAATTCGTCTAAGTTTATCGATAAAAATCCTGCATCATCAATATAATCTATAATTGTATAAGAAATCATCTGATCTAATTTATTAAGTGATGACATTTTTATCTGCCATATTAAATACTCTCTGAGAGTTTGGGAGCTTTGTTGTGTTTGTTCGAGTATATCAGTATCATTATCAAAATTATTACCTCCGTAATTTGCATCAACAACACTAAATGGCTGGGGGGTTATTTCTTGTAAATCAAACACACTATCATTTTCTAAGAATGGATTACTTAGTATTTTTTCATCAATCTCTTTTTGAAGATCAACAGAATTCAGCTGCAATAATCTTATTGCCAATTGTATTTGTTGAGTCATGACAATTTTATTAGATAATCGAATATTTTGTTTCATTTTTGCATTCATAATTTGAAGTTCTCGCCTAAATAA
>CEWJ01028721.1_pt1 | contig 10557 bp, 10 predicted proteins | sample 350291 | NCBI WGS metagenome assembly CEWJ01 (sample SAMEA2622923, study PRJEB7988) | marine metagenome | isolation source: saline water (ENVO:00002010), including | reverse complement strand
ACAAAGGCATGAACACTTATATCCTCGCCAAATTGTGGATTTGGTTGCTTCCAACCCATGCAGATTTTATAAAACTTTTTACCTTTTTTGATGAAGTATCTGATCCTGTCCTCTTCATTACTCTCTATCTCTCTTATTCTCTCTTGCATATACTCTGATGAAACTTTCTCCTGATTATTCATACAGGTACGAAGTGAGTGGTTTTTGTAATCTTGTTCAAGGGCACGGCAGAGTTTCTCTGTCCACTTTAACACCTTGACTTTTAATTCTGCTTCTAATAATGATGTCATTGTGCTAATAATAAAAAAAAAAATGTGGAGCAGAGGAACAAACACAAACCCTCTCTCCACATATCTAGTGTACTATATCATAGTAGATAATGGCAACCTACCTTCCTCTACTACCTTCTGACTTCTTGAACAACTGTATGTTATCAGTTCCAAATCGTCCTTTTGCCTCCGTTAATGCGTCAGAACCAAATGGTGATATACTCTCAAATTCTGTCGAGAATAATCTGTTATTCTGAATAACTTTTGCTGTCCAAAGTGCCATGTATCTATGGGATATAGTGGGTGCGAGAAACAAAATTGATAACTGAGATCAATTTGTTTCCCATGTATCTAATATACAACCATGTCACGCCAATGTCAAGCGTCAAAATCTTTAGAAATTATAAAGGCATCATATCTCTCTTTTGGTGTTAGGTTAGACACTCTCCAACCATAGTCGCCATTGGTTACAACTGTTGGCATAATATTCATAGAGATAGTCACTCTATTGTCTCCCTGATTCTCCTTATATCCATGTGTGGTATGTGATGGGAACAATAACAACTCGCCTTCCTTGGCATATACAACGTCATTTTGATTAAACTCTGTGTATTTCGTTTTTAACAGTTGTATGGTAGATGAGTTTTGCATGAAACTCCTCTCATCTTTTGTAAATGATGTTGGGCAGTGTCCTTTCTCTGCATCAAAATTGACATAATACACGCCAGACATATAAGAGTTAGCATGATAATGTTGGTGCTGGAATCCTCCTGTATTAGAAACATTAAACCAACTATCTGTAATCTGTACTGTTTCTGGTATGTAATGCCCAGATATTTCTTTAGCATATCTCTCCGCCTGTTGTTCACACCAATTTCTAAATCTGCCGTACTTATCATCATTTGCCAATACTGAGTAATGTTGAAGGTGTTGTAGTTCCTCATTGGCACTAAATTCTGACATATTATTACTCTGCTCTTCAATCTCAGATAATATAGTTTGTTTTATACTACTGTGAAATGGGCAAGGTATAATCGCTACTGCTGTTGGCAATATGTGTACTACTTCCACTACTTACCACCCCATATTTGTTGTACAAAATCAGGGGGCAACATTTCTTTTGCCACACCTGACGTATTAAAACTTACTGTTATTCTATCTTCATCAGTATTGTTTACTCTACTACCATGTTCTAACCACGAAGGAAATAAGTACAAGTGATTTTCTTTTATAGGCACATCATAGAAATAATCGCCATATATACTGTCCTTAATAAAATGTTGACACATCATATATTGTTGTAACGGCGATACAACATAAAAGTTTCCACAATCTCCCTGTGGCAATTTTACATAAAATGCACCACTTACCACACTTGATTCATGCCTGTGTCTCTCTGTAAATCCTCCTTTGGGTAAAACATTATACCAACCACCACTAATCACGCATGGCCAGTTGCCCATCTTATCCACATAATGATTTAAACACTCTTGAAATGCCTTGAGTATTTCTTGTGATGCAGGGGCGCCCAGTGGGTCGAAACCACCATGAGAACTCACACCATTTACCGCCAGAGAGTGCCCTCTGTGCATATTATCTTTTATACCCTTCATTATATGATCTCTAAATTCATCAACGCCAGGCGCCCCTGTGAGATCATACTCTTCTAATAACGTAGGAAATAAATCCATTTAATTCCACTTACAATAGTCTATGTTGAGAACCACTCTCAAATCAGTATCAGTACATGATGTACCAGCATGAGGAAAGTTGCTAGGAAAAATCACTGCTCTGTTCTCTTTTGATTCTACCTTTTGCCCGTCCTCAAAATATGTATATCCGTTGTTATCATTCAAATATAACACGCATATATGAAAGTTTGGAATATCATTATAGTTGCCATCAGTATCAGCTGGCCCTGTTACATCATAGTGTAATGGTTTCTCTTTAATTGTTGCAGTTCTTGGCGTTGCATTAAACTTAACCCTATGTATTCCTATCGGATTAAGTGTAGCAAATATCGGTTTAATTCTATTATAAACATCAGATATTGGTTCACAATCTACATACAAGGCGTGTGAGAATTGTGGGCATTTATCATCATCATTTACTGAGTTAGGCATATAATACCATGGCATTTGCCCACTAAAGATATACTCTTTAATGGGCATGAACACCTCTTCTGGTAAGAAGTTATCGTAAACTTCTATACTCACTTAACCTCTACTGGTTTTGCTCCTAGTCTCTTGTTGTCTTTTGCTGTTTGGATAACAGTGTTTTCCACAGTTGTCTCTCCGCCATGTGCAAATGGTTCAACATGACCCTTATGGTATTCGCCAGTTTGTAATTTAGATATGTCAATATCTAATCCTTCGGGTGTTTTGAAATCACTCTCAACAGCAACTTCTAACTTCTCCCAATTACTAACTGTTCTTCTTCTCTTAGGTCTAGTGTATTGTGTTACATCAAACTTCTCTGTGATAAGTTTGTTTCTGAGCACAGTATTTTGTGGTTGTAATCCACCAATAATGGTTACGAATGATTTAGGGTCTTTCCAAGTTGTAAATCCATCTAAAGATTCATGTAAGGTAGGGTCTTTTGCCAAATCACTGATTACCACAATGTAATCTTTCAACATACCGAGTATCTTTTCGGGGATAAACTCACGATTGCTGTTAATTTCATCAAGGTAGATCAACCATAAGTCCATTAAAGCATTCTTATGTGGTATCCCTTTTAATAGTCCGTTAGAAAGAATATCCTTGATAAACTTCTCTAATACTACCTTGCCTTTCTTATAGTTTTTGTCCTGTGGGGAATCAACACCATACATTTCCCAAAGATTTTCGTCATTTGGATTTGCCTTGATGTCTCCAGCAAAGAACATATATAACATTCTTGCAAAGTAGGCATCAATACCTCTTCTGTTTTCTTGATCTTCCTTAATCCACTGTCTGAATCCATCAGTAGTCAATAAGTGACCATATTCAGCTGCAGCATCACGAGCGACAGCAGCAATTTGAGATGTTTTTGCATTTCTACGCTCTGCCTCATTTAATACTTTACCTGAGTTGATCTGTATGAATAGATCAGATAATTCGTCTCTTGATGAATTAGTGTATGATGTGATAGTAACAGGCAATTTAAGAAATATTCTCCTGAGTGCCTCAGGCATCGTTAGATAGGTGTTGTTGCTTACGTCAATTTTGCCTCTGAATGTCATTTCCTCGTCATAACCTTCAGCATTTTTGGTAACGTAATTAACGTCATAGTATCCACTAGGAATAATAACTTTACCAGCAAGAAATTCCTCGATAGTTACTTTCCTGTTATGTCCATCAACGATTAAGAATTTGATGCGTTGGCCATCATTTTCGCCCATCAACCACGCTTTGTAGTATTCCCAATCACTTTTGGAAAGATCTTCCCAGAATACCATACATGCTTCATTGTCACTCACAACAATGTCGGAAGGTGCTTCCCCTGTGATGATTGACCCAATGTACTCACTCTGTAGTTCGGGTGTCCATCTTTTGAAACGTCCTGCCTGAAATACAACGTCTGCCTTCATGTAAGGTAGTAATTTTTCTTTCAGAGTTTCTATAGCAACAGAAAAATGTATGCTCTCTTGTCTTTTAAAGATTTTTAGATCTGATGTCATGTAAGTAGTAGTATTGTGTTATTAGAATTGTATTTGGTTTTTTATTAAGTTGCAACCAGCTATGTGCCAGTTTGTTAACTGTCCTAGTCAACAAATAAATTACCACATTTGGGGCAACAATGAACTTCCCTTTCTTTATACATTTGTTTGTATTCTCTAGGGTGGGATTTCTTGATGATTAACTCATCAAGTTTCTTTACTTGTTTTCTCATTTTCAAGAATCTGTAACATTTCCAGAGCACCTTGAACTTTTAAGAACTCCTCTTTTTTGAGTTCAAAATTCTTTTGCAGTTCAAGTATTTCACTTTGTAGTTGAGTAGCTCTTTCTGTCAATTCTTCTTTGTGAGTCATAATTTTGTAATTGCTCTCCACTATATATTCTATCACAATAAATAATATTGTCAAATAGTGCGTTCTAATGAAGATTACTAATCATAGTTCTGAACAAGAGAGCATTGATTATGAGATAGCCTCTAATCCAGAATTACAAGTATCAGAACTTGCCCCTAAAAATCAAGATGCGTGTTGGCATGAGAAAATTTACAAAACTCTTGCTACTGTAGGAGATTTTAAGTGCTATGTTTGGTATTATGACCATAATTATGATCCACTACGAACAACTGAAGGAACTAAGAGAATCCATATAGTAGGGTCTGAGCAGAGAATAGAGGACGAAATAGAGTTGAACAAGTATCTTGGAATATCTGACTTGGCATTTTCTGAAGGTGTAATATATGTCAATGCAATTATAAGATTAAACGGAACTACTTTTCAAAACAATAAAGATTTGAGAGATTGTGTGAAATATATGTCAGGTGTGGCCAACCACTACGGAGCATCAAAGGATAAGATAGTCGCCATAGACCCCCTAGACGGCGATAAAATGTATGACATGAGTTATGACGCATCTTCCGCTAAGACCTACTCAGATGTCTCTAACAACTCTTTGGGCGACTTTACATCAATAGCAATAGGTGGGGGAAATTTATCCACATCATATAGCACAGTTCTTGGTTCTGGGGCAATAACATTTACTGCGATCAAAAGTTTCTTTGGAAATGCAAATGATAATAACATAGACAAATATCATAGAGGAGAAAATATAGCAGATATTACCCAAAATCAAGGTGTACCCATCGCTGGAGAAATATCATTCGGTGACTTTAGAAATTGTGCCAATGGAATCACTGCCAATGCAAATGGTAATTGGATGCACTTACAGGCAAGGTGGGAGATTTTCGGGGATGCCGCTTGGACTTCACCAATCAAGAAAACTCTTAATATAACTGGTAATGTGGGGCCAGCAGACAGTAATAATCCAGCAGTCAGAATAAACTCTGGCGGTCAAGGAGAAATTATTATGAATGTATTGTCTGGTGGTCAAACTGTGAGAGGGTGGCCAGGTTTAGGTGGCGCAGGCGGTAACAATGGTCAAGGTGGAGGAACTGCTATGGTTGTCTCCTCTCCAATAAAAATGCCAACATCACACTACAATGGGCGTGTTGGCGGCGGAGGCGGAGGCGGCGGAGGCGGCGGCAAGGGTGGTCAAGGAGGCTCTGGTGGCCACAGTGGAGGTCGTAGATGTAACCCAGGCTTCTGTTGGAATACAAATCAATACTGCAACAACAACGGAGGCTGTGGTGGCGGTGGCGGTAATGGCGGAACTGGAGGCAGAGGAAATGGATATTACTATGATTTCGGTAACAACTATTGGGTAAACACCCATCAAGCTGGACTAGGTGGAGGTCAGGTTGGTTCTCCTGGCTCTGGTGGAGGTAGTAGGGCAGGGAGTGGTGGCCAAGGCGGTACTGGTGGCGCTGGCGGAGCTATTGAAACTAAAGGTGGCGACGGAAACCAAGGCGCTCAAGGCGGAACTGGAGCTGGTCAGTATGGTAGTTGTGGTGTTGGTTGTGACGGAAGTAGAACTGGAGATGTAGGTGTTGGAGGAAACGCTGGCGGTTCAGCAGGCGTCAAGGTTGCAACCACTAATACAGGCAACGTAAGTCTAACTTAATATCCGTATAATATTTCTGTCTTAAATCCTTCAGCAGTTGCTGTAAGTATGTTTAAGCCACACACTGCGTCATGGCTTTGGTTCTCCCATGCAGATATTTCATCTTTCCATAGTTCTGGCATCCACATTCCGTTCTTGATCTTAGATACTGTGTCTGTGTGTAATTGTTCTTTACCTAAAATGTCATCATCATATGGGTTATCATTCTTTAAGAATCGAGGAGCCAATGCCCACCCTAACTCTTTTGTAAGTCCTGTTGAATTAAACTCTACAAATATTTCTGCATTATTAAGGTCTGACAATAAAATTTCAGATGTCAAATCAGATGCAGATTGAAGTGCCTGATATAATTTTGTGTTTGATCTTGTTCCTAAGAATTTAAACACATCATTAGGAACTAAAGCATTAGATACCTTTATAAAACCAACTCTCAAAGATTTATTTGGTTCACTGATTATGATTGTATTCAACTCATAGTCTGTTATATCACTTTGTACTTCCTCTAAAAGATTTAATAACTCTCTCAACTTGGTAGTATCAGAATTGCCACTCACATCTTGAGCGAGTTGACATATTGATTCTATAGTGGCAGAGAACAAGGGCACTGGTTCTACAAACATATACTCGGTTATTGGTGTATCAGGTTTGCCAGCCTCATAATACACGCCCTTCTCATGTATCAGATATTTAAAAAGTTTGTTATCTATTATTCTACCACTTGGTAGTTGATATTGTTCTATACCGCCAGGCACTGTAGATTCAAAACCATACTTGGTTGGTTCTGTTGGATCAGTTTTCCATACACCTATTCTTGAAGGCAATAAATTATGAGTTTCATTTATTTCTTTTATATTATCTACATCAGAAGTTGTGAGCAAATTAGGAAATTGCCCAGAGTTTGAAACCTTTATTAGATTTTCTAAATCAACCATTGCTCTCCTTTTTGATACGAAAACCAGACAATAACAGAATATCTTGTGCCTTTGGTTACAGGTTTTATTTCATGTGGATATAAAAAGTTACTGGGGAAAACATGAATACTATTCTCATGTTTTTCTACTGTGTGTTTGTCCCAGAAAACTACTTCACCACCCTCATAATCTTCATTAATATTATATGATACAGTCACAGATCCAGCATCAGCGTCTGAGTCTGTGTGCATAGACAAGTAACCAGTATCGGGATATTTACATAACCAATATCCTGAGTATTTATTAAAGACAGGCGGGTTCGGTGGATTGATCTCCGCATAACCTTTATATATTTTTGGCATGACTCTCATCATTGCTTTATGAACTAAATCATAAAGTTCACCAGTTACAACGGAACTGTCTTTCATCAATAGAGAGTCGCACTCTATTTCTTCGTTTGGACTAGACAATAATATCTGACTACGATAACCATTCATATCGTAATAATGTGACTCATCATTGTCATATCCAGCTTTATATTCTGGGAAATCTATTCCTCTACATATTTCGAGCAGTCGTCTATGATCGACTGTAGAAAGAACATTCCCAAAATGAAGGATATAGTCCAGTAATTCCATTCAGTCATTCTACTCCTAGTGAGTTGGGCGATACGAAACCAGATAAAGAAACTCTTGGTCTATCTTTATACCAGCCTTTCTTTATAATGGCACTATGCCATATGTAGGAGGGAAAAATTATCATTCTATTGAACTTCATAGGAACAAAATGTACTTCTTCAAATACATCTTCCATCAACATAGAATCACAGTCAATTAGTTCAGTTGACTTTTTCTTGAAATCATATGTCCACTCCTTCAAATTCCAATATTCCTCTGTTCTTTTGTATTGTTGAGAAACGTGTTCCATGTTTGTCAATCCACAAGCATTATGATGAAAGAATGAAGTTCCACCTTTCATATCCTCTTCTGGATTCAAATATAATACTGTGGCATATATTGCTGAATCAATGTGTGGTTGGATTGATGCTCTCTTTACTTGTACATCACTGTGTAGTGAATTTAGTTGATAATATGACTCTATTGCTTTTGGATCAATTTCTTTAAAATCCGTTAATTTTTTAATCAAAAACCCTGTTAGGTAATCCAATTCTCTTAGTTGAATAGGAAATTTACCTACAGGGCCAGGAAATACTATGTCTGGGTGGCTGTCATTGATTCTCAAAGGCAACTTCTCCACAATGTTCTCTAAGAATGATTGTGGATTCTTTAACACGTTGTCCACCACGATCACATGATGTGTGTCCAACATAGTAACTTCATAATGAACATCATCAGAGACTTGTAGAGTCTCCTCATCAATTACATTCAGATTCATAATAAACTTTTTAAATATTTATCTAGTCTTTCCGTGACACCCTTCACAGCCACAGTGGTTGTTTAACTCTTTCCTGACATCATCAAGTTCAGTCTTGAGTTCCTTGATTGCCTCGATAAGTACAGGAACTAACTTCTCATATTTGACAGTTAAGTAGTTATCATTTGCTCGTTTAGTAACTGCCTCTGGTAACACTGCCTGTACCTCTTGTGCAGATACGCCAAGGTGTCTGCCTCTTGGTAGTTGAAGTTCTCTACCCGCCTCATTGAACTCATATGTGAATCCACTTAACTTACATACCTTAGCAACAGCACCTTCAATCTGTTCAAGATTTGTTTTTAACCTTATGTCAGATGCGAAGGCAGTGATGTCTCCACCGACTGTTAGGTTAGTACCATCAAATGCAAGATTAGATGATGTTGTAGTTGTATTTGTAGCACTGTTGAATATTACTCTACCAGAACCACCAGCAACGTTAGTCGCTAGTGAAGGAACTAGAGCAGAAATATTTGCATTAAATGAACCTGTAACCTCTAAATCATTTACAGTCATCTTAGTGCCATTGAACTCTAAGTTACCACTGGTTGTTGTAGTATTAGATGCACTGTTGTAGATTACTCTATTTGCCCCACCGACCACGTTTGTTGCAGTTGTCGCTGTAAGTGCGTTACCTGTCATTCCGCCAGGAGCAGAGAATGTTCCTGTGACAGTTAGGTTGGAGATTTCGTTAGTGCCACCAATAGTAGCATTGTTACCAGTGATTGATACAGGGAAAGCACCTGACCCGCCTTGGAATATACCAGTTGCAGTAATGTCCTTGACTTTTGTTGCACCTTGAGGATCTCTTGCGACAATAGATGCTCCATCAGAAGCAGTCCAGTTACTATCGAAAGTTGTTAAACCATCAAGTAAGTCAGCGTTCAAGTTTACACACTTGACTTGTGATGATGTCTTAATAGGAGGTACGTTTGTTGCTATCGACTCAAACTGGAATGATTTGATTTGTCCAGCAGAACCAGCATCAATACTCATACTACCAGTAGCACCAGCGTTCAAGGCAGTGATGATACCAACATCAGCGGTGAGTTTAGGAGCACAAAGTCCATCACCACCAGGCACCATATTGATTCTCTCTATCGTTGCAGCAAAACCAACGATACAAGTGTAGATACCAGCATTAGCAAATATGGTTAATTGTTCTGCCTCATTGCCTGGGTTTGCAGGGTACTTACTACCAATATATCTTGTAACCAATCCATCAGCATCAACATCATTGGAGAAGTAAGCATCAGGCCCAGTTAAGTCATCAGTGAATGTGATGTCTGTACAAGTCAGATCGGCAATATTTGCAAGTTCAATGTCAGCATTACCACCACCAGCAGAGGGAACTGTTAGGTTAGTGATTGTTGCATTGGTAACTGTTTCGTTAGCAATATTCGCACTATTACTTACAGTTAAGTTCGTTACAATTCCAGTGAAGATGTTTGCTTCATTTGCATATTCAGTTCCTACATGAGATAGAGTTGTAATACCAATATCAGAATAGTTTTTAGAGATGGCAGCATCAGTAACTATAAGATCTGTAACTATACCAGCACTGGCATATAACTGTGTAACTGCTTCAACAACACCTATTGAGGCACTGTCAGCATTGACAAACGTACCATTGAATGTACCACCTGTACTCTCAAGGTTTCCGACTTTAAGTGTACCAGCGAATGTACTTACACCAGCGAATGTTGACTTCCATGGCCCCTCAAAGTGTATGGCAGATGAAGGTTTGAAGGTAGTATATGTACCAACAACTTCCATGTTGTAAAGTCTGGAAGTACCAGCCTCATGTACCTGTGTGTAGTAACCATGATCTTCCCAAGGGATTCCCTCGTATGAAATACCACCTGTAGTATTATAACCCCAGAAATTGGCGTTCTTCTTAATTACTAGAGTGTCATAGGATACACCAGCAAATGACTGATTGGCAGCAAATGTAACCATACCAGACACAAACAAGTCTTTGATCTTGGCAACACCATTGACCTCAAGTGAGTCTCTAAAGTTGAATACACCGACGCCAGACTGACCGACACCAATTTGATCAAACTTGACAAATGATCTATTTGTTTCCTGTGATACAGCACCAAATCGCCTCCATTCACCTTCCGCAAAGATATGACCAACGTAACCACCAGCCGCAGGCACACCAGCGAATGATAAATCACCTGATCTTGCAGCATTTGTAGGAGTTGAGATACCAACAGTAATAAGTTTACCCTGTGGGGCGTCTCCTCTAATATTGAGGTTTACAGT
>CEWJ01099020.1_pt1 | contig 10561 bp, 10 predicted proteins | sample 350291 | NCBI WGS metagenome assembly CEWJ01 (sample SAMEA2622923, study PRJEB7988) | marine metagenome | isolation source: saline water (ENVO:00002010), including | reverse complement strand
ATTCGTACCCCCCCTTGTGCTACCTCCAGAGCCGTAGCTCCAAATTCATTCAGACAAAGCCGGTTTGCCCAGTAAAAGGCTTCACCATCAAGGGGACCTCCTGAAGTTAGTCCAATTGCGTGATGGCCAAATCGTCCTGCATCCTGCAGCAGACTTAACACGCCCGGCTTGACAACTCTTAACACAATCAAAGTTGCCCTCCCAAATCCATGTATTGATCTCGGCCAATCGCTTCAAAACGCACACAATCTCCCACTCGAACCGGCATCGGCTCTGAAGCCTGAAGATCAAACATCCGTACCGGGCAACGCCCGATGAGGTTCCACCCTCCGGGCGACTCGGAAGGATAAACCGCTGTCTGCCGCCCCGCAATTCCCACTGCCCCGCAAGGCACTCTTTTGCGAGGCGTACTCAACCGAGGAACCGCAATTCGCTCATCAACCTCCCCTAAATAGGCAAAACCAGGGGCGAAACCGATAGCGTATACCTGATATTCTTTTTCCTGATGCAGAGTAATGACCTCCTCACTTCTAAGCCCCTTCAGCTCAGCTAAGGCTTTTAAATCTGCTCCTGATTCAAAGCTGTACCACACCGGTAAAGTCACGATGCGCCCAGCATCCAAGATCTTCTGAGAATCGCCCAATTCAGTAAGGCAAGCTTTTAAGCGCGACTTCATATCAGAGCCATTTACCTGATCTGACCGGTATATAACCAAAAGCGATGCGTAAGAAGGAATTGTATCGATGACTAGGGCCCCAAGCTCGCTGCGAACAGTCTGATCTATTCGTCTTACCCGACCCAAAACACCCTCCCCCATTGCTTTGCCGCAATAAATGATAAAGGCATTTTCGCCCGCCACCTCAATGTGCGGGAAATCATGCATTGTCAATAATCTCTCGAAGTCTCCTGATGATCCTAACTCCATCAGGGTTATCCCCGTGGACACATAGTGAATCTGCCTTTATTCTGATTCTGCGCCCAGAATCAGTTTTTACCTCCCCAAAATTAAGCAATAGATATACCTGCTCTTCAATTTCTTTGGCGTTAAGCAACGATCCCGGTTGACCACGGGGAAGCAAATCTCCCGTATCGGTGTAACGCCGATCTGCAAACGCCTCAGTCAACACCCCCAAATCGTCATTCATCACTCCAAACTGAGCCTGAATCATTAAAGGCCGATCCCCTAGAGCACATCGTATAGCCGCTAAAATTTCGGGCGACGACATCATATCCTGATAGAGTGCTCCATGCGGCTTCACATAGTCCACTGGAGTCAGTGAGGCTAGTGCGGCAACCTGTTCTGTCACCCATTCCGTAATTTGTTCAGGCGTACTCTCCAGAGAAATTCTGCCAAAATTTTCCCTATCGGGGTATCCCGGATGGGCGCCTATACTTACTTTATGTTCACGTGCTAGAATAACCGTCTGACGCATTAATTCCATGCTGCCCGCATGAGCATCGCAGGCAATATTGGCCTGATCGATAAACGGCATTACTGCACCCTCACAAGCGAATCCTTCCCCAAGATCACAATTGAGTTTCATTTTTTACGCAAAACAGACCCAAAAAATCCGTCAGTACCATCAACATGCGGATATAGCCGAAGGGCCGGACTTTCCAAAACAAAGTCCGGGTGCCTGTCTGTAAACTCAGTTATCTGAACTTCATTTTCCTCAGTGAGTATTGAGCAAGTGGCGTATACCAGTCGGCCTCCTGCTTTTACTAATCTAGCAGCACTTTCCAGAATTGCCTTTTGACGTTGTTTCAATTCGCTCAGATCTGCTTGAGTCGTTCGACGTCGCAAATCTGGATTACGACGCCATGTCCCGGTGCCCGAACAAGGCACGTCTAGTAAAACCCAATCCGCCGATTCACGGTGACGTTTAACCACGTTGTCCCTTTCACTTTTAATCACTCTAGCCTGCACATTACTTACACCCGCTCGACCGAGCCTTGGCTTCATCTGGCCTAGACGTTTTCCAGAAATATCCCACGCCAGAATCCGGCCTCGATTTTCCATTTGGGCAGCTAATGCTAAGGTTTTTCCCCCTGCCCCCGCACAAAAGTCTATGCCTTTTTCACCGGGTTTTGCCTGTACCAGCTGGGCAACTAATTGTGAACCTTCATCTTGCATTTCAAACCATCCATCACGAAAGGCTTTCATTCCAAAAAGTGCGCCCCTCTTCCCCAAGCGAATTCCCAAATTAGAATGCGAGGTTGGACGGGGAGCCAAACCCTCCTGAGTCAGTGCCTTTAACGCCTCTGGTCGATTTGTTTTTATCGTATTCACCCTCAAGTCCACAGACGCTTCCTGTTTCATAGCGTCCATTGCTTGAGCAAGTTCTCCATTAAATATTTGCACCAATTGCGACTCCATCCACTCGGGAAAGTGGTGGCGTACCGAGAGGGGCATTGCTTCACTTATGACAGTTTGACCCGCCATATTTTTTATGAATCTAATTTCACTTTCACTCAAAGTGGAAGGGCAATATTGTTGGCCGCAAAATGCAGCTTTCAGTTCTTCAAGCCCGAGCTCATCTAGCAAAACAGCGGCTGCCAAAATTTTGGTGCGGGCACTTAGCAACACCTCATTTTGTTTTAAGTGCCAATTCAGAAGGGCCTCATTGCGCAGCACTGAATAGATCATGCGAGAAACCGCTCCTCGGTCCTTGGAGCCAATAAACCTACGGCGCCGAAAATATTGATTCAGAAACGCGTCTACAGGAGCTCTGGTTTCCTGCAGCCACAACTCTTCGACTTCGTTCAATGCCTCAACGGCTGCGGCTATACGGGCGCCCGGTTTCATAAAGCCCTATTTTGAACCATCTTGGCACGAGGAACGAAGATAAAAAAATTCTTCTCAAGCTTTCCCTTGATTATTCCCCCATCTAGGATCAGTAGAACTGACATGAATCGACGCCATTTTATAGCAACCACCTCCGCATCTCTTGCCGTTTTACCACTAAATGCACAACCTATAAAAAGAGAGCGCATCCGCATAGGGCAAATCGGGCTGGCCCACCCGCATGCCTCCGGCAAATTGAATGCCATACGATCCCTTCAAGACACCTATGAACTCGTCGGCGTTGTGGAGACTAACCCATCTCTACGTAAAAAGGCAAAGGGCGTTGATTTTATTTCCCTGGAAAAGTTGATGAACACTCAAGGCCTGAAAGCAGTCGCTATTGAAACACACGTTAAAGACTTGGTTTCGACTGCCATGCCGATCATAGAAGCAGGCAAACACATCCATTTAGACAAACCCGCAGGCCCCAAGCTAGAACCCTTTGAAAAGTTGCTTGCCTCAGCAAAGAAACAAAAACTGTGTGTACAGATGGGCTATATGCTCCGGTATAATCCCGCTTTTGAATTCATGTTTAACGCCGTAAGAAAAGACTGGTTTGGGGAAATCATGGAAATCGACGCCATGATGGGGAAAAAGGCAAACGCATCAATGCGCAAAGAACTTGCAGTTTATTCAGGCGGGGGGTTTTTTGAACTGGCGTGCCATATTTTGGATGCTGCGATTTACATCCTAGGAAAACCCGAAGCTGTACACGGATTCAATCTTCGTACTCGCAAAACAAATGGAGATACTTTTGCCGATAATCAATTAGCTGTCCTCAAATATAAAAACGCAACCGCCTGTCTCCGCTGTAACCATAATGATCCTTTCGGATTTCCGCGCAGAAGATTTAACATTGCCGGCACCAAAGGCGGAATGGAAATCCAGCAACTTGAATCAGGCAAATTTACCCTGAACCTTGATCAAGCAAAAGATGAGTTCATAAAGGGAACGCAGACTGTTCAACTAAATGGAGGCAGAAGTTACGTTGCTGAATTTGCGGATTTAGCCAAAGTTATCCGAGGAGAAAAAGAGCTCGCATGGAGCTACAACCATGACTTAACGGTGCAGAAAACCCTGCTGGAAATTTGTGGAATGAATTAGCTTAAGTGCCGCGCGTATCCCCAAATAATTCAATCTGAAGGCGATTACAGTACCGATATCCCTCCTCTTTACATATCTCTACCAAAGCCTGGTCACGCCCGCGAATGGTTTGAGCATCGACCCCTTCAGGCATGAGCATAATTTTTTCAGGAGGAACGGGGTACCCCACATTCCCTATAAGTGATTTTATTTCCTCCAAATCATCACTTGAGGTAACAACGAATTTAAACTGGTATTCGTAATGACTCAGCCATTCTCGAAGCACCTCTGGTTGTAATCGAGTTTCTTCGTGACGCTCATGCCATGAGTTCACCCGCTCCTTTTGGGGCGTGGAATTACTAAGTTTGGGGCTGATGGAGGCAAGGTCACAGGGGATATTCTCTGGAGCCACAGTGCCCGCAGTTTCAATGGTAATATGTTTTCCCAATTTTTTGAGTCTTTCGCAAAGGCTTTGAATTTCCTTGGCCACCATCGGCTCACCTCCTGTCACAACACAATGACTGGCGCCATATTGTTGCACCGTTTCTATTATCGCATCCAAACTCATTTTAACCCCCTCAGGCTCCCAAGAGGCGTAAGGCGTATCACACCAATCACAGCGAAGATTACATCCTGAAGTCCTGATAAAAACTGACGGCACCCCCGCTAGCGTGCCTTCGCCCTGAATCGAATAAAAAATTTCTGAGATCAGCATAGGCCGGCTAATGATTTTTAGCTCCAAATTCCTCTTGTTCCTTGAGTGCGTTCTGGAGAACAACTTCCCAGGAATCAGTATAAAGAACAGGGTCAGGAACCCCCAGCCGATGAAACGCTAAAATGCGCTCGATATCTGCACCAGTTTTACCGCTGGCGCGCCCCTGAGGGTCGGGGTCGTAACTGGTATTGGTGTTGCCAAAAATCTCATTAAAATCCAAACCAAGCTGATTGATAGCCTTCTGCGCATCCTTCAAAATCGTGTGCTTATCTCCGTCCAAATAAGGAAGATACATACTTACCCGCTCAGAATCCCAATTGCCTAAAGCAAAGGCGTTGTGAATTGCTTCATAAAATTCAGGCCGACAATCGGGATAGATTGCGTGATCCCCACTGTGAACGCCCAGGCATAAGCTCACTTCTTCCTCGACCTCGTTGGCAATGGAAAGGGCATACCCATAGGCAATGGAACTAAAGATCGCATTACGGTTGGGCACCACGGTTTCCTTCATATTATCCTGTTCATAATGCCCTTGAGGAACGACCCAGCCATCGGTTGTTAAAGCAGATTTGTAAAGTGACCCTAGTACGGAAATATCAACTGTCCGGTGGGTCACCTCATAATCATGGGCAGCCAGATAATCCAAATTAGCTTTTAGTCGACTAAGTTCCAGCTTGTGCTTTTGGCCATAGTCAAATGAGATTCCATAAACCTTCGAACCATTGGCCAATAAATGCATCAGCAGGCCGGTAGAGTCCATGCCTCCGCTGAGACTGATAACAGCCCGGCCTTTTAAGTCGCCTGTAGACATACACTTAGTTGTCTGGATGGGATGCCTCAACCACCACGCGAATACCTCCGCGACTGGCGAACTCCCCTTTCACGACCATCTTGGTTGGCGCACACGCCTTGACCAAATCATCTAACATCCAATTAACCGCCATTTCGTTGAAGCATTCCTCATTGCGATAGGAACTCAGGTAAAACTTGAGAGACTTTGTTTCGATACACAAATCCTTGGGAATATAACGAATAGTGATACTGCCAAAATCAGGCTGATTGGTTACCGGACATTTGGAGGTATATTCCTGAGTGTGAAGTTCAATCCAGTAATCCCTGCCGGGACTGGGGTTGGCAAAGGTCTCTATAATGGCTTCCTTACGAGAGGAAGGCATTTGGCTATTGGAGCCCAGTAAATTCAATTCTTCAGCCATGAGCAGCAGTAAGCCTAGCGAGCAAACGCAGAAAACCCGAGGAAAAATGGAGCGACCCCTGAAAATCTACCTTAAGGGCAAAGCTTCTGTTGTGTCCATGATGCGTCTTTACGGCTCAAAACAACCCTGTCATGCAGCCGGCTTGGCCTGCCGGCCCAGTATTCGACTCTATCAGCCCGGATTGTGTAGCCTCCCCAGAAAGGGGGCAAAGGGATCTCATCCCCCGGATACTTTGCCTCATGTTCCTCATACTTTTGGAGTAGCTGCTCTCTGGATTCCAATGGTCGACTCTGATCCGAGGCCCATGCTGCTATCCTGCTTTTGCGGGGCCTTGATGAATAATAATCCTCCACTAAACTTCTATCCATGGGCGAGGCGTTTCCTTCGATCCGAACCTGCCTTTCCATTTCAGGCCACCACAAGGTCGCGGCAACCGATTGGCATGCTTGAATCTCCAGAGACTTGTCACTTTCCAGATTGGTAAAGAATCCAATATCTTCTCCCTCAAGATACTTTAAAAGAACCATCCGGTTGTGGGGGTTCCCTGCATCATCCACAGTTGCCAAGCACATGGCATTGGGCTCAGTCACGTCGCCTTCCTTAGCCTCCTGAACCCAGTCAGCCAACAGTCCCAAAGGATTGTGCGGATCATTTATAGTGATCTCACCTCCATCCCGGTAGTCTTTTCTTAAATCCCTCATAGTAACTTTAAAAAGGGAGTTTGAATGGGAGCCAAAGATAGTTCAACGCGGAAAAAGAAAAGCTTGGGATTTGAATGGAGCAAGGGGCAAACCTCGGAATCAAATCTGATAGTTTTATAATAAAGGTTGATATACTAATTTGAATCTACAAAATTAGAAAAATAGGTGAACCATTCAACTCTAGCTAATAGTACTCTGCTCCCTAATCAACCTTTTACATGCTCCGTTTAACCTTCTTTCTAATTTTTGCCGGATTCCTTTCTGGTGCGTCAGCCCAATATAGTAACTGGAAATACTCAGGCTCGATGTACATCATCACCACGCCTGAGGGAGCAAACCTACCGGCATCGGCTTTAGAGAAAAACTTCCCGCTTCTGATTCGACTGAATCAGGAATATTTCGACTTTAACCAAGCAAAGCCCCGCGGTGAGGACATCCGTTTTTCCGCTAATGGCAAGCCCCTTGCCTATCAAATCGAACGGTGGGATGTAGCAGAAGGTAAAGCCGATATCTGGGTTCGGATTCCAATCATCAAAGGCAATGACCAGCAGGCGGTACGAATGCATTGGGGCAATGACAAGAGTTCCAGCGAAAGTAACGGGGAACGTGTGTTCCATACCGCAGAAGGATTTGCCGGTGTTTGGCATTTGGGCGATACCCTCCATGACGCAACTTCCAACAATCTGGATGGCTTCAACAAACCTGATAAACCAACTACCAATACCACCGGCATCATCGGTGACGCGCAGGAGTTCGGGGTTAACAAACTTCTTGTCATTCGCCCGCCCGGGACGAAGCCCGATAGAAGGGTAACTTGCATGCCTTCGGGCAACGCCGATCGGACAATGTCGGCCTGGGTCCATCCCACCAGTTTCGAAGGCCGCAACTGGGCGCAAGCGTCGATTGGCGGATGGGGTGAGCCCGAGCGCGGACAGAAGCCGAACATGGGCTTGTCTTATTTTACCATGACCGGCAGAGGCCAGCCCCGCTTTCACCTCTACGGCTTCGACCCACGCTGCGCCAGCCCGTTACCCCGTAACGAATGGCGACATGTCGCGCTCAGCGTTTCCCAGGACATGGTTCGCTTTTATGTGGATGGGGTTCTGAACCGAACGATCAACAACAACGGCGAGCAGGTAACGAAGCTCGGACCTTTAAGAACGCCCGAATCAACGCCTGTCGATCTGGGTGATCATGGCAATGGGCGGGGACCGTTCAATGGCGCTCTGGACGAGGTTCGTTTCGAATCGGTGGCACGCTCGGACAACTGGCTGAAGCTTTGTTTCGAAAACCAGAAACCTCTGCAGTCTCTGGTGGGGCCACTGGTTCAGGATGGCGAAGCATTCTCGGTTTCACAATCAAAACTGAACCTGATGGAGGGAGCGGCAATCGCTCTGTCGGCAAAAGCCGGAGGGGCCCGAAAGGTCTATTGGATTTTGCTAGATAGTGGCAAGGAGCAGATCCTCGCGGCCGACCGCTTTAACTACACCTTTTACGCCGGTCGGGTCACACAAAACAAAACGGTCTCGCTGCAGTTCAAAGCGTTGTTCGCATCCGGCGTGAAAACTAAAACCATCCCCATCTCCATTAAAGAGAACGTCCCTGATCCCATTTACGCGCTCAATACCCCTAAAAAATGGAATGGCAGAGATAAGCTGGAGATCTTTCCCTCAGTCACCAATCTGACTGAGATGAAATCTAAAGGTGCCGACCGCCTGAACTACTCATGGAAGGTTTCAGGCATGGCCACAATCAGCGAAATGGACGGTGGAAAGTTGGTGTTAAAAAGGGCCCAGAACAGTGGCCCCCTGAAAGTTGAGCTCGCCCTCGACAATGGTGGAGCCCCCATCTCGCATTCCGTTCAGATTACTGTTGCTGAACCAAAACAGGATGCCTGGGTAAAACGCATTCCGTCTGCCGATGAGAAACCAGTAAACCATCAGTTCTACGCTCGCGACGACAGCGACCACGGCACCCTTTATTATAAGGGTACGTTGGCAGAGCCGGCTGATTCAGTATTCCTGAAACTCTATACCGGAGACAAGCTGCTCGATACACAACGCCAAAAAATCAACGTCGATAACAAGTATGCTCTTTCGGTCAGCTTGAAGGCAGGGCTGATCGCCTATCGTACAGAGTTTGGTATCAAGCGCGGCGCTGTGGAAACGATTCTGGAAAAAGCCAACGACCTGGTTTGCGGCGACGTCTTTATTATTCAGGGCCAATCCAATGCTGAAGCCTGGACAGACGAGCGCATTGTTCATCCGTACCGGAGCCCCTGGCTGCGCAGCTTTGGTACCCCGAGCACAAACAAGGACCGGGCCCGGGACACGGTCTGGGGCAACGCCTTGTCTTTCAACGGCGGCAAAAACCATCACCATTTCCAGATTGGCTATTGGGGGGTTGAACTGGGCAAGCTGCTGATCAAGCAGCACAAGGTTCCGGTCTGCATCATCAATGGCGCACAGGGCGGAACCCGGGTCGATCAACACCAACGCAACGAGAGTAATCCAACGGACGTCACCACCATCTACGGCAGACTGCTGTGGCGTTTACAGCAGGCAAAACTGACGCACGGAGTGCGTGCCGTACTCTGGCATCAGGGAGAAAACGATCAGGGCGAATCAGGAGCGACCGGAACTTTCGGTTGGGTGAATTATCACGACTATTTCATCCGCATGACCGCAGCCTGGAAGCAGGACTATCCGAATATCAACCACTACTACATCCACCAGATCTGGCCGGGAGCATGCGGCAGCCGGTCAATAGAGAACGACCGGTTACGGGAGCAGCAGCGGCAACTACCCAAGCAGTTCTCCAACATGAGTGTCATGTCCACCCTTGGCATCCGGCCGGGCGGCGGCTGCCATCACCCGCCCGAAGGCTACGCGGCGATGGCCAGGCAATTATTTCCACTGGTAAACAAATACAATTACGAGGTGAAACCGAAAACGTCTGTTACCGCACCGAATATCCAAAGTGTTTCGTATACCAGTGCCAGAAGAGATGAAATCAAGCTGGTTTTCGATCAAAAAGTAAAATGGGATGAAGCCGTCGCCGAACGATTTTATTTTGATGATGACTCTGCAAAGCTAACTGTTGCTGGTGGAACCGGTAGAACTATCACGTTAAAACTTGCTCAACCATCTGTAATAAAGAATCTGACTTACGTCCGAGGGGGCAAATGGAGGCAGGATGATGCGATCATCTGGGGAGCCAACAACATCGCAGCACTAACCTTTTGTGAAGTTCCAATACGCCTGCCCAAAGATTAGAACCTAAAACCAAGCACTTCTCAGAAACAGGTTGCCAAATATAAATTTTGTGACTTATTGTAGTAGATACTCGCTGGTTAATTGTGCCATAATCAGGAAATGAAAATACTGATTCTAGTTTGGATAGGCTTGCTGATTGTAGGGTGTACGGTGAAGAAATCAGCGAACACTAACGAAGGCAATAGTCCTCCGACAATTCTTTCTAAGAAGACTGAGGTTGAGAATGATGGCTTCAAAGGCCGGGTCAAAAGTGTGAAAGTAACAGAATTCAAAATTGAAGAAAAAAACGGGAGGCAAATCAAAGCACAAACTTCCACGATTGTAACCAAGTACGACAAAAAGGGTAACAAATTTGAAATGTTGAATTTCGATTCCTCCGGAAAAATTGAGAGGAAGACAACCTATAAGTACAACGAAAAAGGACTCCAAACAGAACAGCTATCTTTCGAGGCTAACGGCAAAACCCTTCTCAAAATAAACTATAAATACGACGAGAAGGGAAACCAAACACAGCAAGTTTATTCCTCACCTAGCGGTATAATATTTCGCAAAATAACTCACAGTAACGGCGGCAAAATAGACCAACTGTTTCATGATAATGGAAAAATCAGATCTCAAACTATTTCAAAATTTGATGAACAAGAGGGCTTCTGGACTAATGAAGAGGTTAGTTATGATCGCGAAGGCAGAGCCATAAGCCAAAAGGGCACACGATCTGCTCCGGGGAA
>CEWJ01009601.1_pt1 | contig 10603 bp, 8 predicted proteins | sample 350291 | NCBI WGS metagenome assembly CEWJ01 (sample SAMEA2622923, study PRJEB7988) | marine metagenome | isolation source: saline water (ENVO:00002010), including | reverse complement strand
GCGAGGCAGGCACCGTGACCGCCAGCCACGGGCCAGTAGCCGCCTGGGACTGGCCGGCAATGACTATGGACTTCGCCATTGGCGAGCAGGTCAATCTGGCTGAAATTAACAGCGGGATTCGTCTTGATGCCGAGCTGAATCGTAATACCGATGGCATGGTAGAGATTATTGCGATTGATACCGACAGCATTGAATCGAGTGTTCCCTCGGCTACCGTTGATGGCACGATTAACAGTATTGATGAACAAAACCACACCATGAATATATCCCGTGGCGCCATTGAAAAGTGGGGACGCGGACCTGCCACCATGGACTTTACCCTCAGCAGCCATATTGCCGCAGCTGACTGGCAGCCGGAGCAGGCTATCCGCTTTACGTTTGAAATAAAAGACGGCGAATTTGTTATCACCCATATTGAACCTGCCATGGCCATGTCGCATGACATGGACCATGCCGGTCACTAGCAGGAGCCAGTCATGATAGCAGTCATAATTAACTGGTCGCTTAACAATCGCGTACTGGTCTTGCTGGCAGCACTGATGCTCACTGCAGCAGGCATCTGGTCGGTAAAACAAACCCCGGTGGATGCCATTCCGGATTTATCCGATGTGCAGGTGATCATTCAAACCAACTACCCGGGGCAAGCCCCCTCTGTGGTAGAGCAACAGGTCACCTATCCGCTCACCTCAGCCATGCTGTCGGTACCGGGGGCGCATACGGTTCGCGGATTCTCTTTCTTTGGCGACTCCTATGTGTACATCCTGTTTGATGATGATACCGACATGTACTGGGCCCGCTCCCGGGTACTGGAATACCTTTCACAGGTAGCGCCTACCCTGCCCGCCTCGGCAAAACCCAGGCTCGGCCCGGATGCCACCGGCGTTGGCTGGGTGTATATGTACGCGTTAAGCGATCCGAGCGGTCAGCATGATATCGATGAGCTCACCAGCCTGCAGGACTGGTACCTGAAATTTGCCCTGCAATCGGTGCCCGGGGTGTCTGAAGTAGCCACAGTGGGCGGTATGAAAAAGCAATATCAGATTGTTGCCGACCCCTACAAACTGGACGCTTATAATTTAACCATGGCGCAGCTGGAAATGGCTGTGAGTCAGAACAACCAGGAAGTAGGCGCCTCGGTGATTGAGATGGCCGAAGCGGAATATATGGTTACAGTCAGTGGCTATATTGAGACCCTGCGCGATATCAGACAAATCACTCTGGCCGTATCAGCATCCGGCACACCGGTCATACTGGGGGATGTAGCCGAAGTCAGAAAAGGGCCAGCGCCGCGGCGCGGCATCGCCGAACTTAATGGTGAAGGCGAAACCGTGGGTGGCATTATTGTCATGCGCTACAACGAAAACGCCCAGCAAACCATTGATGGCGTGAAAGCAAAATTGCAGGACTTGCAGGCCGGCCTGCCAGAGGGTGTAGAGATCACCACTGTCTATGACCGTTCAAACCTGATTGCCAGTGCCATCGATAACCTGTGGGATAAGCTACTTGAGGAACTACTGATAGTGGCGCTTATCTGCGGCCTGTTTTTACTTCATTTACGCAGCGCGCTGGTTGCTCTGGTAACACTGCCGCTGGGCATACTGGGCGCTTTTTTACTGATGCACTGGCAGGGTATCAATGCCAACATTATGTCGCTGGGCGGTATTGCCATTGCCATTGGAGCAATGACCGACGGTGCTATTGTGATGATTGAAAACTTTCACAAACACCTGGAAAAAGCGCCACCAGACGCCAATCGTTGGGAACTGGTAAGTAAGGCCGCCACCGAAGTGGGCCCGGCACTATTTTTCAGTTTGCTGATTATCACCGTGAGCTTTTTGCCGGTATTCATTCTGGAAGCTCAGGAAGGACGAATGTTTGCGCCCCTGGCTTATACCAAAACTTTTGCCATGGCCGCGGCGGCAGGCCTTGCCATTACGTTGATCCCGGTACTAATGGGCTACCTGATCCGCGGTAACATTGCGCCAGAGGAACGAAACCCGGTTAATCGCATTGCTCAGGCAGCCTACAAGCCGGCGCTCAGAGTCGTACTGCGCTTCCCTAAAGTGACTCTACTTGTGGCGATTCTGATCACGCTTGCTGGTTACTACCCGTTATCGAAACTGGGCAGCGAATTTATGCCGCCGCTCGACGAAGGCGACCTGATGTATATGCCCACCACCTATGCCGGCGTATCCATTGCAGAGGCCAGGGAGATCCTGCAACAAACCGATAAACTCATCCGCACCGTGCCTGAGGTTAAAACCGTCTTTGGAAAAGTAGGCCGGGCCGAAACCGCTACCGACCCTGCCCCGCTGACGATGATTGAAACCTTTATTCAGCTTAAACCCAAATCGCAGTGGCGGGAGGGGCTGAGCAGTCAGGACTTACGCGATGAACTCAACAGCATTGTTGCTTTCCCCGGCCTGACCAACGCCTGGGTGATGCCGATTCAAACCCGCATCGACATGTTGGCCACGGGTATTAAAACGCCACTGGGCATTAAAATCTCAGGCCCGGATGTTAAGCAAATCGAGGCCATTGGCACCAACATAGAAAAATTGCTGGGCGACCTTGAGGGTACTGAATCGGTCTATGCTGAGCGGGTTGCCGGCGCCCGGTATATCGATATTGATATCGACCGCCTTGCGATCAGCCGATATGGCCTGACGATAGCCCAGGTGCAGCAACTCATCAGTACTGCCGTAGGCGGCAAAAACATTACCACAACGGTGGAGGATATTGCCCGGTATTCGGTTAATTTGCGTTATCCCCAGCAATACCGGAACAGCCCGGAAGCACTGGCAGGGTTACCCGTCGTGACACCTCGAGGAGAGCGCATAACACTGGGAGATATTACCCATATTCAAATTGCCGAAGGCCCGCCAGCGCTTAAGAGCGAGAACGCCCGGCTCACCGGTTATGCTTTTATTGATGTAGCCGGTATTGATATTGAGAGTTACGTTAAACAGGCCAAAGGCGTGCTGGATAAAGACCTCAACCTTCCTGCTGGCTACACGTTACAGTGGGCCGGACAGTATGAATATCTTGAACGGGCCATGCAAAAGCTAACCTTTGTTGTGCCGATGACACTGGCAGTGATAGTGATTTTACTGTTTATGAGCTTTCGCCGTCTGAGTGATGTGGTACTGGTACTCGGTACCCTACCCATGGCACTTATCGGCGGGATCTGGTTACTCTATGCACTGGATTACCATCTTTCCGTTGCAGTTGGGGTTGGTTTTATTGCCCTGGCCGGTGTGGCTGTTGAAATCGGCGTCATCATGGTGATTTACCTTAACAGCACCTGCGAGCATATTCGCCCTGTCGCTAACGTGGATATCAGCGCGAGTCTGCGTGAGGCTGTTGAGGAAGGAGCACTTAAACGCGTGCGCCCGGTATTGATGACAGTACTAACGGTAATGATAGGTTTATTGCCGGTGATTAGTGGTACCGGCACCGGCTCAGAGGTAATGAGTCGGATTGCAGCGCCAATGGTGGGCGGCATGGCCAGTGCGCTGGTGCTGTCTTTACTGGTTGTTCCAGCGGGCTTTTTCCTGAACCAGCGGGCTAAACTCCGCTAGCCCTGCCAGGGTAAACAACTTAGTGTGGACTAAGCCCTGTCATTTCGGCAGGGCAAACTCTACGAATCCGCGCAGGGCTCTCGCCATAGGAAAAAACTGCGGGTTAACCTGAGGGATAGCGCAGGTTTCGCTTAAATCGGCGCGACTTTTATCAAAGTCCATTTTCTCCAGCAGCAGACGGTTAACAACCAGATCCGCGTGGCACAGCTGATACTGTTCATCGATGACATAAAAGGTGTTATCCGCATCCACATAGGTCAGCAGGTTTTGTACGCCCTCGATAGGCGTGGTCTGATCGGCCTGAGAATGGGCCACGAAAACCGGTACCGCCACCCGAGCGCCTTCCTCCAGACGTTCGCGGATACTGCGAATGAGCTCCATTAACTCAAGCCCTGCGAAGCTGGCTACTTTGGGATATTTTTGTGGGTTGGGTCCGTTAGTCAGATAGTCACCGTCGAGCAACTTCGCCAGCGTCTTTATCCCCCACAGCTTCGAAAGTGACTCCACGTTACCATTGAGCGCCAGCGCGCCAGAAAATAACAGAATGCCCTGCACATTATCGGGATTAGACAGGTAGTAATCCACCGATAATGCACCGCCGGTAGAAAAGCCGCCTAACACCACTTTCTCGGTAGATTGCAACGCCAGCTCCACCACTTTCGCCAGATGCGCCTGCCAGCGTTCGGCCAGTTGATCATCTTCCATCGCAGCATCAGCGTCTTTCAGACCATGTCCTGGCAACAGCGGTGCGATAACAGTATAACCGGAATGATAAAGCTCATCGGCAATCGCTGAGACGAAAAAGGGAGAGTCACTGAGCCCGTGGGTGAGCACAACGATGGGGCTGTCTGTTTGCTGAAACAAAATAAATGGTGCATTACCATCGCCTCGCAGCGCCGGTGAACACACCGCATAACGATTCGCCGACGAACTCAGACACTTTTGCGTACTACCGAGCTCCTGCTCGTACAGGGCGGCAAAAGACTGATTCAGTGCAAACTGAGATTGCCCTGTCGCCAGCGCAGAAAAACACAATGTAGTGGCCAGACAGACCAGATGTAACAACGACTTCACTGGTTGACTCCATTAAAATCAGCAAGGGCGCCTACTATGGCGGCCTTGCCTGAGAATTGCAATCATTGGCAGGAAAACAATAGCGGGTTACCGTTCACTCAAACGTAACATCAAAATAGCTGCGCGTTTGGCCTGGGCAGGCAAGGCCCCCACCAGCGCCGTTTCATTTACCGTGTGACCTCCTGAGCCACTCATGCCCAAACCATCCAGGGCCATTTCCACATACTCTGAAGTAAAGGAGACATCGGCGGCGCCAGCATTAAGCGGATTCACTGCGGTGACACTGCCCTGGCCGAGATCCTGACTGACTTTGCTGTAAATCCCCAGCAACTCATGATTCCCCGGCTTTGGCGATAAAGGCGGATAGCCCTCACCAAACTCGATGACCGCACTGGTTTTAGGCAGACTCTGTTTTACGATGGCCTGCATTTTATGCTGAACCCGAATTAACTGATCCTGCGAAACAGCGCGGATATCCCCGGTAACAATGGCATGTTCGGCAACCACATTGTTTTTGCCAAAGGTGCTGCCGTTGTTGTTAAGTTTATCGTGGGTAACCTCTGTCCCCCCATTATTCTGCCGGGGTTAAAGGTAAGTAATTGTTCACTTCGGAGTTTATCGTAAAAGCTGGTTAAGATACGTGAGGCTTCATAAATCGCGCCAGCGCCCACGGTGGGTTTAAATACCTGGGAAGAATGCGCCGGCGTGCCTTTAACCGTTAACACCCAGTCTACCGACCCACGACGTGACACATTGGCAGTGGCCGGATTACCGTCGCCATTTTCAAAGCCCAGTGAAATATCAGCCCATTTGGCACCGTCGATTAAGGCTTTCTTAGACAAGGCTAACGGCCGGCCACTGAGCTCTTCATCGCCGGTCATTACCACCATAATATTCATCGATGATAACTTACCGGCCGAGTACAGTGCTCGCAGCGCTTCGAGCATAATAATGTTGCCACCTTTCATATCGGCAACGCCCGGCCCTTTAATCTGCTTGTCGTCCACCCGGGTAAAGGTTTGAAACGGACTGCCCGGCTCGAACACCGTATCGAGGTGGCCAATCAGCAGCATTTTGGGGCCCTTGCCGCCTTCAATTCTGGCAATCAGATGGCCAGCCCGGTTGAATGCGGCTCCATCCTCAAACCAAACGTCAAAGCCCAGCGCCTCAAATTCCGGCATCAGTTGGTCTGCCACCTTTCTGACTCCGGAAAAGTTCATGGTGCCGCTGTTGATATTGACGCTTTTTTCCAGCAGGCTCATCGCCGACTCTTTACGGCCATCAATATAATCAACCATCTGCTGCTCATCGCCGGACAGCGCAGCACTGGTTGTTATTGAGAACAGCAAACTTATAGCGCAACTAAGTGTTGTCAGAAAAGAAGGTTTCAAAGTGTTTGTCCCTGAAAGGTTGTGTTTTTTCTACTATGGCAAAAACCATCGACGATAACGAGGGCAATAACGATAAAAGGTCAGTAAAAACAGATTGCAGGTAAGCTTTTGACTTCAGGACCAGAATCGCCATACTGAGACTATTAAAAAAACAAAGTCCACGCCTGTTAAGGATTACTCATGTCAAAGAAAGTGTATTGTAGCGCCCAGTTTTTACCCAAACCCGGCAAAGAACAAGCCCTGTTTAAAGTGCTCCAGAGCCTCGAACCCAACACCCTAAGAGAAGATGGCTGTATTCAGTATATCGTTACCCGCCATATCACCAGCCCGTTCGCCGAAGGCAACAGCTTTCCCATTGCGTTTAATGAAATCTGGGCCGATATGGCCAGCTTCGAAGCTCACTGTCAGCGTCAGGAAATCAGCGATTTCTTTGCTACTTATTGTCAGGCCGAAGATGGGCTGGCTGAAGACTGGAATGTGTGTATTTATACCGATGAGCCTGAGGACTTCGACGCCCCGCAGCTGTAGCGAAGTCTTTAAACAAAAAACTCGCCAATCGGCGAGTTTTTTACCATATTAATACGGCGCTATTCGGCGAAATAGGCTTCCAGATCGTCGCTACCGCCAATGTGCTTACCACCAATAAATACCTGGGGTACTGTGTCACGGCCGCTGATAGCTTTTAATGTCGTCAGCGTAGCGCCCTGCCCCATGACGATTTCTTCGTATTTAAAGCCTTTATGCTGCAACAGCGCTTTGGCTTTCGCACAATACGGACAGCCTGGTTTGGTAATAATGGAAACCGGCTCCAGTTTCACTGCATTAGGCGCAATGTAGGATAGCATGGTATCAGCGTCTGAGACCTCAAACGGGTCGCCCGGTTTGTTCGGCTCAATAAACATTTTTTCCACTACGCCGTCTTTTACCAGCATCGAGTAGCGCCAGCTGCGCTTACCAAAGCCTAAATCAGCTTTGTCCACCAGCATTCCCATGCCATCGGTAAATTCACCGTTACCATCAGGTACCAGCGACACATTGTCTGACTCCTGATCCGCTGCCCAGGCATTCATAACAAAGGTGTCATTCACTGAAATACAAACAATTTCATCTACACCGTGATCTTTGAATGTGTCGGCCAACTCGTTATAACGTGGCAGGTGAGTCGACGAACAAGTCGGCGTAAAAGCACCTGGCAGGGAGAAAACCACTACGGTTTTGCCGGCGAAAATATCGTCGGTAGTACGATTAATCCACTGCTCACCTTCCCGAATGGCAAAGGTCACATCAGGTACTTTCTTTCCTTCATAAGAAGGTTTATCAATGGGGTGTGTCATTACTTTCTCCTTAACAGTTTCGATAAGTATAACCCTAACAGTGCAGAGAACCAGCGGTAAATACCAATCATGCTAATCACAATTAACGATTGAAAATAAAATATTTAAACGCAAATAAGAATTACCCTTACCAGCTAGGGTATACGCATTAATCCCTTAATATAAATTTCAATGCCCGCTGTGAATGGATGCCAGCAACCCGATACTCTATTATTTGAACAGGAATCAACGGGTGCTATATGAGCATCCCGCAGTACATGAAAAAGGCAAAACACGCCGAAAGGGTGTGACGCAAAACCTCCGGTCTACGTCGAAAGATAGGATAGCGGGGTTACCGAACACTGTGAGGTGACGTCGGCTTGCTTCCCCCGGCAAGCCAGCGACACCGACAGTCAGTTCACTTTTTTATTACGTAATTGCGATTACTTAATGAGGATTGAACAATGATGATTTTAGTTGGTGGCGAAAAAGGTGGTAGCGGCAAAAGCTGTCTTGCACAGAACATCGCCGTATATTTACGCTGTGAGAAGAAAGCCAGTGTACTGATGGTGGATTGTGACCCCCAGCGAACCACGTCAGACTGGGCCCAGGAGCGAAGCAGCAACGAAGAGCTGCCTTCCATCAACTGTATCCAGCTTTACGGCAAGATCCGCAATGAGCTGTTAAGCCTTAAAGAGCACTACGACTATGTGGTTATCGACTGTGGTGGTCAGGATAACCTGGCGCTGCGATCGTCTATGGCGGTTGCCGACCATATCTTAATTCCATTGCGTCCCAAGCGCCGCGACCTGAAAACGGTACCGCACATGGAAGACATTTTGTCGACCTGTAAGATGGTCAACCCGCGCATGAACGCTGCTTTTGTTATTACTCAGTGTCCTTCACTGCCTTCGTTGGCGTCAAGGATTCTGGAAGCCAAAGAGGTGTGTCGCTCCTTTGAAGTACCAGTATTAAATTCCGTTACCTTTAGCCGCAACATGTATGACGACTCAGAGGAGTCCGGACGTTCGGTGCTGGAAAGTGAAGCCGATGGTAAAGCTGCCGTGGAAATTCGCAGTATCATTGAAGAGTTACTGGCCCGACGTAAAGGGGAACAACATGAGTCTGATAAACCTGTCTCGCTCTACGCCGCGAGCTAGTCGAACTGCAACTAAAAATGTCAGTGCAGAGGAATTTATTCAGGACGCACTGCATTATGCCAGTGGTGTGGTAGTGCCCCTTGCCGCTGTTACAGAGCGGCAGGCTAACGACTCCCACCACGAGCCAATGCGCAGAGCAACTTTTACGCTGACGCCGGAATGTATAGACCAGCTTCAGCAACTGTCAGAGCATAGCGGTATAGCAAAATCAAAACTGATCAGGCTTTGGATCCAGCGCTACGCCAGTCTCAATTTTGATTAAGCGGCAGAAAACTGGCTCGCGCTATTGATTATTTTTTAAACGAACCTCAAAATAACACCATAATAAAAGAGTAAACTTTAGTATCAATACGACATGACAGCGCAGTAATGGAGTCGCGCGTCTTACGTCACAGGGCGGTGTAGAAAGTAATGATGTTAAACCGTGTAGGCCTGTTGCTGTCTTTGCTGTGCTGCTCTGTACCCGGATTCGCGCACTCTGTGCGCCACGTTTCAATGGATGGACACGCGTTTTATGCCAGCGGCTTCAATGTAGAGAAACTGGTAAATCAGGGCGATACCCAGGAAGCCGAACGCCAAATCCGCGAACAATTAGCACTGTCCGAGTCAGAACAAAATCAACGAGCCTCTGCTACGGGCGCGCACGCCTTAGGGCACATCTCACTGATTAAGAATAATTACCCGCTGGCATTGCGGCAGTTTCAGCGTGCCCTGGACTTTTTTAAAGGCGCCAGAGAGCCCCTTGGTATGGCCGATTTGTATACAGATATTGGCAGAACCTATCGGGTGATGGGGCTCTATCAGTCTGCTCTGGGTTACTTTAACCTCGCCAAAGACATCTATCATCAGCAGGGCCGCTACGACGGCATTGCCTTGCAACAGCTGGAAGTCGGTATTTCCCTGCGGCAGTTAGGCCAGTTTGAGAGTGCTTTAAGTCAGTTAGAGCGAGCATTACCGTTACTCCGGCAGGAAAACAACAACCAGGCTACAGCGTCTACTCTGATGCAAATCGCCCGGGTATACAGTGAAATCGATAAAAACGATGAAGCCATGCTGTACCTGCAGGATGCCGCTGTACTGATCGATACCCTGCAAATAAAAAGCCTGCAAGCAGAGCTCGATTATCACCTTGGCCAGGTAAATATCCAGATGGGGCATTTTGATAATGCCCGGCGCCATCTGGAACAGAGCAAAGAACAGTTTAACCAGTTAGAAGCACAATGCGATGTGGCCAAAATAGACTCCAGTCTGGGTAATATTCTGCTCAGCCAGAATCAGCCGGAAGCCGGCATTCAACTGCTTGAGTCAAAACTTCAACAAGCGACTGAATATAACTGCACTACCCTGCTTACCGAGCTGCACTTAAACCTGGCACAGGCCTATCTTGGCAAAGACCAACAGGCTCTCACTAACCACATCGACCAGGGTTTGCAACAAGCTATAGAGAGAGGTGAGTTACTTACTCAGGCACGGTTTGAAACGGTAAAAATGCAAATGCATGAACAAAGCGAAAATTATGCCGCAGCACTTAATGCTCTTAAGCGCCAGCAACAGCTCGAGAAGCAAAGTCTTGAGCAACGCCGCTCGCTGGCACTGTTGTACCTCCAATCACAGCTGGATGTTGAGCGTCAGGCTCAATCGCTGGAGCTACTGAATAAAAATCAGGCCATTCAGCTGGCCAAAGCAGAACAGCAGGAACTGGAAGTACGGATGCTCTATGCGTCGCTGTTTGCTGTCACCTTACTGGTGTTCTTAATCTGGAGCCGGTTTAACCACAGTCAGCGTTCGCGCTTTTTAAAGCGTGAAGTGCGCAGGCGCACCCAGGAACTGGAATCTAAAAATGCCGAGCTGGAAAATGCCTACATTGCGCTGGAGCGGGCCAGCCTGATGGATCCGCTCACCGGTTTGTACAACCGTCAGTACCTGAATAACCAGTTACCACAGGAAATCAATCGCGCCCAGCAGGCGTATCTGTTATCCCGTGAGTGCACACTGACCAACAGCCCTTCAGACATGCTTTGTTTTCTGCTCGATATTGATAATTTTAAACACATTAATGACACCTACGGGCATATGGCGGGCGA
>CEWJ01016080.1_pt1 | contig 10627 bp, 9 predicted proteins | sample 350291 | NCBI WGS metagenome assembly CEWJ01 (sample SAMEA2622923, study PRJEB7988) | marine metagenome | isolation source: saline water (ENVO:00002010), including | reverse complement strand
CGCACATGCGCTTCGATTTCCCTGTATAATGACCAACCCTTTGGATGCCAAAATATCGAACCCACAGCTTCTTCTTGCATATGGAAAAGGTCTAGCTCTCTACCTAACCGACGATGATCGCGCTTTTCCGCTTCCTCTAACATATTTAGGTAAGCCTTTAACTTTTTATCATCAGGCCAAGCTGTACCGTAAATTCGTTGCAACATTGGTTTTGATGAGTCCCCGCGCCAATAAGCACCCGCCACGCTCATTAGTTTGAAAGCGTGGCCAACATGTTTTGTTGATGGCGCATGCGGGCCTCGGCATAAGTCCAAAAAGTTGCCCTGTCTATAGAAAGAAATTTGTTCATCGTCTGGAATACCCTGTATCAGCTCGACTTTGAAGGGTTCTTCGATCTTCTCGTAGTGCGCCATCGCGTCATCACGAGCCCATACTTCTCTTTCGAATGGATCTCCTCTATCTATGATTTCATGCATTTTGGTTTCTATTGTCTCGAGATCGCCCTCCGTGAAAGGCTTTTCTCTATAAAAATCATAGTAAAAACCATTTTCTATCGCCGGACCAATTGTGACCTGCGTTTCGGGATACAGTTCTGTCACCGCTTCCGCCATGACGTGTGCGCAGTCATGCCTGATTAGCTCCAGAGCAGCTGCGTCCTTTCTCGTCACAATCACCACATTACAATCTTGTTCAATCCGAAAAGACAAATCCCTTTCATTGCCATCTACTATCATCATTATTGCTGACTTCGCTAAGCCAGGCCCAATAACGGAAGCTAATTCAAAACCATCTACGGACCCATCAAAACTGCGAACGCTATTATCCGGCAGGGTAATGTTAGGCATCATTCTTACCTTTTATTTTTGTTTACTTTTATGAGCCATTATAATTTTAATAGAAGACTTTCATGAAAAAGGTACAACTGTGTTTTAACCACGAACACAATTTCAATTTACTGTCTCCTATCTATTCAAAGTTTGTGCCATATATTGACGAATTTTCTGGTAGTTGTATCCAGTGTCTTCTCGATTTTCAACCACCTAATCAAATCAGTGATGCAATAATTTTTACGGTAGTCCATTGTAAAACAGTTGAGGCATGAATATTTTAAATAATATGAGTGAACCTCGACTGAAGTCGATATTACAGATACAAGCAGCAGTTTTGGCAAGTTCCAAAAAAGGAATACCTACAACTGTCGTTAAACGTGGAGACCCAGACGCAGGTATCATACTTGTTAAAGTATTCGGCGGCAGCATCGGATGCGTCATATTTTACCAATCATATGACTTTCAGGAAGATCGCCTTTATTGGTCGAGGCTTACAGGTGATAAACCGGTTGAAGAGGCAGAAGCCGACAAACTAATCGCAAGAGAAGTGAGTTTTGATCAGGATATCTGGGTGCTAGAGGTCGAAGATAAACTCCTTAGGAACCCCCTCGCTCCCGATTAAGTTTCTTACTGCCTTAATAGGCTGACAATTCATACAAGCGGCAGTAAATATCTTAGTCATTAATTATACTTAAAGACATTAGGATGACCTATTTCGGGTATTCCTTAGACCGTCCCACTGAGTAACCAATATACCCCCAATAACCATTATAGCACCGAAAAATCGCTCCAATGTTAAAGCTTCATTAAAAATTAAAATCGCTGCAACAATACTAGCCACAGGTTGGCTATTATTTATAACCGCTGTTGGTTCAGAACCTATACGCTGGATAGCAAAATAAAAAAAGGGTATCGATACTGTCTGGAGCACTCCTACAAGCAAAAAACCTAACCAACCACCGATTTCATCAGGTAATCGCAGCTCATCAAGATACCAAGCCAAAACCCCAATTAGTAATGAGGCTATTGCAGATTGATAAAACACTATTATAAACGGGTGTACACTGGGAACTTTTCTCGCAACCCATATAATGTTCACAGCACAAGCGATACCTGCTGTAATACCAATTACAACGCCCCGAAGGTCTAATTTATTTAAATCAACTCCCAACATTACAGCTAACCCAAGAAAAGCTACAGTTATCGAAATTGTCTTTATCAAAGAAGGCCACTTTCTAGCGATCGCATGATTTAAGATAGCCACTAAAGGAGGATAGATGAAAAAAAGTAGCGCCGCCAAACTTATTGAGATGTACTTTGTAGAGCCTACATTTCCAAACGCCATATGAGAAAACAGGCATCCTAGAAAAAGCATAGAAATAAAAGCGCTACGTGGAAGTCTGAGTGAAATCCCCATACAAATACAAATCATTCCCATGGCAACAACAGATAATAATGACCGAAAAAACGCGACAGAAAGTGGTGTTGTTCCCCCATCGAAGGCAAGTCGCCCCAATGCCACAGCCAAACCAAGCCCTAGAGAACATATAACTGCAGAAAAAACGCCACTCAGTTTATATTGTTCAAAACCTTTTATATTTTTGAAGTATTGCAAAAAATTGTAGTCCTCAGGTAGGATTGGTTAGATGATTAGAGAGGGAAACCTAGTTTAATATTTTCAAATTTAATTAACATAAACAATCGTCACTGAGTACTTAATTTAAAAAGAATAAAACCATGCCGCACTATAAACATATAATTGTAAAACCTATAGCTGGCGCCATTGGCGCTGACATTGAAAATGTTGATATTTCCAAACCATTGAGTGATGATGAACTTTCTGAAATAAGAACCGCTTTTCTCGACCATCTCGTGATTTGTATCCGTGATCAAACGCTACAACCCAAAAGTCAGCTAGCTTTTGCTAGGCACTTTGGCACGCCAATGATTTATCCCTTTGTAAAAGGGCTTGACGAATATCCAGAAATAACCCCCGTAATCAAAGAAAAAGAACATAAAATAAACTTTGGTGGATTGTGGCATTCTGATACCGCCTACGAGCAGACTCCACCACTCGGCACCATGCTTTACGCACGCGAACTACCGCCCTACGGTGGAGATACTGAATTTTCAAATATGTACCTCGCATACGAAACGCTTTCGGACGGCATGAAAGCATTATTAGAAAATCTAACCGCTGTGAACATATCGGGAAAAGGTCGAGTCCAAAATACGAGGGCACCCATGCGGGGCAAGGCTGCGACGTCAGCAAGCGAGGATAGTTTCATAGCTGAACATCCAGCTGTCAGGACGCATCCAGAGACGGGCCGAAAATCACTATACGTAAATCTAGCGCACACAAGCCATTTTAAAGGTATGACGGCTGAGGAGAGTGCACCGATATTGGACTATCTTTTTGAACATCAGGTAAAACCAGAATTTACATGCCGAGTGAAATGGGAAGTAGGTACATTAACATTTTGGGATAATCGCTGCACACAACATAACCCGCTTAATGATTATCATGGCTTTAGAAGAGAAATGCATCGCGTTACGCTTGAGGGGGACAAGCCAGTATAAACATTCAAAAAAAATACAAAAACATGCACAATTTCTGCTAGATATGTTATATTGTTAATGTATTAGGCTATCATTCTGCTTAATTTTTGTGCTTTTGGAGTTGACCGATATGGGCCTTCGCATCCGGGAAGATTATCGCAGTATCACTGGTCCCGAAAAATCTGCCATACTTTTGATGTCACTTGGCGAAGATCAAGCGGGGAAACTGTTTGCGCTACTAGACGATGAAGAAATAAAAGAAATTTCGCAAGTAATGGCCGGCCTGGGCACAGTGAGCTCCAATATCGTTGAGCGCCTATTTGTTGAATTTGCTGAACAGCTATCCAGCACAGGATCCCTCGTTGGATCGATGGACAGTACACAACGGCTTCTCACAAAAATTTTGGGAGAAGATCGTGTTAATGACGTAATGGAGGAAATTCGAGGTCCAGCCGGTCGAACGATGTGGGATAAGCTGGCAAACGTCAATGAGCAAGTGTTAACAAATTACTTAAAAAATGAATATCCGCAGACCGTAGCCGTAATACTAGGAAAGATTGCCCAGAGCCATGCTGCAAAAGTGCTTGCAATTTTACCTGAGAACTTCGCGATGGAAGTGGTCATGCGAATGCTCCGGATTGAGGCAGTTAATAAAGACATAGAAAAGGACGTTGAACGGGTCTTACGGACCGAGTTTATGTCAAACCTCGCGAGAACTAATAGGCGAGACAGCCACGAAACCATGGCGCAAATCTTTTCAAATCTTGACAGAGCAACAGAGACACGCTTCTTAAGTGCTTTAGAAGAACGTAATAAAGATGCATCCGAACGAATACGAGCTTTGATGTTTACGTTTGAAGATCTTAAGAATGTAGATCCGGCGGGGATTCAAACGCTGATGCGTGTTGCTGATAAGGACAAAATGACGTTAGCTCTTAAAGGTGCGTCTGAGGAACTAAAAGACTTGTTTTTTTCTAATATGTCAGAGCGTGCTGCAAAGCTGCTTAGGGAAGATATGGAAGCTGCCGGAGCCGTCAGATTAAAAGACGTGGAGGAAGCCCAACAAGCCCTCGTTCAATCAGCCAAAGATCTAGCAGATAGGGGAGAGATTATTATCGGCGGCGGATCTGGCGACGATCAACTGATATTCTAAAATTCAATCCTTTTGAAGGTCTCTAACATAGGGATAAATATTCATTTGATCTTGTGTTGGATTGGAATTATTAAACCCCTTTATGATATCATAGGCAGCCGTGATCGCCTTATTTGGCGTTCCCTCGTCGTTTGCACCTTCAACAAACAAACTTATATCTTTTTCTATAATATGCGCTTCCGCACCCGACGCATCATATTGTTCGGTTGCTACGTATTTCGGAAAAAGAAATTTTGTTGCGAAATTTTGCCCCGAACTTTCATTAATTACTTCCAACATTTCGCCAACTTTAAGCCCCCCAACCTCGCCATAAGTTAAGGCTTCCGACGAAATTACATATGATGCAATGCAAATAGCATTATTCAAAACCTTCATGCGCTGTCCTTGACCCGGTTCGGTGCCTACGTGAACTACGGTTCGCGAGTAACCCTCTAGTAGCTTGCGTGCTTTTGTTAATTCGGAAACTGGTCCTGATACCATACTCACAAGTGCACCTTCTTCGGCTCTAAACTTTAAACCTGAAACAGGACTGTCCAAATATTGAATTCCAGCTTCATTCAAAATTTGAGCGTTGCGTTTTGCTGCGTCTATGCCAATAGTACACGTATCCACAACTACTGTTCCTTCGGATCCCGCCTTTGCAATCTCAAGTACTACTTGTCTATTAGTTTCAATAGTTGGTAGAGACAAACCTATGACCTTTGCTCGTCTAGCAATTTCGTCGTTCGATTGCGCTATTATAGAACCATCCGATGCCCTATCAGCTGTCCCTGCAATATCATAGACAATAAGTTTACATCCCCTATCTGAAGCATTTCGTGCCATGGGTGCCCCCATATTACCCAAACCAATAAACCCAAATAAATCCTCACTCATAACTTCACCTAAATTCAGTTAACTTTTAAACTTGAATACTCATGCCGCCATCTATGGATAAAACCTGCCCATTAACGAAGCTACCTGCCTCCGACATAAGAAAAACTGCTCCTCCGCCAAGTTCATGTGGTTGCCCCCATCGTGCTAGTGGCGTTTTGGAAATTACCCATTCGGAAAATTCCTTGTCTTCAAGAAGTGCCGTGTTTAGTTCCGTTGCAATATAACCTGGCGCTATTGCATTAACCAGTATACCGTCCGCTCCAACCTCTACTGCCAATGCTCGAGTAAGGGCTCTGAGGCCCTCTTTTGCAGCGATGTACGCAGGTACTGTTGGGCGGGCTTGGGGCCCTAACATTGAAACAGTATTTATTATTCTTCCACCACTATTATTTTTCATCAGCCGGATGGCCTCGCGGCTCAAACTGAAGCACGATGTCAAGTTAGTTCTAAGAACGAGTTCAAAATCTTCATTTGAAAAATCTAAGATAGGGCTTCTGAATTGCATACCCGCATTATTAACTAAACCGTACAGGTGACCGAACTCTTCCACTATCCGTTGCATAGCATTTTTTCCGGCCTCAAAATCATTTACATCAAAAACCTGATAAGTTGCTTTGAGATCCCGCTCTCTTAATGCTCGTACTCTTTCTCGAAGAGCATTTTCGTCACGAGCACTTAGGATCACATGCGCTCCATATTCTGCGAGTGCTTTAGCCACAGCAAAACCTATTCCCCTCGAAGCTCCTGTGATTAGAATCACACGATCGTCAACTCCAAATAATTTTTTCATTACTCCACTCTTCTCAAAAACTAAAGACTGACAAATATTTTATAATCAAATAAGCTAAGATCACGAGTTTAAACACAGGATAATAGAAGATGAAAGCTAGTTTGGAAATTCTCCCTGTCACCCCTTTAATTGGAGCCGAGGTGATCGGAATTGATCTCAGCGAGCCCCTAACAAACCATCAAAAGAACGCTATTCATGAAGCTTTTCTAAAACATGCCGTATTGTTTTTCCGCAACCAAGATATATCGGTCGAGCAGCAAAAGGATTTTGGCAGAAGTTTTGGCGAATTACATATTCATCCTGCAAGAGATCGCAACGGACTTGAGGGTCATCCTGAGATTTTGTACCTTAACGCTGGGCCCCATACATCAAGAGTTAATGGGGATGAGTGGCACTCAGACGTGTCTTGTGATGAAGAACCTCCCCTTGGTAGTATTTTAAGGCTTTTTGAAGTTCCCAGCAATGGAGGCGATACATTGTTTTCAAGTATGTATGCCGCATATGACGCCTTGTCGGAAGCCATGAAGGAACTCCTCGGAAAACTTTCTGCTATGCATGACGGTGGCCCTAATTATATTGACCGAGCGAAACGAGCTGGTATTTATGATCCTACTAAGGTATTTCCAGCTAATCCTCATCCAGTTATTCGCACGCATCCAGAAACCGGTCGCAAGGCTATATTTGTTAACAAAATTTTTACACAATATATTGTTGACATACCTAAGGATGAGAGTAGGGCCATTTTGGATTTTTTATTCCAACACATCGCCAAACCTGATTTCCAATGCCGGTTTAAATGGGAAAAAGACTCCGTTGCATTTTGGGACAATCGCTGTGCTTTACATCACGCAATGTGGGATTATTATCCAGAAACTCGGCGAGGGTACAGGGTAACGATTAAAGGTGATAAGCCGCGTTAATTCCCGAAAGATAGTATGTAATCAGACAGGCGATATTCTCACGCTACTGGTGTTCAAAGTTGGTTTAACAGCCTTATCATTATCCGTCTGGGTTTCAGTCGCGTTAATGTTGGGAAAAAATGGAAGATATACCATTAGTAGGATATGCTGATAAATTTTCTCTAGAACCGGACGAGACAATTAACTTCAAAGTCTCGTGTAAATCTACAAAACCGTACTCTGCTAGGCTCATAAAGGTGATTTCGGGTGACCCAAATCCAGAAGGGCCAGGATTAGTTGAAGAAGACTTGGAGGCCGATTTCAATGGATTGTACCCTTCAATAAAGAAAGATATTCAAAGAGGATCCCATATAGAGGTTAATACGAAGTCTTCTTTGAAAGATCTAAAAAGCTTCACTTTTGGAGCAACAATCTGGCCAACCTTACCGAACAAGTATCCTCAAACTATAATTAGTAATTTCGATAAGTCTTCAAATTCTGGCATTACTATTGAAATTGGGCCCAAGGGCTTAAGAACACAAGTTGGAGATGGAAGCAAAGACGAGCTTCTGCTTGAACTTAATAGCCCGTTATCTGAGAGACGATGGTATCACGTTTGGGTAAGTTTTGATGAAACATCGCGCTCATTGAGCATTGGCCAAATTCCTGTTTTTAATGATTTTGATTTAGATGGCGTCAAATTTGCCGAAATCACTGTTACTAAAAACCCCCAATTTACTCCTAAACGTCCTTTACTAATTGCTGCTCACAAAGAAGATAAGGCAGTCAATCATTTTAATGGGAAGATAGAACGACCTTTCATCCTTAATTTTTCGGCTAATCAAAAAGTAATTTTGGATATTGCCACAGGAAATAGCAAATCTGGTGTTATCGCAGCTTGGGACTTTTCGCAACGGATCGGAGATAACGAAGTCAATGACTTGGGGCCGACGAATTTAGTAGGAAAAATTGTAAATCTTCCAACACAAGCGGTAAAGAGCTCCCAATGGGATGGAACAGAATTTGATTGGCGAAAAAAACCTGAGCACTACGCAGCAATTCATTTTCACGATGATGACTTGTATGACTGTGCCTGGGACACAGACTTTAGCTTCACCGTACCAAAGAACTTAAGAAGCGGTATTTACGCAGCCAAACTAATTGACGAACAGGGCAATGAGGAGATGATCCCATTCTTTGTGACCGCAAAGCACGGCAAGCCTCAGTCCCGGATTTGTGTTTTAATACCGAGCTTCACCTACACCGTGTATGCAAATATCGCCCGCGGCAACACAAATAAAAAAATGCTGGAGCGCATAAAAGAGTGGTCCGCAAGCCCATGGACAACAGATAATTTTCCTCAATTTGGACTGTCGACTTATAACTATCATTCCGACGGAAGCGGCATTAGTTCCTCGTCTCGCAGACGTCCTATATTAACAATGCGGTCCAACGTTATATCGTATCCAGGCGTTCCAGGGTCTGGCTGTCGTCATTTTCCAGCGGATAGCCATCTTTGGTACTGGCTAACCACTAAAGGTTACGAATTTGACGTTATCACAGACGACGAATTACACAAATACGGACTGGCTGCAATAGACAAGTATACCGTCGTTGTGACATGCTCCCATCCCGAATATCATACTCCTAAATCCTTGAATGCCCTTCAGGAATACACAAATACTGGTGGCCACCTAATGTATCTTGGAGGTAACGGGTTTTATTGGAAGGTCGCTGTTAATGATGCTTGGCCGGACGCGGTAGAAATACGCCGTGGAGAGGGGGGCATACGAGCTTGGGCCTCCGAGCCCGGCGAATACTATAATGCTTTTGATGGAGAGTATGGGGGGTTGTGGCGACGTAATGGCAGAGCGCCCCAAGTATTAGCTGGTGTCGGCTTCACGTCGCAGGGGGATCATTATGGCGCAGCCTATAGACGAACGCCCGAATCATATTCCAATGAATGGGCGTGGGTGTTTGAAGGAATTACCGAAGAAATAATCGGTGATTTTGGTCTATCGGGTGGCGGGGCGGCTGGTTTTGAACTGGACAGAGCCGACACCATGCTAGGCACACCTTTAAATGCTGTTATTTTGGCAAGTTCGGAGGGGCATGATGAGAGTTTTGTTTTGGTTCCAGAAGATATTTTGACCCACCATGACACTTGGCCCCATAAACCAATAAAAGAGTTAATCCGAGCGGATATCGTTTACTTTGAAACTGCTATGGGAGGTGGAGTTTTCTCTGTCGGTTCTATAACATTCTGCGGTAGCCTGCCACATAACAATTGTGATAATAACATCTCTACTATGGTAGGAAATGTCATTAGGAAATTTTTATCTAATTAATTTATTTACGTAACTCCTTAGTCATTTTGATTAAGTATCTCTCTTTGCGTAGTTCCCTTATACTCAGTCCTGAACATACCACGGCGTTGAAGTTCAGGAACAACTAGTTCCACGAACTCCTCTATTGCGCCTGGACTGTGAATTGCTGTTAGCATAAAACCATCCCCGCCTACTTCATCAATAAAGGCCTGCATTTGGTCTGCGACACTGGTTGGCGTTCCAACAAACTGTGGAAGTCCAACACTTTGCCCGTGACGCGCAGCCACTTCGGACACAGTCATGGGAGTACCGTCTGTCTTACGGAAGCGGGTTCTCATTCGGTAAAGCTCAGGTTCTTCTCGTTCTGTCATTAGAGCGTCTGGGGGAATTCTGGATAGATCAAAATCTAAATGCGCCGATAAAATCGCCATGCCTCCGTCTAATGGGACTAGAGAATTATGCTCCTCTTGACGCTCAAGCGCCTCAGCTTCAGAAGAACCAATTATTGGCTGCATACCAAAAAGAATCCTGCAAGTATCTGGGTCTCGTCCCAGATCGGACATCCTACTTTTTATTGAATCGAAGTATTTTGCAGCATCGGATGCACGCGGTTGTATGGCAAAAATTGCGTCGGCATATTTAGCAGCAAAATCCTGCCCCTTTGCAGAAGTTCCCGCTTGCAAAATTGCTGGGCCGTTCTGCGGCGATCTGGTTACGTTCAAAGGGCCGCGTGACTTGAAAAATTCGCCAGAGTACTCTATGCGTCGAACTTTTTCTGGATCGGCAAAAACTGCTTTATGGTGGTCCATCACGACCGCATCCTCATCCCATGAGTTCCATAATTTTTGGCAGACATCGATAAATTCGTGCGCTCTTTCGTACCTTCTGTCGGTTGACTGCCTCTCTTCACCATAATTGGCGGCTTGGTTACTGTTAATTGACGTAACGACATTCCAACCAGCACGCCCGCGGGTGAGATGATCAAGTGTGGCCCAGAGCCTCGCAGCATAGAAGGGGTGGCTGTGACTGACAGAAAAAGTAGCCGCCAATCCAATCTTTTTTGTAACAGCGGACATAAAAGACAAAAGCGGGATTGGATCATGTTCAGGCGCTTGTGTTGCATACCTTAGTGAAGGTGCCATTGATCCTGTAAAGGTATCGGCAATGTAATTTAAATCAGCAAAAAAAACTGT
>CEWJ01098749.1_pt1 | contig 10637 bp, 7 predicted proteins | sample 350291 | NCBI WGS metagenome assembly CEWJ01 (sample SAMEA2622923, study PRJEB7988) | marine metagenome | isolation source: saline water (ENVO:00002010), including | reverse complement strand
AAACAGGCTCTTTTCGATTCAACAACAGTTAATCCGAACATAGCCTTATTAAAAGATATTAAATGCACTTGGATTAAACAGCTGAATCACACTAATAAGCTGCATGTTGGTTTCATCAAGGGCTTCTTCGGCGTCGTCTTCTGTGAGTTTCAGTGCCGCCAGTAAGGCCGGGCCAACAGGAGGGTAACCAACGTTAATGTCGGCGTTAACATTGTCCTGCGCCAGCAAATAGGCTTGTTTTACGATTAGTGCGTGGGTATCCAACTGGCTAAGGTCGGTTTCCAGTAACGTGGCAATAGGGCGGTAAATGCTTGGTGGTAATCCCCAGTCCTTAATCAACTCTGCAGAATAATCGCAGTAGGTAAACCCCATGACTTCTTTTTGCAGATAGATGGACGAGGTATCTTTATCGGTATTCAGGCAGCGCTTAGCCATGTCGGGCGCCACTTTAATCATGGCAAGTTCGCCAATGTTGTGCAGTAAACCAGTCACAAAGAAGCGCTCGGATTCCCTGATACGTTTTTTCTCCGCCAGGTGTTTGGCCAGTAAAGCGCAGCTTACGCTTTGCTCCCAGAAACGGTCGATATCGATGATGGTTGTTTCAACGGTTTTCAGGGTATGTGAAATACCGTAGGACAAGGCTAAATCGTAGGTGGCGCGGGTACCAATAACCTGTATCGCTTTGGTTATCGTTTCGATAGGTGAAGTAAAGTTATAAAGCGCGCTGTTGGCAATTTTTAGTAACTGCGAGGTGAGTGTGGGGTCAAAGCTGATAATTTCAGCCACGTCGTCGATGCTCGACGATTCATCATCGATACAGGCTTTTAACCGGGTTACCGATTCAGGTAATACAAAGACGGAGTCCGCTTGTTGCACTAATTGCGCTAGGTTCATACTTCGCTTCACTTTTTGTTTATACAGTAATCAGTGGCGCTTACTGCTTATCCGTCACTTCAAATAACTCAAACTGTAATCAAAATACGTGTTCTCTGAAGCAATTAGAATGGGTTAATGACAACTTAAGAGTAATAAATGAAATTTAATCAGCTGTTTGTGGCCGGTACCCTTCAAAGTCTGATAATAAATATAGTTCATATTTTGCTGGTCAATGGTGCAACCAGCATGAAAATAAATAATTTATCGCGCGGGGATACCCGCTCAATATGACGGGCCTGCTTTGATGTGAAAATGGGGTTGTCAAAGACCTTAACGACAACCCGGCTGGATTACTTTTCCAGTACGTAAATTTCACCGTCAATCAGGCCCTGAATAGTGAGCTTCTGGCTCGACAGCGCATTAAGATAATTGATGTGTTCGGCTTCTATGGTTTGTCCCGGCACCAGCAACGGGATGCCCGGCGGATAGGGGGTAATAAGCGCAGCCGCAATTCGGCCTACACTGTTTTGCAGCGGCACCATTTCTCTCTTCCCAAAGAATGCATCAGAAGGTAGCATGGCCAGGCTGATAGGAGGGATCTTACTGGGTAATTCTTTCTGGCGACTACTTTTACGTAATGACACATGCCCCGCATCGAGCTTATTCAACGCGTTATACAGGCGTACTATTTTAGAGCGCATCCCGCCAAAGGTTAGTAACACCAGTAGTGTACTGTGGGTAAACTTTTCGATCTCCAGGCCCACTTCATCCATCAAAAAGCGGTGGATTTCCTGATTGGAGTAGGAAAGCGCAGAGATATCAATCAGAATTTTAAGCGGATCGTGGCCAATATTATCCGCCTCAAAATGGCTGAACATCTGCCGGAAGTCTTCTTTACCCAAAATACGAATGCGACTAAATTTAACCGCCTGTTCCTTAAATTCCCGCACGTGATTGAGCAGGTTATTGATCACTTTAAAGCCTTCCATTTCCAGCTGTTTACGGCACACATCCAGCGACGCAATCAAATGGTACTGGGGAGAAGTACTGGTATGAATGGCATAAATTTCTTTAAAGAAATCCTTGTCGAAATCCGGATCGTTAATGTGAATGTATGAAGCCTGCGAAAATGCCGAAACCACCTTGTGAGCTGAGTGAGTAACGTAGTCTGCACCGGCATTGATGGCTGAGTACTCCCGGTATTGCGGATGAAACAGCGAGTAAGCAAACCAGGCCTCATCAATAAACACTTTAATGTCGAACTGGTGAGCGTAATCTACAACCTGCTTTAAATCTGTTAGCAGGCCATCGTAGGTGCAGCCAGTCAGTACTATTAGTTTGGCGTCTTTATTGTCGCTGATAAACGCTTTTAGCTGGCTCAGCGAGGGCGGCGCAAAAATACCGTATTTAGGATCCAGAATGCTGTCGAGGTACAGGGGCAGGGCACGGGCCTGCACAATACCGTAGTGCACGGATTTATGGCAGTTTCGGTCGACGATAACTTTATCCCCTTCCCGAAGCAGGGTTTGCAGGATAATTTTATTCGAGGTCGAAGAGCCGTTAGTCACAAAGTAAGAGTGCTTAACCTCAAAGGTATTGGCTACCAGGTTTTGCGCTTTACCGATGGCATTGGTGCCGTCTGATAATGAGCCTAAAGAGTCCACACTGACCGACAGATCACTGATAAACATGTTGCGGCCAAAGAACTTATAAAAGTCGTTGATGTAGCTCGAGCTGCGGAAACTGGCACCACCACTGTGACCCGGCGTGTGCCAGGAATCGTTGGTTTCTACCGCATACTTCTTATAGGCCGTCCAGAACGGCGTTTCGCTGCGATCGTCAAAGTCATTGATGATATAAGCCAGGCAAGACTCCGGATCCGAAGCAATATCATGCAGCGCAAAAAACGCTTCAATTTTGCTCGAACGACTAACGATATCAAAGCCCACTTCATCTTCACCGGTCACGTATACCGGTACTTCCAGACGTCGGGATTTAATCGCATCGATAATGGATGAATCGCGCAGACTGTCGCCAAGGGTTTCCCAGCTTAATAATACCGCCTGGATATCGCCATCATTGTCGAGTTCGGTGACCGCCGCAGACTCCGAGTTAACGGCCAGAAACTCTAGTGATAAATCGCTGCGGTCAAGTACAGAGACCACCGATTCCAGGTACTGTTGAGTGGTAATCAGCCGGGTTTTATTGTGATCAATAATCAACACTTTTAAACATGGCGTCGCGGTCACAGGGGATCCTTCTTCGATGATTGCTAAGGGTTTTTCATACCAGAGCGGTAATAGTCTGGCGCAGTTGTCTGAGCGTAATATACGCTTTTTTTCACGCTTGAAAAGCGAACAATACCGGGCATCACTAAAAAGCTCCAACCGGTTTCAGGCCTGCTGAGAATGAAGCTGAATCCTGAGGATTGTAAACTCTGCTGGCCTGATAACTGCCATACCAATTTCGATGTTCATTAGGCCCTGATGTACATCGTTGGCAGTCATTGTTGTGCCCAGGCCACAACGTACATAAAACGCGTCATCGGGGCTGGCGGCGGTTAGTGCTCCAAGTTTCCATAAGCTGATAAGGAATTGCTCAATCGAATGCGTAACCCGAGCCCAGGTATTGGCATCGTTGGGCTCAAATATGGCCCAGCTGAGCGATTTTTGCACCGACTCCTGTACCATATTGGCTAAACGCCGGCTGCTGATGTAGCGCCATTCGTTATCATTGCCAGCCAGTGTGCGGGCTCCCCAAATACGAACTCCACGGCCGCTGAATTCCCGGATTGCATTAATGGATTTACCGGTAGAAGCATCGGTATTTAACGCCTCATTTGCAGTGTCAGAAATGCTTATCATCGGGTGTTTGATGCCACACAGTTGCACATTCGCCGGGGCTTTCCATACGCCTTCAGTGGCATCAACCAGGGCAATGGCTCCGGCTAATGCAACAGAAGCCGGTAAGGAAACATAAAGATCAGCCAGCAGAGAATCAATAACCTTGAATAGCGCGGGATCGTCGGCTTTTAGCTGGCTAAGCTGGGTAGTCTTGCCGTTATCGAGGCTAACCGTTATGTGCTGATGGTAACGGGCAGATTGCCAGCGTTGAGTGGTGGTTAAAAAAGGGTAATAACACGCGCCAGAATCAAGGTGTGTGTTACCCAGATATGCACGGTTAGTGCTTAACAGAGATGCGTTCAAAGTTTTATCCCCGTCGGGCAAATCGAACAGTGCCATACGGTCGGCTAAGCGGTTGCATTCCGATAGCATAAAATTGACTAACTGCTGGTAGTCGGCTGCAGCCAGCAGCACACTCTCAGGTGCAAGCAGCAGGGTTATTTCATCCACCTTTGCAGTAACCTGCACGCCATCTGACAGGGCTGAAAGGGTTAGCGATGATTGATAGTTACCTGTCGATACCACATAGCATTCACCACCACCGTTATCAAAAAACAGCCTGATGGCATACCACATCATCTGGCGGGGCAATACTGGCGATGTGTTTATTAGCTCTATTCCACCGGGCATGGATGTGAGCTCCAGATGCAGAGGCTCAGCATCACTTTGCCCGAATAACTGGCTGTACTCTTCAAAAGAGCTGATTCTTGTTGGAGTCAGATGTAAGTCACCATTCTTCTGGCGCGCAGCGCTTTGCGTGTAGCCAATAAACGCAGGTATCGCTGTAGGGACGGCAACGATGCTGGTATAAATCGTGGGGATTTCCTGAATATAAACGCCGGGATGCTTAAACTTGGGCATGGTTTTACCCCATGGGTTGTTGAAGTCGGGTATCTGTACTGTACAACGCAACCAGCAATACTGAGCATAGCATAGTGTGATTGGTCGATCGTCAGCAGAGTTTAATTCCAGCTCCCAGACACAATTGGGTGAGAGATCTTATTCCACAACAACACCACGTATTTAGACGAATAGCAGTACATGACGTAATGAAGTTCCGCGTGATGAGATATCAACTCAAGGAAATCGATTATGAAAATACTGGTACTGCTTTGTTTACTTCTCCCATGGCTTACATTGGCGGCAACGCAATCCATAGAGATCACAGATAAAATTAAACGTGAACGTACTGATAACACCGATACTAAATTTATCAGTAAGTTTGCTCAATGGGGTGATAACGAGGTCCTTGCTCGTTACACCGATACAGACGGAACCCGACGTCATGCGGATGTGAGCTTGGGCTTTCGTTATCTGATGACAAATACGCCGGTACCGCAAGGAGACGAAGCTGAGTTTGCCGTAGCAATAGCGTATCAGGGCGAATTCGATTTTTTTGCACTCACGCGCAACTCCAGTCCGGTGGTGACTACACGCCATAACCCCAGCCTCTTTTTTTCCAGAATGTGGGATCCGGTAAAAACGGGTTTGTCTTCGTGGTTTGTGTCGCTGGAACATGAATCAAACGGTCAGGTCACCGATACTCTGGAAAGATTGCAAAGTGAATTAAGTGCCTTTGCCCTGGATTACGAAGGGGACGAAGAGGTATCAGAATCAGATGTATTTGAAATGGCTCAACAGACCATTAGCCGTTCTAACAATTTCGTCGCTTTTGGTGCGAACTACCAGTTAGGTATCGGAAGTCATGAAGATTGTGCCAGTCGTTTCAATTGTATTTCAATCTTTGCCAAAGTAAGGCATCAACTCGATAAAGAGCCTGAAGACCAAATATGGTGGCGTGAAGGAGAAACCGCTGAATTAAAAGACTATGTAGGTACTGAAGTAGATATCAATGCACCATTTCTCATCGGTAATGTAGATACTGCATTGCGGATTACTTATAGAACCGGGCAACTCATGGGCGGAAATCCTTTTAAGCGCAACACATTCGATCTGCGCTACTATGTTGATGTTCCGGTAGGGCGTGGTATCGCCAGCTTATTGAATAAGCCTGACCTGGAATTTTTTGCGATACCCCTGGTGGTAAGATATCACAATGGGTACCTGGACGAGCTTTATAATTATTCGCAGAGAGTTAGCTATCTGGCGCTTGGCTTACACGCCAGATATTAATTATCGTGGTGTAATTAGCAGTCGCTGTCTAAAACAGTGATGCTAGGACTGCCGCCCTCGGTTTGGGCCTTTTCGTAGATCTCCACGCCATCGAAACCAGCCTGTTCGGCGAGTCTGGCAGTGGTGACAAATCGCCTGATGATGTCATTAATTTTATCCTGACTCATGGGCTTAGGTGGGTTAAAGAATTTCGACATTTTACCCAACGCCATTGGCACGGCGGATGGTGCCCAGGTAGGTTGGCCCAGACTGGCCGGCATTTGCCTGCCAGGATGGTTAAGCTGCAGGAAAAAAGCAGCGCCTTGTTGCTTGCCGAGTGCAGCCCATTGCTTAAAAACATCCAGGTGCTCATCGTTCTTTAGTACCACGCCGCCCGGGCCGGTCATCGCGCGGCCATCAATCATGACATTACCGGAAATCAACAAACCGCTTCCGCCTTGTGCTCAGGCCCCAAACAAAGCCATCATTTGAGCTGAGGGCAGATTATCTGCCGTGGCCAGATTTTTCTTCCATGGCAGCTTTGGCAATGCGATTTGGAATAGTGGTGCCGTTGGGCAAAGTTAATGGATTAAAAAGTGACATAGCGCCTGCTGACTTCGATCAGGGCTTACTCTAAGGTTAAAGTTAGCTTTAAGGTCAATAGCGCAATAAACATTATTTGCTACTTTTTGGCAGACTCAGTTCGGCAAGTACCCGTTTGGCGTTATCGGCGCAGTCCATATCGTCTGATTTGGCGGCAATGGTGTCGATAACCGACAGTAACTTTGCTTTATTGCGAGCCAGTTTTTGCTGCAGCAGCTCGATATCCGTTACTTTTTGCTGGAGCGCCGTTATCAGCGCATCATGCTGTCAGTCGTCATTCGTCTGCGGCAACAGCGCTCGCAATTCTTCTAAGCTGAATCCGGCTTGTTGATCGTTTACAATCAGATTAAGTATCGATTCGGCCTGCGGCGGATAGGAGCGGTAACCATTGGCTTTGCGCTCAACCTGGTTCAACAGGCCTTTCTCTTCATAAAAGCGAATTTTAGATTTTGTCAGGCCAGTTCACCTATCTTCATGATGATATGTCTGCGTTGTTTTCCCCTAGTTTAGTGGTTTTATCACGGTTTGTCCGGGTGGGTAATGTGATGGCAGCATATTTGTAACTGCGCGGCTAACCCGGTAGATTGGTGTAAGATAATTAAAAAAAGGACAAGTATGTCAGGGACTCCCTCCTACAATGTCGTGGTATTCGCCCATAATGAAGCGCGGCGGATCTCGCGCTGTCTTGAAAGCATTCTGGCGCAAGCCAGTGAGGGGTTGCAATATATCTTTGTGTTGGTTAACGGCTGTACCGATGATACCGCTGATGTGTTAACCCGGCTGAGTGCTAACCGGCCAGAGGTAATTGGCGTGTGGCTGGACAGGGCCGATAAAGCCGCCAGTTGGAATCATTATGTGCAAACGTTATCCGCTGATGCTGACTCTCATGCGTTTAATTGTCTGGTGCGCTATCAGGTCCGCGAACATCTGCTTAAGTTACTGTTCTATTACATGCAGGATAAACAGCCCTCACAGATGCCGGGCGAAATTACCGCGCTTTACTCAGAGCTGGCCCACCTTATTCGTTACCAGTACCGGGGCCGAAATACACCGATAGACATGCTGGCCATTCGGTATATTAAAAATCATAGCTGATACTGCTTTACTGGCGAACCAGGACGTTAGCATGGTCGAATATGCGCGCGGGCTGCTGTTTGATTAGCTCCAGGGTGCTGTCGGATACCGTAGACCGGATGCCGGTAATGCCCATCCAGGTATCGCGATTACGGCGTTTGGCACCATACAACGCCGCATCGGCTATGCCAACGGTGCTCTGCCAGTCGAAAAAGCTATAACGTTGCTGGTGCAGCGGATAAGCAGCAAAGCCTACCGAGCAGGTTACCTTTAACTGCGTGTGCCCGTTAATATTCATATCACTGGCATTCACTGCCTTAACTATACGCTCTGCCAGCAGGTAAGCTTCATCCCGGGGCGTATCCTGTACCACCGCCAGAAACTCCTCGCCACCCCATCGCACCAGATAATCACTGTCACGGAAAATGGCCGACAGCCTTCTTTGGGTTTCTACCAGCACCGCATCACCGGCCTGATGGCCATGGTTATCGTTAATCCGTTTGAAATGATCCAGGTCGATGATAAAAAATAACATATCAGACTGCTCACTCGGGCGCGTATTGGTGGCTTCGCAGTCTTTATAATAACGATGAATGCGACACACATCGCGCTGCATGTTCTGGTTTAAAAAGCGTCGGTTATGTAAACCGGTTAACGAGTCAGTTAAGCTGGCTTTTTCCAGGGCAAGCGCTTGTTCACTGAGTTTCTCATTAGCAGTTAGCAGCTCAGCCGTGCGCTCGGCAATTTTTCGCTCCAGCACATTCTGGCGATGCCGGTAATGGCGCAGACCTAACTGATGCAAAACAAAAATAGCAATAGCCAACAATAACAAGCTGGCCATGCTGGCATAGATAGTCTGATACCACGCGGGGAGCACGGTAAATCGCTGGCTAAGCGTTGTGTTTTGCCAGGTGGTGACGTTGTCGGAATATTGCAGTTCCAGTTTGTACTCGCCCGGCGCTGGATCGGTGAGCGTTACAATCCGGTGATCGGCATCGAGTTGGATCCAGTTATTTTCACTGCCGGCCAGGCGGTAACGGTATTGCAAATGTTCCGGATCAAGGTAATCCAGCGCGACAAACTCAAAAGAAATACGTTTGGGTAGTGCACTGATTTCAATATGGGCCTGGGTGGTCGCCGGATGAACCTTGTGGTTATCTGCGGTAATTATTTCAAGTTGCGTAAAGTTAAGGGATAAAGGGGTCATCTGGCGGGGTAATGCTCCCGGAGAGACGATAGTCAGGCCGTTTTTACCACCGAATACCAGATCACCCGCTGCTGTCATGGTTGCTGCGGCGCGGGAGTAAGGGCTGTTTACGGCACTGGGTCCGGCAGTTATTACGTGCAGCAGTTTTTGTTCAATATCAATGGCCGCAATGCCATGAGACGTGCCTACCCATACCTGGTTATCACTCTCACCAGCGATGGCCGTAACGTTGTCGCCGGGCAGGCCAACGTCAGTTGTAAATTCAAGCCAGCGGTACTCGGAGGTGTATACAAACAATCCTGCACCGCTGGTTGCCACCCAAAGCTGGCCGAGACTATCGGCATATAAGTCGGCAATAAATTGTTGTGCCAGGCGTGGATGGTTGACCGCTTTAATATTGCTACTGTTAAGTAACCCGTTAGTAAACTTGCCGTGAAGCAGCCCTTGCCAGCTACCTACCCAGAGCGAGTCGGGTGTTGCCAGCAGCGACGCCACGCGACGTTCGCTAAAATGCTCGGGCAGTAACTGAATGGTAGGCTCAGTCGCTATTGCTGGCTGTTGCCATAAACCATCGGTGCCGCCTATCCAAAGTGCTTCAGACGAGCTGGCCAGAGCGGTGGTAAAAGTGGCTGCGCTTCTGCCATCTACGTTTAGCGGTAATGGTTGTGCACTGTTTGGCGGAATAATTACCGACGCGAAATTAGCCGAGGCGTAGAGATTTCCAGCCGGATCTGCAAATAACGTTTCCACCGGATCAGTACCATTTTGCCACAGTTGCCGGGTGGTGCCTTGTTCGGCAGTGAACTCCTCCAAGCCATGTTCGCCGGAACCCACAATCAGTTTATTTCCTATCGCCTGAACCGCATGAACCTTTCGATTCATCAGGCCCTCGGGTTGCCCGCTGTCACCAAAAATGTGTGAAACGGCAACATTGCCGGCATCATACACATTGAGCGTGGCGCCACTGCCAATCCACACCAATCCTCTGGAATCGCGAAATAACGACCAGATGTCATTATCGCTAAGGCTGGCCGGTAACAAACGATTGTGTTGGAAGCGGCGTGTTGTCTGGTTGGCTAAGTTAAGCTCAATCAATCCATCACCAAAGGTACCGATCAGTAATACATCGGGGCGAATTTCTGTCACTGTAAACAGCCAGGGGCTGTCATCCTGTGCGAGTGTGTAGTTGCGAAAACCGGACGCTTCAGATTGTACAAATAAGCCCTCGGCAGCGGTGCCAACCACGAGATTTTCCTTTGCCGTGGTAGTAATAGTACTGACCCTGATACCCTCAGGAAAGCCAGGTGCAATTTGTAATGGTGCAAACCGGTTTTTGTTCAGGTCACTACGGTACAGGCCTTTGTCGGTGCCTACCCAAAGCGTATTGGCCTGACTTACATGGAGTGCATGAATCCGCGCATTGGGCGCAATGGGGAGCTGTTCAAGTTGCGCAGATGCCGTATCAAACTGATAGAGCGCACGATCGCTGGCGAGTATAACGATGTCAGTGTGTGGCAAGCTAATCACAGTACCAGCCTGCACGGTTATGTTCTGCAACTGGCCGGGCGCAACAGCGGTAAACGAACTGGTGCCAGGAGTTTGCCGGTATAAGCCGTTGCTGGTGCCAATCCAGATACGACCTTTGGCATCGCTAAATCCATGGTTTACCTGTGGGGCGGGAGCGTCGTTATCCACGCCTGTAAATCGCGCGCGGACCAGCGATTTTGAATCCCAGCGCCATAAACCGTTGGCGGCAACCAACCAGATAAATCCCTGCTGATCTTCCAGTATGGTATCAACCTGACCTTCAATAGGGGGGGAGTTGCCTAATGGCGAAAGAAAAACCGGCTGCGCGTGGCTTT
>CEWJ01052322.1_pt1 | contig 10660 bp, 10 predicted proteins | sample 350291 | NCBI WGS metagenome assembly CEWJ01 (sample SAMEA2622923, study PRJEB7988) | marine metagenome | isolation source: saline water (ENVO:00002010), including | reverse complement strand
TCGTCGCTAATATCGTGAACGATAACTTCACGAGGCAGGTCTTTAGGTAGCGGTTTACGTGTGGGCTTTTTACGAGTATAGCTAATCGTTTCTTCGGCTGTTTCAGCTTCAACAACCAGTTCTTCCGCTTCATTGAACAACTCACCTTGCCCAGGGTGGCCTTCGGTGCTTTTACCAAACTGCTTATGCTGGGCAACGCGGAACTGTTCTTCTAAATAGGCAATCCGCGCGCGCTTCTCTTCAAGAAGCGCTTCAAGTTCAGCGATGCGGGATTGGTATTCTTTCTCGTTCATACCACCATTATCCCGTATTAAGCTGCTGATTGCCTTACATTATTAAGACTATTTCGTGATCGTTAATCGCTACTTATGATCACAGGTTATAAGCCGGATGCGTTGTAGTGCAACGGCTGATGGCCTATGACATCGTAACCCGATAACAGCCATTGTAGCTGTTGCTCACTCATATGCATCTGTTTTAAGTTCGCATCGACAGGCCACTTAAAACGATGCTTCTCGAGGCGTTTATACCAGAGAGCGAAGCCCGTTTTATCCCAATAGAGTATTTTGACCTTATCGCGCTTTTTGTTGCGGAAGACGAACAGTGCATCGCGAAATGGATTCAGGTTCATATCCTGCTCAACAACGACAATTAAGCCATTTATCGATTTGCGGAAATCGACGATATCCATGTACAGGTAAATGTCGGCAGGCTCTACGAACATCTTCATTTGGACAATGCCTTCATCACGGTAGCAATCCAGTGAGGGTTAATATTGATTGGCACGCTAAGTTGAGCATTTCCAAATTGCAGGAGAAGTTCGCCACCCATTGCTTCGGTGTAGGATTCAACCTTCGTGACTTCACGTTTCACCTGAACAAACTTGTTGCTTCTTCGCTGTAACCGAATATCACGACGCCTGGTGTAGTAAGTTTGAACATTAATCTGCTGTTGGCGACAAAAAGCCACTGCGGTGAGCCCGCTTTGCTTTTGCTGCTCGAATAAGTTGAGCCAGTCTTGCACTTCTCTTCGTTGATATTGCGGCATGGTCATTCTCCTTAACAAAAAGAGAACACCATGCCGTAGCTGACTTATGAATTGAACGTGGGGATTACCGGACGGACACCTTCAACTAATTCGAAATCTCCCTGTGCGACCTTATTCCATGAAGTGTCCAGCTTCCCTACAGACATTCCATTGTTTTTAAAAGTAAGTGTTTTAGCCGTTGTCTGGGCAGCTTGGATGACCTCCATAACACTTACCTCGCCATGCGCTCCTCCATGTGCGAAAGCATTAGAAGAAGCTAAAAGCGCAGATGCAATTGTTAATACTTTTATGTGTTTCATTCTGTGATTCCTCATTTTTACTTTAAACCTTCAACGATGTATTCACCGCTGAAAATTAGTTGAACATCAATATCTTTGTCTGTGTTGTTTTTCCAATACCAGCCATGTGACCCGTTAAAAGGAACAACAAAACTCCCTTTCATACTTTCAACAGTAGCGACAGTGTATGACTTAAAATAGCCAGTATTATCACCATCTGGTTCACCATGAAGATCGACATATAGCTCGCCATTACTTGTTTGCCATTCATAAGTGACCTGCTGGCTCTCCATCATGCTGAGCTTATACTCGATACCTTTACTTGCTGGAACAGTAACGACCACTGTATCTTGGTCACCGTCTGTACTTGTCTTAGCAGATGGAGATTCTCCGTCCTGATTAAATACTGTTAGACCGAGCTTCTTTCCGACACCAGTAGGGTCAATGTCATACTCAGCAGGTAAAATAAATAACACTAGAGTCACTACTGCTACTGACAATGCAATTACAGTCGCTTTTATCAGTGCTCGATTTGTTTGATTAGATTCCATAAATATATTTCTCATAAGATTTAGCTAACAAAATACCCTGTTAGTTGCATGCCAACTAACATAAAACCACCACTCATCAAGACTGTGTTCGTTGCCGCAGAAAAACGGTCGAAACTCTCGAATTGACGCCAAAAATTAATTAACAGAAGAATAAAAATAAGAGCCATAAACTGACCAATTTCTACTCCAATATTAAAGGAGAGCAGATTTAGCGCTAGCCCATCTTCAGGTAAGTGAAACTCTTGGATCTTTGTTGCTAATCCGAAGCCATGAAACAAGCCAAAAATAAGTACAGCTTTCTTAGGGTCGGGTTGTTTACCAAAGAAGTGGGTGAATCCTCCGAGGTTATCAAACCCTTTATAAACCACTGATAAACCGATAATTGCATCAATCAGGTATGCATTAACCTGGATATTAGCTAGGACTCCAGTCATTAGAGTTAAACTGTGACCTATCGTGAACATACTTACGTAGAGCAAGACGTCTTTACTATTTCTCAGAAAAAACAGCACTCCCACTAGAAACAGCAAATGGTCATAACCCGTAACCATATGTTTAGCTCCGATATACAGAAAAGGAATTATCTGGATACCAGTGTTGTTTTCTAAGAAGTTACGTGTACTGTCGTCTACACCGTGTGCAAAGGCTTCAAACGAAGCCATTGCACACAGAGATAGAAGAAGGTACACCAAATGCGTTAGCTTTAATTTACCTAACATTTATTTACCCTTCGCTTTTCATTAATGAATTCCCAGAAATGTGCTCTTCAGACTTGTCGTTCGAATGTAAAATTCGAAATAGTGCGGGTAAGACGAAAAGCGTTAAGATTGTTGAAGAAATTACACCTCCTATTACAACGGTTGCCAATGGTCTTTGAACTTCAGAGCCGATTCCTGTGTTTAATGCCATTGGAATAAAACCTAGCGAAGCTACGAGAGCTGTAGTGATAACAGGTCTTAACCTCGTTACTGCTCCTTCGATAATTGCACTTTCGAGCAATTGGTTCCTCGAAATTAAATCTCGAATAAACGAAACAAGCACTAATCCGTTCAGAATTGCTATACCAGATAACGCTATAAAGCCGACTGCCGCAGATATTGAAAAAGGGATGCCTCGAAGGTACAGAGCAAAGATCCCCCCTGTAAGTGCTAATGGAACCCCTGAAAAAATAATGAGCGAGTCTTTTATCGAACCTAGTGCTAAGAATAAAAGTAAAACAATAAGAACAAGTGTGACTGGCACCACAATGCTTAAACGCTCAGACGCAGACTGTAGCTTTTGATAAGTACCACCATATTCAATCCAGTAACTGGCAGGTAATTTAACTTTAGATTTAATCGCTGCCTGTATATCTTGAACAAAGCTACCTAAATCTCGACCACGCACGTTGGCAGTAACAACGACTCTGCGCTTTCCGTTTTCGCGGTTGACTTGATTAGCTCCTAAAATAACTTCCATATCAGCAAGCTCTTTTAGAGGTATATGCTCACCATTTGGTAAGGAGATAGGCAAATTAGACAGCGAATTTACATCTTGGCGCTTTTCCTCAGGAAGACGCGCTACAATATCGAAACGTTTATCGCCTTCGTAAAATTTTCCTGCGACTTGCCCCCCCATAGACACAGCTACTTGTGTTTGAAAGTCTTCAAGGCTAAGCCCGTATAATGCGAGCTTTTCTCTGTGCGGTAGAAAAGTGAGTACTGGAAGACCTTTAGTTTGCTCTACCTGCACATCACGTATACCTTCAACATCCTGAATTGCCGTTTCGATTTCTTTCCCGAGTTCAGCCAAAGTATCAAAATCATCACCAAATACTTTTATTGCAAGCTCTGCTCTAACTCCAGCAAGCAACTCATTAAATCGCATCTGTATTGGTTGGAGAAATTCATACCTATTGCCTGGCACAGGTGTAACTAGTTCTTCTAATTCAGCAACTAGCTGTTCTTTAGTCTTATTAGGGTTAGGCCATTCGCTTCTAGGCTTAATAATTATAAAATTATCAGCAACGCTAGGAGGAACTGCATCTGTAGCTACATTCGCGGTACCTATTTTTGCAAATACGCGCTCTACTTCGGGTAACGCTTTTATTCTCTCTTCAAGTACTTTCTGCATCGCAATAGATTGCGATAGTGAAGTACCAGGAATTCTCAGCGCATGCATCGCGATGTCGCCCTCATCAAGGTTTGGCACAAACTCACTGCCGAGCCGCATCCCCATAAATGAAGCCAGCACAACTAATGAGAATGCAACTATAATGACCAGCCATCTCGCCTTTAAAATAACCTTCAGAGCAGGCCTATAAAGTGATACTGAGGTATTGATAATGATGTTTTCTTTCTCAGTTACCTTGCCTTTGAAAGTTAGCGCAATAGCAGCAGGGATAAATGTAATTGAAAGTACCATCGCGCTAACAAGAGCTATTACTACCGTTATTGCCATTGGGTGAAACATCTTTCCCTCAACACCTGATAGCGCAAATATAGGTAAGTAGACTGCGGTTATTATGAAAACCCCGAATAAAGCAGGTCGAATGACCTCTCGTGTCGCATCGTAAACTAAGGATAAACGTTGTTTGGCGTTAAGCTCGCCTTTTTGAGTGGCATGAGAAAGTCTCCTCAAACAATTCTCAACGATAATGATAGCCCCGTCGACTAACAATCCAAAATCGAGTGCACCTAAGCTCATCAGATTCGCTGTTGTTCGTGTTTGAATCATTCCCGTTACAGTCATAAGCATGGCGAAAGGAATAACTAAAGCTGTCAAAAATGCGGCTCTTATGTTGCCTAATAGTAAGAACAGAACAACAATGACCAAAATAGCCCCTTCAGTAAGGTTCATTTCGACCGTATCTAATGTTGTATTGACTAGTTTTGTTCGATCGTAGACAGCGTTTACGACTATTCCTTCGGGAAGTGACGCGCTAATTTCTTTTATTCGTTCACCAACACCTCTCGCGACCTTTTGGCTGTTCTCGCCTATCAACATAAAGACTGTACTCAGCACGACCTCTCGACCATTCTGTGTTGCAGCCCCAGATCTTAGCTCCTTACCTTCTTTTACTTCCGCGACGTCTTTTACTCGAACAATCTTGCCAAGGTCTGTAGGCAAAGGAATCTCAGAAATTTGTTTAAGCGTTTCCACTTGTCCAGGCAGTCGAATTAACCATTGAGCACCATTTTTCTCAATAAAACCTGCACCTTTATTTGAATTATGCTTTCCTACTGCATTTATGACATCTTGCTGAGTTAAACCGAATAACAATAATTTATCGGGGTTCAGTGCAATAAGGATCTCGCGCTCAAATCCTCCAATTGGGTTGACTTCAACAACGCCTTCTACTTGCATCAATTGTGGACGAATTACCCAATCATGAACTGTTCTTAAGTCTGTCGGGGAAATTGGACGACCATCTTCATTGGTTGTCCCTTCCTTAGCGTCAACCGTGAACATGAATATTTCACCAAGTCCCGTAGAAATTGGCCCCAACTCAGGCTCCAGTCCTGAGGGAAGTTCAGATTTTGCAGCGTTAATACGTTCATTGACTAATTGCCTAGCAAAATAGATATCAGTGTCATCATTAAAGATCGCAACTACTTGTGATAATCCATAGCGAGATACAGAACGCGTATAAGACAGGTTTGGAACTCCTGACAATGCGGTTTCAAGAGGAAACGTGATACGTTGCTCTACCTCCAGTGGGGTATACCCAAGTGCCTCTGTATTTATTACAACCTGCACATTGGTAATGTCTGGTACAGCATCAATTGGCAGCTTTTGGAAGTTCCAAAGGCCAAGCATCGCTACCGCGAAAACAAAAACGAGAATTAGCTTACTTCTCTCGATTGAAAATTTTAAAATAGCATCTAACATTCAAGGAGTTCCTTAGTGGTCGTGAGACGCGCCCGACTTCTCAATATCAGCCTTTATTATGTAGCTGTTGAGAGTGACATATTCTGTTCCAGAGGGAATGCCGTTTAGTACTTCAACCCATCCCTCTGCTTTTCGGCCGAGCTCAAGCATCCGAACTTCGTATTGATCACCAAACTTTCCATAGACCACCGTGAAATCTCTAAAAGCCTGAAGGGATTCCTCTTTCACAGCTCTTTCAACGGTGAATGAGTCAAAGAGAATTTGGGCTGTTATAAACTGTCCTGGTGAGTAAAAGCCGTCATTATTATTTACAATGGCGCGATAGACTTTTGCTTGCGAGCCGTTAACGGCATAAAGGCTGTCAAAAATTTTAGTGCTTATCGTCTTATCGTGACCCGGAACTTGTATATCGACGGGAGCATCTAACAATTTCTTGTTTTGGTCTTCTGGATATACGTTCAGCTCTGCTATTAATTGCGAGGTATCAGTAATAGCGACTAGTTTCTTGTCTCCCGATTGTTCGCCTACCCCAATATCCTGAAATGTAATTAGGCCATCAATCGGCGATTTAACTTGATAACTTTGCAAGCTTTCGCTTGATTGGATAGTGAAAAGAGTCTGCCCTTTCTTTACTGCTTGACCTAAAATGACATCAACAGAAGTTATTTCGCCTGGATAACGCGCAGATATATTCCTCACTGCATTGGGGGGTAAAACTAACTGGCCATATACTTTCAACCGCGCGTTAAGTTTTTTACTCGATACGAAATCGGTTTTAATGTCCATAGCCTTTGCTAGTGAATCATCTATTTTTGTCCTTCCTTCATAGTTATCGTAAGACCATTCGTATGTTTTGCCTTGGTAATTGGCAGTAAGTGAAACTAAAAAAGAGTGAGGTTCATAGATAACCATGTCACCGCGCAGATAATTGCCCTCAACATAAAAATCTATGTCATCGATGCCATCTCCCAAACGCGTGAGTTTTACGTTCACTTCAATGTCTTCAGCTGATATTCGCTGTCCTGCATAACTAGCGTATACACGAAATTCGGGAGGGGTGTCGGTTTCATAAATCGCCAGCTCGACAGCAAGGTCACCCTGTCTCAATACTCGACCATTATTAGGGCCTTTCTCTACTTCTTCTTGAGTAATTTCTTTAGCTGACTCAGCAACAGCTAGGTTACTGATTGCGGATAAGCTAATGCCAATATGGGCAAATGCTATTAAGGTAAATAATTTGCGAAGTTTCATAGTGCTCTCTCATTCTTGGATACCGAAGTACCCGTTAATCTCTCTAATTCAATGTTAAATAGTTGAATGTTGGTATAGGCATCGATTAGGCTCTTCTGCGCATTTAACAGTTCTTTCTGGACCGCAAAGAGGTCCGTATATGAGTAACTTCCGATGTTGTATGCTCGACTAGCTTGCTCATTTGCTTGCTCTAACATCGGAATGGAACTGTTTGATAATTTTTGGATTACATGGAGGCTGTGCTTTAATTTGTGAGTCAACAACAGAGCATCAGTGGAAATACTTTGAAGTAAGGCATCAGATTCAGCAGCACTTTGGCTCTGCTTTGCACGCAAAGACGTGATTAATCCTTTATTACGACCTTCGCCTCCAATAGGTATTGATATCCCAGCTACAAATGCAAAGTCGTCAATTACTTCGTTTCGTCTAATGCCTGTCGACACTTCCCAAGCGGGTGACTCCTCTACTACTGCCAAATCAATTTCAGATTCAATTTCTTGTTGCTGTAGTATGTAGCGTTGGATTTTCGGGTTTTCCTTCAATCTTTTCAAAACTTCATCTAACTCAGAAATTGAAGGAATATTTGTAAGCGTTCCAGTTACTGAAAAGTTTGTAGTACCCTTCCACTGCGCCGCTAATGCAGATTTTGTTGCTGCAATCTCATGAACAAGATCTTCTACTTCTAGCTCGTACAAAGATAGCGAAGCGCGAGCGCGGAGTTCATCGATAGCGTTAGCTTTTGCTGCTTTTACACGACCTTCTACATTGTCCAAGAGATCTTTCGCTTGGTCTTCTGCAATCTTCGCCAACTTTAAGTTCTCTTTTTGAGCCAATAAGGTTATATACAATCGTGCTGTATTTGCTGCGATATCAACGGCTTTAACCTCTTGATCAATTGTAGTTGCGTCAGCTTTCGATGAAGCTAGATTGACCCTAGACTCGATAATGTCATTTTCAAGTAACCATGAAATGCTCAATGTTGCTTGCAATCCAGATACCCCTGAGTTGTTACCAGAGCCCAAGAAATCCTCGAGTTGCGCATTAACTACTTTAGGCGTGCCAACCTCAGCTTGAGTAATAAGAGCTTTTGCAGCCTCTGATTTATGTGTGAATACATGTAATTCAGGATGTTGTTGCAGGGATAGACTAATTGCATCATTCAATGTGAGTATTTCTTGTGCATTAACACCAACAGACATCCCACTGATGGACATGCTTATAAGCATACCACTCACAAAATACCGATTGATGATCGGTTTTTTGCTTAATTTTTTTCCAAAAAACATAAATAAAATCCTTATGAAAGCTTTTTAAAAGCCTTCGACTAAGTTTGAAAATAAAAACCGTTCACCGATCGGTTTTTAGAATAAATTTTAATGGCTAAACACCGTTTCAATAAGATGATGAACACCGTCTAAAGAAGTCATACATAGAAAAAATAATGCAATGGCAAAAGAGAACGCTACAGTCTTATTGATAGGTGACAACTGCAACCTACCCAAGAGGAAATAGATGCGTTGCTCAAGGACATCTGCTCCGAAATTTACAACTAAAGCGCTTGATTTAAGTATGTCCTCTTGCGCATTAAGCTTTGCAACTTTAATTAAAGTGCTTGCAACGAATATCCGGTCAATTCCTTCTTCTAATACAGCATTGTCTGCATCTTGTTCCATAGCCAACACCATCTGTAGAGTTAGTAATCTTGCTACTGGTGCAAAATAAAATGAGACCAAAATACTAAAAAGCCACTTTTTCAGGGGATCATTATTTACAACATGCGCTCTTTCGTGCTTTAAAATGACATCAAGTTCTTCGGGAGTAACCTCATTCAAAAGCCCTGTAGTTATGAAGCATTTCTTGCTCCGTATTCCAGAGGTAAACGCTGCAAATTTAGGTATCTCAACTTCATATACCCCCCGGCTTAAGTTTTTTGAGAGGCAAGTTAGCAAGCTCACCTCCTGTCTATGAAGCCATAGCTGTCTCGTCTTTGAAGTCAATACAAACATCATGTAAGAGAGCAGGAGTATTATTGTAACTGCATGCCAACTAAACCAGTTGAAATCTGATATATGATGCCAATGAGCATATTGTTTAGTTTCAAATATGCTTGAGTAGACATATATATCAAGTAAGTAAAGACAGACTAAAATGCTCATTATCCATGGCATTGAAACACAAAACCAAAGCAGAGCTTTCCTTGGTTTTAACTGAACAGATGTTAACTTTTGTCCTAGTAAAGATACGCCAATAGACACAACCAAATTAGTTATTGCGAATGCAATAGTAAAAATTGCTAGCAGGTTGAAGAATATTGTCATTATTTTACTTAATCCTTGTTCACTGACTTGAGCTTTTTTTGCTCTTCTATAAGTTGCTCTAGTTTAGTTAGTTGGTCGACACTAAATTCACTTGAGATGGAAGAAAAAGCTGCGATAAGGCTGCTATCGTCGCCAGCAATAAAGTCACTAGCAACTGACTTTATAAGCTGTCCGATCAACTCGTATCTCTCGACTTTTGTGTTATAGATATATGCATGCCCCTCTTTTTTTCTGGCTAGAAGTCCCTTTTTGAAAAGGCGATCAAGTGTACTCTGGTAGGTATTTAAGCTTCCTCCCCTCACATTTATGAAATGCGAATAAACTTGCTTTACATCAACATCTTTGTGCTTCCATAAATAATGTAGAACTAGCTTTTCAAGTTCACCAAGATTCATATTCGCCGCACCCTTTTAAAAAACCGATTAACGATAGGTATTATACATAGAGAGTACCGACCGGCAATCGGTTTTTATCTCAGTTTTTTTCACTTCATCGTTAGGCGGAACTTATTAATAATATTATCTCACTATATTTTGCACTAAATACACCCACGCTTTCTCAACTCCTCAGCCCATTCTTTAAAGCGTTTTTCGTCGCGCTCTGCGGTCTTTGCACGTCTGTTCAATGTTTTCTTAGACAATGCTTTGGGCTCTTCTTTGTCAAATGTTACTCCAGACAAAGCATCGGCAAACATTTCCGGCTTTACGTGACTATAGTGCTGCTCGATCATTGCTGTACTGGTTCCACATTGGCGCGCAATTACGTCCATGCTGGTTCCGTTGAGAAGCTGCCACGTAATGTAGGTATGTCGAAGAGAGTATAGCGTTCGCGGTCCTCTGGGTGACTCTTTTAATCCCGAACTTTGGAGAGCTTTCTCAAATGCCTTACCTAATTGCTTTGTGGGTTCACCATTTGCTAGCAAAAATAGTTTTTGGTTAGGTGTACGCAGTGGAAAACGTTCTCTGAGTCTAGTTAAAGCACCAATCACATCACGTTTACAAACTACTTTACGAGGGCCTGTATATTTTGTTGTTTTACCTTTGGTGATGTGAATGAAGAATTGAGCTTTAGACCCTTGCGTTTTTATTTCGATGTCCTTCCACGTTAAGGCGTCCATTTCCGTTCCGTGTCTAATACCAGTATTTATTGTTATTTCACAATAATCATAAAGTAACTCACAGATCTGACGAGTTTTTTCACTATGGGCATTAAATTCTCTTTCTAGTATTGCGTCCAATACAGCTTCGTATTCCTCTTCCGAAAATGCAGAGCGGCGTTTGCCTGCTTCACCTTTAGATGAAAGAACAGGTACTTGAGCGGCGATCATCCATTTTTGCTCAATAGC
>CEWJ01135141.1_pt1 | contig 10661 bp, 11 predicted proteins | sample 350291 | NCBI WGS metagenome assembly CEWJ01 (sample SAMEA2622923, study PRJEB7988) | marine metagenome | isolation source: saline water (ENVO:00002010), including | reverse complement strand
GGCGCTAGCTACTCCGTCCGCTAGCATACGAATCGCTTCATTACCAAGAACTACGCCAAGCCTAGATGTTGCGAATCCTGGTACATCCTTGACTAGAATCGTGGTCTTGCCCATGGCTTCACCTGCAGCAGTGGCCGCTTGAATTGTATCTTCAGAGCACGAGTCGTGCTTGATTAGTTCGAGCAATTTCATGATTGGTACAGGGTTGAAGAAATGCATACCTATGACTTTTCCAGGTCGCCCGGATGCAGTAGCAATATCGGAAATTGATAGGGAAGAAGTGTTGGTTCCTAGAATGCAATCTTCTTTGGTCATGTTACCCAATTCTGCAAAAATTTTGTGTTTCAAGTCTGGAATTTCAGGAACCGCTTCGATAACTAGGTCCGCATCTCTTACCGCTTCATGCATGTCTGAAACAGCGTGTAGATTTGCTGCCCATACTGCTTTTTGTTCAGTAGTAGTTTTGCCTCTAGCAATACCTTTGTCCCAAAATGCATCTATGGCGTTCATGCCCCGTTCCAAGCCCTCAGGAAATGCATCATACAGGTTGGTGTGCCAACCTGCCTGAGCACAAACTTGAGCAATACCTGCACCCATGGTGCCAGCACCAATAACTGCCACAGAACTGATTCCCATGTTGGTGTCCGATGGGATTTAGGTTCATGACGATTCCTTGGATTGAGCTAGATATACTCCGCCAACTATCAAGATAAATGATGCGATAAGTGAAAATCCTAATTTTTCATCAAGCAATACCCAACCACTCAAGATTCCGAAAATTGGTACTAAGTAAACATACATAGCAGATCTGCCTGCACCTATGACCTTGATTCCATCAGCGAACCAGACATAACTCAGTACGGTAGAGAATATTGCAAGGAATGCAAGCCATAACCAAGCCTCACTACTGGCATCTACAGGGAACCCTACTTGTGAGTATTCCCAAATTACTGCAGGTGTTTGAATTAGTAACCCAACTGCGCTAGACCACACGGTCAGGTGAAGAGGAGATAGCGCATTTTCGCCACTCATTGCCTTCTTCATCAGAATGGTTGTACAAGCCCAAGATAGCGCGGACATCGCGATTAGTGCGTCACCAAGTAGTCTCTCATTCACGGGTATGTCTACATTAGGAGAATACCATGCAATCACTACAACTCCACAAACCGCAGAAAGTAGTCCCAAACCCAGTCGTTTGTCGAATTTCTCGCCTAGGAATGGTACGGCGAGTATTGCCGTAAATAGTGGATTGAATGTAATCATAAGAGAAGCGTCGCCTGCTGCAGTCCACTTCATTCCATACATGAAGAATGCTTGATACAGGAAAGTGGAAAGGAATCCTATTGCAATAATTATTTTCCATTGACCCTTAGATGGAGTGACCCATTGTTTCGTTGCTAATAATAGTAGGAAAAAGCACCCTACTGCAAGAATGTATCTGGTCCAACCTGCCGTGAAAGGAGGGATGTCTCGTGCAGCCACTCTGCCTGCTACCCAGCCTAGGCCCCAAATCAATGCAACAGCTAATAATTTAGCGTGGGTTGATGCATTTTTCATCGAAATCGCTCCAAGCCGAGTTGCAGGATCCGGGCTCTAGGCAGCCCGATTTCCGGCATTCCTTCGGCTGGTGCGTGGAGTTTTAGTCCTTCTAGTCGCTGAACATACAGTCCGTAAGATGCAATGTCTCTTGGTAGGTAAGGAGTAGGTAAACCCAGTTTTTCTAATCCAAGACAAGCCTCTTTTGTGTAGATTGGATAGACATTGGTTTCAAAGTGCATCCATATCGAAAGTCTTCTACAATCGACATTTTCTAGAGTCATTAAGTGTTCAAGTAATCCTACGTCTGGGTACTTGATTGTTTGAATTGCCATACCAACTTCCATTACAATATCTTCAGGCCAGATGAATGGCGTTTGGTTATCCCAGTCATCTGCGATTGTAATATGTTCTATCGCATCGTTACCAGTTATGGCGAACAACGTTTCCTGATATGGTCTGTCATCATAAGCGTCTTCAACAAGGCTCGGTAAAACCGAAAAGAAATTGTCTACCTCGGTATCATCGGCCCCATAAAGGGATACTGGAAGCATTCCTAACACCTCATGCAGTTGCGCCGATGCCACTAGCGATTTGACCTGGTGACAACGGTTTGTCCTCAATCCACTGTTGCTTCATTAGTTCGACTAGTGCTTCTTCATCTTCTGCAGTCGGTAGAACAGTCAACAAGTAATCTTGGTACTCCTCTTCGGTTCCTTCGAATAGACTACCGTCTGTGTAGCAGTTCTTTCCTCCGAAGTCTCCGATGTCACGATGGAAATTTTCGTGCGGGATGGTCATTGTGAAATCAACATCATCAGCGATTAGTGTGTTAAACTTCGCAACTTCTTTTGCGATTTCTGCGTGGTAGTGTCCACGAGCCTCTTCATTCAGAATTTGCTTGTCAACATCAATTCCACCCTTGAGCTTCTTTCTTTCATCCCATCGACCTTTAACTCCCCAGACGTAAGCCCAGTGAGCCGAGGTTGAGGAATCAGTTCCGAATAGGTCGTGAGCAGTAGCAACCCACTTGTTGATGTAGCGCTGTAGGAGATCAAGAGGAATAACTCCTGCTTTGATAATTCTCCTCAGACCGCTTGAACCAGTTCCCAGGTGAAACGCTTCTTCTTTGAGCATTGGTCCCATGGATGCTGCTAGTGGTTTGAATGCTGATGTTGATAGCATGCCGAGCTGGAATTTGCCATCTCTATCTACGAACATTGTGTAGCAGAAGAAATCTAGCCAGTGAGTCATTGGCCTGTTGAAAGCACCCAGCAGCCTGTCGCCATCCTGTGCGTTTCTCTCAAGTAATTTTTGAGCTTCACGACGTCCTTGCTGTCCGAAGTATGTCATTAGAAGGTAAGCCATTTGCCAACCATGTCTCTGTTCTTCTGCCATGATTCTTGCCGCAGAGTAGCGGTCGAAATCAGTAGGTGCAGTCGCTAACAAGTGCCTTTGTTGTTCAACAGAAGCGAACTCCGTATCGCCTTGTACAGTAATCATAGATATTAGTGCATCACGGATGTTTTGGTGTGGGACTTGAAGTGCTCTTTCCCACTTCGCTCTACCAGCGTAGTCTCCGAATTCAATTACATCTCCAGCGCGGTCCCAATCGAAGAGAATTGATAGGTCGAAATCGCCTAACCATTCTCTGTTGAAACCAACTCTGTCTTGCCATTCGCCAAAGTTGGCGACCCAGTCTTCCCATGTCTTAGGTAGTTCTGCCATGGCACGGGGAGTGTGCTCCTACTATTCATTAATTTGCGAACATGTTCGTGTGAATATGTTCAGGGGGAATTTCGGCGTACTTCATCTGCAAAGTAATTCAAGACTATTCCCTCTATCTTATGAAGATGAACGGAAATGGTAGATTTACTCAATCCAAGTAATTCCGCTAGGGCACTTAGCGTAATCCTGCGAGGAGTATCCCAATAGCCTTCGTTCAGTGCAGAATCGAAAATTAATCTCTGCCTTTGAGTTAGCATTCTAGATCCTGTAAAGCGAGTTGAAACAACGCGATATGGAACACCGCCCTCGCGAAGTAATTGAACGAGTTTACGACTTTTATCTGCTGAGCATTCAATCGTCCAGTCTACCCATCCATCTCTCACTTCAAACGGGGATTGGGGGATTACTCCGGCTTCTCTTATCTCTTTGATATAACCTCCACCTTTGGGAGCAATGTCAACTTCGTATCGATTATTTCCTAAATTTCTGACTTCATCAATTCCTGAATGAGAATTTAGTTCATCTTCCAAAACATTTGATGATGAGATTTTTGCAGTTCCTCTTCCTCTGCCTAAAGGCATGGTCTCTTCAATTCTCATAACTGCCTCTGGACGTTGCCTAGACACATCTCCAGACCAATGCCCTTCTGGCAATCGAACCTCTATACGTAACTGGTTAACCATGTTATCACAAAGAATGAGTACGATCGTGGCGAGTAACTTCACCAGTCTTTACATCGATTAGTTCAGCAAATGTTTGAACGCTATCTTCGCCGACAATGACTCCCGGCAAATATCCATCACAGACACCTGATGCCGCAAATATGGCATCATCTGAACGACAGAGGTCGGATGCATCCCACAATCTTGTTAGGTCATCATCAACCATTTTTTCTGCCCGCTTTTCTTCTTCATCAGAGCGGAAAACAAGTCTACCTTCGAACACCCCTCCAATACCACGAATTGCTGTAGCAGTAATTACTCCTTCTGGAGCAGCACCGATGCCCAGAAGCATGTCATACGGCCCGTCTGGGCGAGCAGCCCAAATTGCTGCAGAAACATCGCCATCTCCCATAAGATGGAGTTGAGCGCCTGCTTCTCTAACCTCTTTGAATAATTCAGCATGCCTTTCCCTATCCAAAGCAACAATCTTGACCTCTGAAATCGGTTTATCTAGAATGTCAGCAGCCTGCTCGAGATTGTATGTGACTCCGCCATCCAGGCTGATGTGTCCAGCAAGTTCTGGGCCTGCAGCAATTTTGTCCATGTAACAATCAGGGGCGTGAAGCAGAGTCCCTCTGGGAGCTGCAGCAAGTACTGCTATCGAGTTTGGAGAATTGTCAGCGCAATTATTGGTGCATTCAAGAGGATCGACAGCGATGTCGATTTGTAATGCTCCTTGAACTCCAACTTGGTTTCCTATTTCTTCACCAATGAATAACATCGGGGCCTCATCTCTTTCACCTTCACCAATAGCGACTCTTCCATCAAATGGTACTTTGTCGAAGGTTCGGCGCATGGCTTCAACCGCAGCAGCATCAGCAGCGTTTTTATCACCTAATCCGCGCCATGCAGCACTAGCTATTGCCGCTTGGTCTACCGCTTCTAGGAAGTGATGTGCCAAGTCTGCAGTTCTCGCCATGTTCTTCGCGATAAGCAACCCCTCCATCAATAAAGCGATTAATCCGCCTTGTGCTTTTCAAGCACAACAATGTCTGTAATTTGTGTGTTCGGATATTGCCCATTGGAATCTTTCTCCAGAGATTTGACCATATCTAAAGCACACAATAGGCCTGCTGAGACTCCGGTCAAGGCTTCCATTTCGATTCCGGTTCGATAATGGGCGCTTACCTCTACGGTACAGCGTAGTGCATTACCTTCCCATGACCAGTCTACTTTGCATCCTTCCAGAGGGATAGGATGGCAGTGGGGTATTATGCGAGGGGTTTCTTTTACAGCTTGGATTGATGCTATTGTAGATGCTTCCAAAACATCGCCTTTCTTCACTTCACCATTTGTGATAGCTTTCTTGGACTGTTCTGAAAGGTGCAATAAGCCGGTAGCACTCGCTCTTCTGTGGACTATTGGTTTGCCACCAATATCGATAACTCCTTGGATACTCTTTTCCATTTTTTTCACCCCAAACCTGCTTTCCATGTGGCCCCACTTGGCTTGACTTCTTTCTTCCACAGAGGGGCTTGCCGTTTGAGTTCATCGATTAGCCATGAGCACCCTTCGAATGCTTCTTTTCGATGCGGACTTGCAACATGGATTGCAACAATATTCTCACCTGGCCCAACAGAGCCGGTTCTATGAGCCATAGCAACAGATCTCAAACCAAATTTAGTAATCGCTAGTTCCGCTAGACCGTGAAGGGTTTCGGAGAGTTTGTCTTGCCAAGCATCGAATTCCAAACGAAGGACTTCTTCACCTCCGTCTTCTCCTCTAGTTATTCCGATGAAAGAAACAACTGCTCCACAACCAGATGTTAGGAGATGTGTTCGTAAATCATCCACATCGAGTTCATTAGGGGCTTCTTGAATGAAAATATGCCCCTGCATAGAGGTCCCACTACTGCCGCATCCTTGAAACCATCCTTGTACATGGGATACCATGGCACAGGCAGGCCCCATCCACATCATGGGCGCAGGTTTGTCCGGCCTAGCGGCAGCAACTACTCTGGCTAAAGCAGGTGTTGAAGTTCATGTTCATGATATCAGACAGGATTCAGGACAGCGTTTCGATGGAGATTTTCAGGCCTTAGAAAATTGGTCGATGGATGAAGATTTCTTCGACCAATTGCGCTCTTGGGGGTATGATCCTGGAGAATTCAAAGCAACCGAGTTTAGCGTAGTAGATTTGATTCATCCCGATGATGAGATTACCAATACTCATACACCGGGAATTGCTTACAGAATTGTAGAGAGAGGTACGTCCGAACATACCATTGATCAAGGATTCAAGCGAATGGCAATTGCAGCAGGTGCGAAGTTGCATTACAAGAGTCGAGTCAAGGAAGAAGATTGTCAAATCATTGCTTGCGGTCCTAAAGGGACAAGTGCGGTTGCGTATGGAGAAATTTTCCGAACCAAGCATCCTAATCATATCGCGTTCCAAATGAATGACAAATTGGCACCCGGGTCATACTCGTATCTGATAATAATAGATGGTATTGGATTGATTTGTACCTGTTTGTGGAGAAAGCAAAGGGGCACGGATAGATTTCTCAATGAGACTATTGCCTGGTATCAGAAGCACTATCCTAACATAGACATGGAGCCAATTAAGAGGGTTGGAGGTAAAGGAGATTTTACAATCAACAAGAATTACTTCCAAGATGGCAGATACTATGTCGGAGAATCTGGGGGTCTGCAAGATTTCATGTGGGGCTTCGGAATGAGGATGGCTGTCTGGTCAGGACACCTTGCTGCTCAGGATATATTGGGTAATTGCAATTATGAAAGAGAGGTAAGAAAACAACTGATGCCTTACGTTAAGACTTCAGTCGCTAATAGGTTCCTGATGAACAGAGTAGGAGATCGCACCTTCAAGTACATGTGTAAAGCTTGGATGAGGGACCAAAAAAAGAGAGGAGATGGTTTAGTTTGGATTGGCAAATTGTTCCGTCCTAAATGGTATAAATCTCTGATTTATCTTATGGTTAACAGGTTCATGTTGAAGTCCGACCCTAAGGCCATGGGTCGAGGAGTAAGGCGATTGCCGTTTAGAAAAGCCAAGAAGAGAGATGTCTGGGAACAATCGCCAGAAGCAAATGAAATTGCTGAGCGTTGGGACAATATTCGCCGTTCTGGTGGAAAGACTTCCTTCACAGAGACTAGCGATTGACTCATTAAGCGAACCCTGTTGGAGTGACACATGAGCGACCTATACGGACTCAAATTAGAACCAATGCCAAACCGTCTAGTAAACTACGGAACCACAGACAATGGTATCGCAGTTATCGAACTTGCTTCAGACTCTGCAGGAGCTCCTCTTGAAGGAGATGCAATGGGTCCAAACACATACACTCACGAAATGATGCGAGATATTGACACAGCAGTAATCAAAGCGCGTTTTGATGATGATGTTACAGTGATTGTCATTACTGGCCACGGCTCCAAGTTTTTCTCTGCAGGAGCATCTATTCAGATGCTTAACAGTGTTTCACCTGGCTTCAAGTACAATTTCTGTCTTCACGCAAACGAAACCCTATCTCGATTCGAGCAGACTACCAAGTTGGTAATTTGTGCAATGAACGGACACGCAGTCGGTGGCGGTTTGGAAATCGCAATGGCTGCAGATATCAGAATTGCACGCAAGAACGCTGGCAAGGTCGGTCTTCCTGAAATCAACCTAGGTGTTCTAGCAGGTACTGGTGGAACTGCTCGCCTAACTCGCCTAATTGGAAAGGCAAAGGCTCTGGAGATGATGGTCACTGGTGAATTGATGTCTTTCGAAGATGCATTGGATTGCAATCTGATCAACCACCTATGGGAAGGAGACGCAGATGACTTCCGCCGTGACGTTCTAGATTGGGCTAGCCAATTCACTCTACCAAACAAGGCAACAAAGGCTGTTGGAAACATCAAGAGATCTTGCCAGACTGGTCCAGAGATTCCATTCGAGTACCACTTGGCACTTGAGCGTGAACTTCAGGCTGCTCTATTCGGTAGCAGTGATGCCAAGGAAGGTATTGCAGCATATGTCGATAAGAGAGTACCGTCCTTCGAAGGAAAGTGAAGTCGGTCGAAGCAATTGGTGTTTGGGCACTGATTTTGGATGTTCAACAGTTTCTATTTCGAACGATGTTTTGAAGTCCTTGAAGAAAGTCGCCTCATTTGATGGCGAGCAAGTATCATGTCCCAGCCGATGTTCCTGACGAATTGATTGAGACATTCATTGACAATATGGATGCTGCAACATGTGGTACAGGAAAGATGAATCTGTTCGCCTGTGACCAAAAAATCGAACACTTGAATGATGATTTCTATGATGGAGGCCAAAAAATACCCCTGTCATCCAACGATCCTGCGCATCTGTTTGAAATTGGAGCTAAAGCACATGAGCAGGGCACTATTGGGGTTCTTGCAGGTCAATTAGGATTGATTGCGCAATATGCTAGAGATTATCCTGACATCCCATATTTGGTAAAGTTGAATTCAAAATCACACATGGTTAAGACTGCACAAAGAGACCCGGTTTCCCAGGCACTATGGGATTTGGACGATGTTTCTTCATTGCTTCACAATGGAATCAATGTTGTTGGTATTGGTTATACTGTTTACATTGGTTCAGAGTATGAACATGAAATGCTTACAGAGGCAGCAACCTTCATTCGCCAAGCACACGAACTTGGAATGATTGCAGTCGTCTGGATGTATCCTAGAGGCCAAGCGGTTTCTGACGAGAAAGACCCGCAATTAATCTCAGGTGCAGCCGGTGTTGCTGCATGTATCGGTGCAGACTTTGCTAAGGTCAACTATCCAAGAGCATTCGAGGGCATGACACAGCCAGAGAGCCTGGGTATTGCCGCAGAAGCTGCTGGAAGATGTGGAATCATTTGTTCAGGAGGCGGCTCACTTCCTCCAGAGGAATTCCTAGGGCGCTTGGTTGACCAAATGCAGGTTTCAGGATGCCGTGGAGCAGCCACTGGCAGGAATATTCATCAGAAGTCAACCGAGGAAGCGGTTAGAATGACTGCTGCATGTAAAGCTGTAATCTGTGACGGAGCAGGTCTTGAAGAGGCCTTGGCTATTTACAACGGACAGTAATTCTAACTCAGTTTAGTTAGCAGAAATCTGTCCAATCCGGACTAGAATTTTCTATGGTTGGATCAATTTGATTATTGAACCATTCCACATTCTACACAAAGGCTGCCAACAACCAAACCACCGCAGAACATGCAGACGGTTGCGTCAGTCATATTTCGAATCCAGTTCATGTTAATCAGTTTCGCCTGATCAAATCGTTGGTCTGGACATTGCCTTCTGAATCGATGATTAGAGGCTGTCCTTCTTCCCAATCAGGGCAGTTGTCAGAAACCCATGTTCTTGTAGCCCATTCGCAGATGTCATATCCGCCAGAAAGAATGCCAGAGCGCTTGATGTATCCTACCTTGACAATGTCCTTGTCTTTGGAAAGTACGTTTCCGAGTTGCTGACTAGTGGTGCCGTGTCTCATGGTGCTGTTAATGTGCTCCAAAATTTCAGCTGTGTTGCGTGGGCGATCGCCCAGGAACTTCTTGATTTTCTCTCGTATTCTTACTGTTTTCATATGCAATCTCCTCTTCGTCATCCGGCCGATTCCCTGTCTCGGGTGGGCCGTTAAACAGGAGGAGCGAAGCAGCCCATATAACCGTTCTCCCCCCGAAGGCCTTGAAGTTACATTAACTACCCCTGTTTTTCGGCAAAATAGTGGTTTTATTGTTAAACCGAGTGTATATTTTCTATTCTCCAGTGGAAATATGTAACAAAATGTAACAATATAATGCAATGTAAGTAAGAATATTCATATGGAACGGTTATTTCGACTGTATTGGTGACAATGGTGCGTAGTTCTCGTATTCGTTCTACATACCAAAGGCGTGTACTAGACTGGTTAGCAGATGGCGGAGGTACAGTCACAGAGGTTTCTCAAGCATTATCAATCAGGGTCCCCCACGCATCTGCGGCACTCAAACAATTGAGAGAATCGGGTGACGTAGTACGTGATGATGCTAGTTTGCGTGGGTCTAGATATCGTCTTTCTTCTAAAGGATTGAACAGATTGGAAGCAGATGGATTAGCCAGGTTGAATGAATTAGTCAGATGGCCACCGCCGCCTGGAGCTGCAGGAATAGTCTTGGGGAGAGAAGGCTCGATGCTGTTACTTGGTTACGCTTCCCAACCTGCAGGGCCGCTACTTGGGCTGCCTGAAAGGCCGATGGATGAGGAAAGTGGTGTCCTAGTTGATTCCAATGGAAATGAGGGGGAGTCTAACAATTGGCGTTGGGCCGTACAAAGAGGAGATGGTCCAGTTTGGTGGGATATCGAAACTTTGCGCAAAAGTTCTGCTCCTAACGAACCAAGTCCTATGACATTGAACGCTTGGATGGAAAGGCCGAAAGTTATCGGAATAGTTCGAGCAAGGCTGCTGGATGAGGACAGTCCTTGGCCACTCGGTGTGGGAAGTTGGTTCTCCTCACTACCGTCGGGCTTCTGGCCAGATTTGCCTCAAGTATTGCGTGATGGAGAAGTATCAATTGGTCATGCTGGCAATTCAGGTCCTCTGGTTTCCCCGCGAGGAGGAATACATGCCAAATTGGGAAGAAGGATTGACCGTTCAGTCATTGCGAATAGTATCGGTAGTAATGCAGCGGTGCTAGTGGATGGGGACTTGATCGGTTTACCCATGACTCCA
>CEWJ01072224.1_pt1 | contig 10661 bp, 5 predicted proteins | sample 350291 | NCBI WGS metagenome assembly CEWJ01 (sample SAMEA2622923, study PRJEB7988) | marine metagenome | isolation source: saline water (ENVO:00002010), including | reverse complement strand
AGCTCATAATGTTAGATAGAATCGATGAAATTTTTGGTTTTTTTGTTGGGAAATTAGCTTCAGTACTATTTTATAAAATAGGTGCATTCCCAATCATAATTATAGTTCTACTTTTAGGCGCCTTCATATTTACTGTTTATTTTAAATTTATAAACGTTAGAGGGTTTCGTCATTCTATTGACATTATAAGAGGAAAATATGACAACCCAAGAGATACTGGTCAAATTAGTCATTTTCAAGCCCTAACCTCTGCTCTTTCTGCTACTATTGGCCTTGGAAATATTGCTGGTGTAGCAGCTGCCGTTTCCTTAGGAGGTCCAGGCGCAGTTTTCTGGATGATATTTATTGCCTTTTTTAGCATGTCTGCCAAATTTGTTTCAGCAACACTAGGTCAACTCTATAGAAGAATTAATGATGATGGATCAATAAGTGGTGGACCCATGTACTATTTATCAATTGGTTTAAAAGAAAAAGGGTTTAATCGTTTAGGTAAAATTTTAGGAGCTATGTATGCTATCTTTATTATTGGTGGTGCTTTTGGAGGTGGAAATATGTTTCAAGCAAACCAATCTTATGAACTTTTTGGTAAACTAATCGGAATACCAAGCTATCTCTATGGATTAATTTTAGCTACTCTAGTAGGTATAGTTATCATAGGTGGTATAAAAAGAATTGGACAAACAACAGAAAAAATTGTGCCAAGTATGGTTGCTATCTACATTACAGCTTCACTTTTTATTATACTAACCAATATATCTAAAATTCCTGAAGTTGTATCATTGATTTTTAATGAAGCTTTTGCACCCAATGCTATTTATGGTGGTTTTATTGGTGTATTAATTACCGGTATTCAAAGAGCGGTATTTAGTAACGAAGGAGGTGTGGGATCTGCATCGATAGCCCATTCAGCAGCTAAAACAGATGAACCTGTAAGAGAAGGTATCGTAGCTATGATTGGTCCATTTATTGATACAATACTTGTTTGTTTTATGACGGCCTCGGTTATACTAATAACTGCAGATAACAATCCTACCTACCAAGATGCTGTGGGTTCAAAAGTAAAATTTGCTGTTGGTGCCTCAATGACATCAGATGCATTTGAAACAACTATTTCTTGGTTCCCTTGGGTTCTTGCTTTCTCTGTATTTTTATTTGCTTATAGCACTATGATATCTTGGTATTATTACGGTGATAAAGGATGGAAATATTTATTCGGATCTTCATCTATTAAAATCTATCAAATCTTATTTTTAAGCGCTATAATTTTAGGCTCAGTTACATCACTTGGTAATGTAATGGAATTTTCAGATTTAATGATACTTTCATGTGCCTTTCCAAACATAATAGGTTGCATATTTTTACTTCCAACACTTAAAGAAAAATTAAATGAGTATTGGACAAAATATAACAACGGAGAATTTAAAGTCTATAAATAGATGCAAGATTTCTCAGAACATTTAAATTTTACAAAAGAAATAGCATTTGATGCAGGCAAGATATTATCTAAACACTTTAGTAATATTTCTTCAATCAACAAGAAATCAACATCCATTGATCTTGTTACAAATGCTGATATAGAATCGGAAACATTAATTGTTAATTCAATACAAAAAAAATTTCCAAAAGATAGCATAATTGCAGAGGAAAGTGATACAAAAGAATCAAGTAGTGATTTTAAGTGGATAATAGACCCTCTTGATGGAACAACTAACTTTGTTCATAATTTACCTATTTTTGCAGTTTCTATTGGTTTGCAATACAAAGAACAAACAGTGCTGGGAGTAGTATACAATCCAGCTGCTGATAAAATGTTTTATGCATCCATCAACAATGGGTCTTACCTTAATGAAAACACAATCCATATATCTTCAAGTAATACTTTAAATGATTCACTTATAGTTACAGGTTTTCCATATTTACATGATGATAGATGGGATAAATCCTTTGAAATTTTTAAAGAAATTTATTCTAAAACTAGAGGCGTAAGAAGATTAGGAGCTGCAGCTTTAGATTTATGTTTTGTTGCTATGGGAAGATTTGAAGTATTTTATGAATTCAATTTAAAACCTTGGGATATATGTGCTGGCTCATTAATTGCTAAAGAAGCTGGAGCAAAAGTCACAGATTGGGACAACAAAAAATTACCATATACAGGTTCAAGAATTTTGGCAACTAATTCAAAGGTTCATAAGGAAATGGTATCAATACTTACAAAAAAAGAATATAATATATTCTTCAATTAGCATTTATTTGCTCATTATTTTCTCTAAAGAATTAAAATAGGCGTCTTCTAGCTCATCTCTACTAATATCTATCATATCATTGATAATAAGTTTATCATCTAATGTAACTTTACCTATAGTTTGAGTATAAACATTATTTTCATTAGCCATAGTTATTAATTTGTGTAAATCCTGTGCTTCAATTGTGATAATTATTACACTTTGACACTCTCCGAACAATAATTCGTCATTTCGAAGTTTTCTTGATAAATTTATGTGAGCACCAAATTTTTGTTCTGAATGCATAATAGATTCTGAAATATTCACAGCTAAACCACCATCTGATAAATCATGAGCAGATTTAACAATACCTAATTTTATTGCATCTAAACATAATTTTTGTACTGCTAATTCTGTTTCTATATCAAAATTGTGAAACGGACCTTCAATTTTATCATATATCATTTTAAGGTATTCAGATCCGCCAAGCTTACCATTTATTGATCCTAGAGATACAATAAAATCGCCCTCATCCTTAAATGAAGATGTAGTTGAATTTGTTATATCCTCAATTAATCCAACCATACCTATAACAGGTGTTGGATAAACAGCTCCATTCAAATTTTCGTTGTAAAAACTTACATTACCTCCTGTTACAGGAGTATTTAAAGCTCTGCACATTTCCCCCATTCCTAATACTGCTTGTCTAAACTGCCAATAAATTTCAGGATCTTCTGGATTACCAAAATTTAAACAATTTGTGATTGCTAGTGGCTCCGCTCCAGCACATACAACGTTTCTAGCAGATTCTGCTACGGCTATCATTCCTCCTTTATTAGGATTTAAATATACATACCTACCATTACAGTCAGTACTTACTGCAAGACCTTTGTTAGTACCTTTAATTCTCACAATACCAGCACTTTGTCCAGGACCTAAAACAGTGTTGGTTCTAACTGTTGAGTCATACTGTTTATAAACGTATGATTTATTAGTAATATTAGGGCTTTTAAGTAAGCTTAGGAGATTTTCATTATATCTTTCGTTTAAATCTAAATCATCAATATTAAGTTTATTCTTATCAACAAAATACTTTGGTTCTGTAAAAGGCATTTCATATTGTGGAGCTTCACCTCCTAAAACTAAAGTATTAACTGGAATTTCTGCAACTTTAGAATCATTTTTAAAAACCTCAAAGTTATTGGTATCAGTGACAATACCTATTTCTTCGCACAACAAATCCCATTTTTCATAGATCTCATTTAATTCATTTTCAAAGCCTTTTTTTATTACAACTAGCATTCTCTCCTGTGATTCAGAAAGAAGTATTTCATATGCATTCATACCCTTTTCTCTTAAAGGTACTTTATCTAAATTAATTTTAATACCACAATCACCCTTAGCTGACATTTCAGAGCTTGAACATGTTATTCCGGCTGCTCCCATATCTTGAACACCTACTAGCCAATCCTTTTTACACATTTCAAGAGTAGCTTCCAATAGAAGTTTTTCTGTAAATGGGTCACCCACTTGAACATTAGACTTTTTAGATTCTGATTCTTCTGTAAGTTCGTCTGATGCGAAAGTTGCCCCATGAATTCCATCTCTTCCTGTTTTTGCTCCAACAATAAATACCGGATTACCAACCCCTTCAGCTGTAGCGCTTGCTGTTTCACCAGCTTTAACAATACCCAACGAAAATGCATTAACTAGCGGATTTCCTGAGTAAGAGTCTTCTACAATAACTTCTCCACCTAAAGTAGGAATACCTAGACAATTACCATAATCACCGATACCTTTAACAACATGGTCAAGAAGAAATCGGTTTCTACTAGTCTCCAAATTACCAAACCTTAGTGAATTCATAGATACTATAGGCCTTGCACCCATAGTAAATATATCTCTCATGATACCCCCTACACCAGTTGCAGCTCCTTGATAAGGCTCAACTGCAGAAGGGTGATTGTGTGATTCAATTTTGAAAGCAACAGCTAAATCATCTCCTAAATCTACAAGTCCAGCATTTTCCTCTCCAGCCTCTACAAGCAATCTACCTCCTGATCTAGGCAGTGTCTTTAGCATTTTAATTGAACTTTTATAAGAGCAGTGCTCACTCCACATTACAGAGTATATACCTAATTCAACATAATTTGGAGGTCTGTTTAACATTTTTTTTATAAGCTCATATTCATCATTACTAAGACCATGCTCCCTAATGATTTCCTCATTAATTTCTGGGTATTGTATATCTAAATTCATGTTATTTTAACCTTTCGAGTTTAGCTGTAAAATGTCTTAAAGTATCACTTTCATAAAATATTTTAAGGCCTTTAATATTATGAATATTATCTTTAATTTTTGAAAAAACTTCAATGACATAATCTATGTGGCTTTGAGTGTATGTTCTTCTTGGAATAGCAAGTCTAACAAGTTCATGATTAGAATAAAAATTTGAACCATCTTGATTTTTACCACCAAACATCAAACTTCCAATTTCAGAAGTTCTTATTCCACCTTGAAGATACAATTCACAAGCCAGTGCTTGACCAGGAAACTCATGTACAGGAATGTGGTTTAGTAATGACTTTGCATCAACATAAATAGCATGACCTCCAGGCGGGTTAATAATTGGGATGTTGAGTTCGTTTAACTTTTTACCTAAATATTGTGTTGATTTGATTCTATATTCAAGATAATCTTCTTCAACTACTTCAATTAAACCATATGCTATAGCTTCTAAATCTCTTCCAGATAATCCTCCATATGTTGGAAAACCTTCTGTAAGTATTAATAAATCTTTTTTCTTTTTAGCTAAGGAGTTATCATTTGTACATAAAAATCCACCTATATTAGCAATTGCATCTTTTTTTGCACTCATTGTACATCCGTCTGCATATGAAAACATTTCTTTTACAATTTCAATTATCTTTTTATCAAAAAATTCAGATTCATACTTTTTGATAAAATATGCATTTTCTGAAAATCTACAAGCATCTAAATAAAACGGGATTCCATATTTTCTAGCAACAATAGATGTCTGCTTAATATTCTCCATTGAAACTGCTTGTCCTCCACCAGTGTTATTTGTAACAGTAAGCATGATAACTGGAATTTTATCTGCTCCTTTATCCTTAATGAATTCTTCCAACTTTTCAATGTTTATATTTCCTTTAAAATGAAAATTAGATTCAAAATCATAGCTCTCATCGCAAACTAAATCTACTGGTATGGCATTAATATTCATGATATTAGCTCTAGTAGTATCAAAATGATTGTTACTTGGAATAAAATCACCCTCACTCGCTATTGTTGAAAATAAAATTCTTTCTGCTGCTCTTCCTTGATGAGTTGGAATTATATTTTTAAATCCTGTTAAGGATTTTATAGTTTTTTCAAAAAACGTAAAACTTTTACTACCCGCATAAGATTCATCTCCAAGCATTATACCTGCCCATTGCTGACTACTCATTGCACCAGTCCCTGAATCTGTTAGCAAATCAATAATTACATCTTTAGCATTTATTAAAAATAAATTATTGTAGGCGTTATTTAAAATCTTTACCCTATCTTTGAAAGTATTCATTTTGATAGGTTCTACTGATTTTATTCTAAATGGTTCTATTATTGTCTTCAATTAAGTACCCCTCTAAAACAATGTAAGTTCATCTGAATCATTGTTTTCATTTTGCTGATCTTTATTTTTATCAATACTATCTTTATTTATCTCTTCATTATCAGATTCAAATTCAGATTCATCAGATTTAATTTCACTAAATTTAAAGCCACTCATTCTTAGGAAGTTAGGTAATTTATTACCCAAAGCCTTCCATCCTTTGATATCTATAAAATCACTTATAATTATTGTTTTGGATTTTTTTTCTCCATTTTTAAGTCTATAATTAAATTCTAAATCTGAATTTATAAAAATGTTAGATTTAATAAATTTTGAACTTCTGCTCTCATCAATAAATGAAAATAATTTATTCTTTTGATTCGTTTCTATTTTAAATCTTTTAATGTAATATGATTTTTTATTTCCTACAAAATGCAGACAGGTAATTATGATATCTTTATCAAATTTATTAATTATATCAATATTTGATATGTTGAATCTTTTTGTTATGTCAATTTTAGAGATTTCATATTCACCAGTTTTGTAAATTATCAAAATTGAATCGTTGGCCTCGAATCTACCAATCAAATCTCCCCTTGAATCATAATTTAATTTACCAATATCTTTATCAAACCAAATCTTTTTACCTCCAAAAGTGGATTTACCAACTTCTAGTTGTGTGATTTTTCTTACAGGATACTTAGTTAAAATATTGCCTTTAGAATTCCTACTTTTTATTAAAATATCTTTAAAATCAAAATTAAATTCTTTCTTCTTAGCTGATGATTTAAAATGTAAATTAATTTTAATTATTTCGGATTCACTATTGGGATTTGCAGTTAAATACAATATCTTAGCATTTTGGACATTCTTTGAAATAAAATAATCTTTTTCTTTAATTAAAGACTCAACAGAGAATCTTTTGATATATGTTCTTTTATCTTCCTTATTTAAATAAACAAGGTTATATACCATATGCCTATCTTTCTTTTTCCATAGGCCAGAATAAATAATATTTTTACCGAGAAATTTCTTATCGCCTACCTTTGAAACCATATAAGAACCATTTTCCTTAAACGCAATGATCTCATCAAATTCAGAGCATTCGCATAAAAAATTATCCCCTTTTAAATTAAACCCAATAAATCCTTCTTCATAATTAACAAATAATTTTTTGTTTGTTAAAGCCGCTTGCTTAGCTTTAATAAAATCAAACTTTTCAATCTTAGTTTTTCTATCATAATTCTCTCCATATTTTTTAAGAAGTCGTTCAAAAAAAAGTATGGTATAATCATTAATATACTCAATATTATTTTTTACTTCATCCAAGTCATGCTGTAGCTTATTAATCTTTTTATCTGTTTTATCCATATCATATTTTGATATGCGTTTTATTTTAAGTTCAGTTAAATAAACTAAGTCGTCTTTTGTTATGTCCTGTTTAAGGTTCTTACGAAATGGTTTGAGTGCATCATCAATTATTGAGAGTACTTGTTCCCAAGTATCTGCTTTTTCTATTAATCTATAAATTTTATTTTCAATAAATATTTTCTCTAAATTTAATAAATGCCATTTTTGATTAAGATCAGATTTTAATAACTCTAATTCATGCTTCAACAAACTTTTAGTTTCAAAAACTGAATCTTGTAGAATTTCATGTACGTTAGAAAAAATAGGTTTATCATTTTTAATTACTGTACAATTTGGGGAAATTGAAACTTCACACTGAGTAAATAAATAGAGCCCATCAATAGTTTGTGATGGTGAAATACCTTTTGGAAGAGTCAATGTTATATCAACATTTTCAGCAGTATTATCTTCAATATTTTTTATTTTAATTTTTCCATTATCATTAGCTTTAATTATTGATTCAATCAATGAACCTGTATTAGTAGAATAAGGAACACTTTTTATACTTATTTTATCCTTATCTATAATTTCAATTTCACTTCTAATTCTAATTTTTCCACCCTTTTTTCCTTTTTGATAATCATCAATATCAATCATACCTCCACTTTCAAAGTCTGGGTAAATTTTATATGGCTTCTCTTTCAGAATATGAATTGATGATTTAACAAGTTCTACAAAATTGTGAGGAAGAATTTTTGTCGATAACCCTACTGCAATACCCTCTACTCCATTTAATAATAAAAGAGGAAATTTCATTGGGAGATGAACTGGCTCTTTATTTCTACCATCATATGATTCTTGATAATTTGTGAGTCTTTTATTAAATGCTACATCAATTGCAAAATCTGAAAGTTTAGCCTCTATATATCTAGGAGCAGCTGATTTATCTCCAGTTCTAATATCACCAAAATTACCTTGCGTAACTATTAACATGCTTCTGTGTGTTAAATTAACCAAAGCATCACCAATAGATGCGTCTCCATGTGGATGATACTTCATAGAATGACCAATTATATTTGCAACTTTATGAAAACGACCATCATGCATCTCAAACATAGAATGCAAAATTCTTCTTTGGACAGGTTTTAGTCCATCCTCTTGTTTGGGAACAGCTCTCTCTAAAATTACATATGAAGCATAATCAAGGAACCAATCTTGATAGAAATCATCTAAATATTTGATGTTATCATTCATTTACTAAAGTATCATTATTTTTAAGATTAGTTATTATAAATTTTTGTCTATCTGGTGTATTTTTACCCATATAATATGAAATAGTATCATTTATATCTTTATTTTTATCAATGACTATTGGTTCAAGTTTAATATCATTGTCTATAAATTTTTTAAATTCATTTGGTGATATCTCTCCTAAACCTTTAAATCTTGTTATCTCAAAGTTATTTTTTAATACTATTTTGGCACTTTCCATTTCTTCATTAGAATAACAATAGATTGTCTTTTTCTTATTTCTAACTCTAAATAGAGGTGTTTCTAATATAAATAAGTGACCTTTTTGAATTAACTCAGGGAAAAATTGAATGAAAAAAGTAATTAAAAGTAACCTAATATGCATTCCATCAACATCTGCATCAGTGGCGATTACAACTTTATTGTATCTTAGACCTTCAATACCATCTTCTAAATTTAAAGCATGTTGAAGTAGATTAAATTCTTCATTTTCGTAAACAATTTTTTTCTTCATGCCTAGTGTGTTTAGAGGCTTTCCTCTTAAACTGAATACAGCTTGAGTTTTAACATTTCTTACTTTTGTGATAGAGCCGCTTGCAGAGTCTCCCTCTGTGATAAAAATTGTTGTGTCTGTTGATAAATCTGATTGTTTTTTATCATTTAAATGAATTTTACAATCTCTTAATTTTTTATTATGTAGATTCGCCTTCTTACTTCTTTTTGCAGCAATTTTTCTAATTCCTGCTAATTCTTTTCTTTCTTTTTCACTCTGTAAAATTCTTTGAAGTAACACTTCAGCTGTATCAGGATTTTTGTGTAAATAATTATCTAATTTATTTGTTAAAAATTCATTAAATGTGACTCTCAGTGTTGGTCCATTTGGTGCTATATCTAAAGATCCGAGCTTTGTCTTAGTTTGAGATTCAAAAATGGGGTTTTGCACTTTTATACTTATTGCAGAAACTATTGAAGCTCTTATGTCAACAGCGTCTAAATCTTTTTTATAAAAATCTCTAATGGTTTTTGTTAAAGATTCCTTAAAAGCTGTTAAATGAGTTCCTCCCTGAACAGTATTTTGGCCATTAACAAAAGTATAATATTCTTCTCCGTATTGATTACTATGAGTAATAGCAACTTCAATGTCGTCATTTTTAAGATGAATTATAGGGTATCTAATTCTTTTCTCATTTGTTTTGGCAACTAATAAATCTTTCAAACCATTTTTAGATATAAAAGTTTTACCATTATAAATAATAGAAAGTCCCGAATTCAAATACACATAGTCATTAACTCTTTCCTCAATGTAATTAGATTTAAAACTATATTCACCGAATATTTCAGAATCTGGTATAAAATGTATCTCAGTACCATTTGCACTTGATTCGTTAACTATATTATTATCTTCAAGGATTTCTCCTTTTGAAAAAACAACTTCTTTTTTTTTGCCATCTCTTATTGAAAATACTTTAAAATTTTCTGACAATGCATTTACAGCTTTTGTTCCCACACCATTTAAGCCAATTGACCTTTTAAATGCTTCAGAATCATATTTTCCACCAGTGTTTATTTTTGATACACACTCAACAACTTTACCAAGTGGAATACCTCTTCCAAAATCTCTAATTATAACACTATTATCTTTGATTTTAATATTAATTTTTTTTCCATACCCCATAACATATTCATCTATACTATTATCAATAATTTCTTTTATAAGTACATAAATACCATCATCAGGAGACTTGCCATTCCCAAGTTTACCTATATACATTCCAGGTCTTTGCCTAATATGTTGTTTCCAATCTAGAGACTGAATTGAACTTTCATCGTAATTGGATTTTTTGGTCATTTGGTTTATTTTTTATGTCGTGAGATAAGGTAAACTTTTAAAAAAATTAACATTAGTTAATATAAAAATTATTTTTTACAAAATTAGAAAGTTTTTAAATTATTTTTTAGAGATTTTTTGGTCCAAATTGGAAAACTTACCTGACCAACCTAGTTTATTTTTTAATGTTAAAATATAATTACTGCTAGGAAAGGATATTAAGTGAGCAAAACAATTAGCTTTTTCAATATATACTGTATTTTCTTTTGAAAGATGAATTCTTTTTTGTCCATCAATAGTTATTGCTGCATCAATAAACTTATCAGAAAATTGTATTTTGAAAGAAATCTCTGATGAAAAAACAATAGGTCTTGCTGATAAGCTATGTGAAGAAATA
>CEWJ01138809.1_pt1 | contig 10662 bp, 8 predicted proteins | sample 350291 | NCBI WGS metagenome assembly CEWJ01 (sample SAMEA2622923, study PRJEB7988) | marine metagenome | isolation source: saline water (ENVO:00002010), including | reverse complement strand
CCTGAATTGGAAGATTTTTCTTTACATCAAAATGCATTTGCTCAAGCCCTAAACGCCTTACAAGAAGGGAACGACCTAGTTGCACTAACATGGAATGGCCGAGGAGTCGTTGGTGCTTTGAATGATCCAATTGGAAGAAGATTGACCAATGATGCATTCGTTAACGGAGGAAGGGCTGCAGGAATCAGTGGCTCAGGCCCCGCCATTGTGATTTTTGCCTCCGCAGTCAGCAGACCCACAATTGAAAGAATCAAACAATGGTACAGTAAAAATGACTCAATGGAAGTAATTGAAACTAAGGTAATTAATGCTGATTTCAGTTCTATGGACGAATAACCATATTCTTGAATGAAAGCCTGCTGAACCACTCTGATACTCATGCGCATGAGCCTAGGTGAAAACATGGTTGTGACTCTGTTTGGAGAGTCCCATGGCCCCGCAGTAGGCGCACTTATAGAAGGAATGCCGCCTAATATCGAGCTTGATGCTGACCAGTTAATAGCTGACATGATTGCAAGGAGACCTGGCTCTGGCCTAGCCAGCAAAAGAAAGGAAACCGATGAGGTCGAAATCCTATCAGGTGTACATTCTGGTAAGACTACTGGAATGCCCATTCTTCTTCTGATTAAGAATCGGGATGTTCGCTCTAAAGATTACTCATTCTTGCCCTACCAACCTCGTCCGGGTCATGTTGACCACCCTATTAATATCAAGACAGAAGGTGCTGCAGATCTTAGAGGCGGAGGTTCATTCTCCGCTAGACTAACCGCTGGTTTGGTCGCTGCAGCATCGCTTTCACGCAACTTGATTCCTTCTGAATGGAAAATCGAGGCGAAAGTCGGAGCACTTGGAGGCCTAGAAGGTGAAGCTGGAGTAGAATTAGCAGAACAAGCCCGTAAAGACGGCGATTCCTTAGGAAGTCGAGTTGACCTTGTAATATCTGGGCTCCCAGTAGGATTTGGTGAGCCCTGGTTTGAAGGAATAGAACCTGCTCTTGCTAGAGGCCTAATGGCAATTCCTGCTGCAAGAGCTGTTGAATTTGGACGCGGCGTGAGTGCTGGAGAGATGAGAGGTAGCCAACATAATGACAAATGGGGCAAAGACATGTCATTGTCTGAAGGTGCTGATGGTGCATTGGGAGGAATGGCTAGTGGTGCTCCTATTCACGTTAGAGTAACATTCAAGCCACCTAGTGGGATTTCTAAACCCCAAGAAACATTCAATCAAGTTACTGGGATGATGGAAGAATTGGCTATCAAAGGAAGGCACGACCCCGTAATCGCCCCGCGTGCGCGACCGGTTGTAGAGGCGGTTGCTCGGTTAGTTATTGCAGATCTTGGCATTCAAGGAGGATATATCGATGGATGATATCGTTGTCCACAAATTTGGAGGTTCCTGCCTTAGAGATGGTAACGACATAGACCAAATCGCAGAAATTGTCAAAGAAACAGAAGGAAGACCAATCATTGTTGTGTCAGCACTTTGGGGAATGACAGATAGATTAATTCGTGCTTCAAGGGAACCGAGATATGCTAGTAGATTGGTTCAAGATTTGACATACCAGCATTTACGATTCGCACCAGGCTTAGATACTGGTGAGTTTGGAAATTTATTCAACAGAGTTATTTCTGGCATTTCGAAAGAATTACTCAAATTATCTAGTGGCGAAGAATCCCTCCGCTCTGAAAATCTAATCCTAGCTGCTGGCGAGAGACTTAGCGCTTTAGCAGTAGCTCACAGACTGCGTAAAGCCGGAATAGAGAGTGCCCATCCAGTCGGAGCAGAAGATATAGGATTGAGATTGAAAGGCATTGGTAGAGCAAGAGAAATCGATATTGATTCATCTAGCGTGAACCTTAACCGTCAAAAATTGACAGGAGTTCCGATTCTTACAGGATGGTTTGGAGAGGGTGATGATGGCAATATTGCACTGTTAACCAGAGGAGGGTCTGACCATTCTGCGGCGGCATTTGCGAACCTGATGAATGCGTCAAAATTGATTTTATGGAAAGATGTAGATGGAATCAAACAACTCAATCCGAGGTGGGGAATTGATACTCCTGCAATCTCCTACTTGGGCTACGGGCAGGCTGCTGAACTTTCCATGCATGGAACTCCTGTAATACACCCTGCTACAGTATTCCCTTTGATTGATGAAGGCATTCCGATAGAAATTAAGAATTTTCATAATCGTAATTCATCAACATCAACAATAATTGGACCTGATATTACCACAGATGATGTTGTTGCAATCGGTTGTCAACCAGGGGTTGCAATAATTACCAACGATAAACCACTTAGCAGTGGTTTACTACTTGAAATTGAAAGATTGGGAATAATTCCTTGGTTGATGAGTTCAACTCCGGATGGATTCAAAATCATCTTGCCCAAGCATGACCTACATCATTTAGAAAACATTGTTCAGGGTAAAATTGAGTTCAAAACAGCAATAATTTCCATCATTGGAAAACCAAATATCAAAATCGAACACGAGTTGGTTTCAACCAATGATTATGGAACAAGAATAATTGTTGAGACTAATCAACTTCATGAGACAATTAGGGAATTATATCATTCCTTATTCTCTCGCCAAGACTGCAAATGAGTCGGCAGGTCAAGGGCGAATAGTGCTCCAACAACCAAGAATACGAATAGTGTTCCAAGGGCGACTCCGTACACAGAAATCAACTCAACTGATTCTTCCATTCGCAAAGCGGTTTGCTCAGAGAACAAAGAAATGAATGCTGGCAGAATTGTGTTGACTGAAAGAACTAGCATTGCTAGACTTCCGGCGATTAGTGGGTTGATTACTAGAGAGCGATGATACTTACCGATAATCTTCTTCACATTCATCACATATACTTCACGAGTTCTTATCGAGGTGTCAAGCATGCTGAATCTGATAACACCATTGGACAATTCGAAGTACATGACAAGAAGTACTGCATAGACGACAACTAGAATTGTCAGCAAAAATTGACTGTCTCCGAATCCAAACAGATCTTGAGATAGCGAAACCTTAGAAGATGCGAAACGCATCACTGAAAGAATGAATAAAATGTAAGATGCAAGCATGAATCTAGCATCTCTGGTCATAGTACCCCAAAATCCAGTACCTATTGCACCTGCAACTACCATCAATTGTAGTATGTTTGCCACTGTCATAGAACCGGTAATTGCAAACCAAATAGTTCCGACTGCAGGAGTAACGATGTATGTTAGAATACCGAGTGCGATCAAAACACCATAGCAACCTAACTGCAAATTTTGAACCATTTTATCCGCAGGAAGGAACTTCATCTTAGGCACTAATGGCCCTCCTAGCAAGCTTTCAACGAATGAAGGAATTTCAACAGTTGGGATTGCATCCTTGGGAATATCAGCAGATGCATTACCGGTCGCTGCTAACTTTTTCCTTGATGGAGCTGCAGAGCGCACAGTCTTACCGTCGTATAGGTGTGCAGTATCGCCTGATTTCGAAGCCATTCATCTCCCTCCTAGAATCCTCTTGCACCAGCAAGTGCAGTTGATAGTAGCATATCAGGCTCCCAATCCATTATGTTGACTCCAAGACCTCTTAATTCACTGATTAAGACATCTCTTTCGGTTTTCAGCACTTCATATCCTGTTCGATCTAGCCTCTTTGCGTCAAACTCGAATTCAAGGCTAGATGGCGATAGAACTGTAACGTCAAAGTCTCGTGCTCTAAAGTCTCTTAATGCGCTAACTATGGTAGGATCGTCTTCTAAGTTAGACAAAACGATGATTGGACTTCCCTTGTTTATGTGTGGGAGAATCCTGTTCACAACTACTTGCAAAGGAATGTTTCCTCTAGCCATAGCACCAGCAAGTTTTGTCAGGATGACATACAACTGCTTCTTTCCAGTATCACGGTCCACACTAACAACTTCATCACCATAGGTGATTAGCCCGACCGAGTCGCGTCGACCGAGGAAGTACTGAGCAAGGCTGGCTGCTGCTCTAGTTGAGTAAACCAGAGCATTTCTTGAAACTGGTCCAGTTTCGGAAACTGCACGAGAATCAACAATCAGAATAATATCGCTGACTGCATCTCTTTCACGCTCGTTAACCATCAACTTTCCACTTCTTGCATAAGCAGACCAGTTGATTGCACGGAATGAATCGCCGTCGAAATACTCACGGAGCGAGTAAAACTCAGAACCAGGACCTGGTTGTCGAATGTTTACTGCACCAGTGAAAATCTTTGGCACACGAGACTTGACGAATGTATCTTTCAAATCTTCCATCTTAGGGAACACAAGGAAATCATTGTAGACATGCAGTTCCTTTTCCTTGTGGAACAGTCCGAATGGATCTTGGACGCGAACAGCAACCGGTCCAAGGCTGTAAAATCCTCTAAGTGGGCATTCAACAGTGTATTCAATGAAGGTTTCACGGCGTGGACCAAGCTCCATCAATATGTAATTCGCACCATCTTTGATACGCATTACTTCAGGAACTCTATCCTTAACTTCCAAAATCTTACCCAATGCTGAGTGATTTTGCATACGCAGTGTGACACCGACTTCTCCGTCTTCGAAAATTCTAGCACTTGAGAGTTTACGCATGGCCGATACATTAGACAGAGAGACTCCTTCCTCTCCAGACCACTCTTCAGCACGGCGGCCGCTAGCAGCAACATCAGCGTGACCGCCGAATAGCGCTGCCCAAGTTAGGAATACGAAGATTACCACAGCAATGGTAACCAATTGCGAATTCCTCAATGTCAGACCTAGCAAGTACATTGCTACTGCTAGGGAACCCAACATTGCACTCTTACGACTCCACATGCCAATCGCCTCTCTATTTCAGTTCAGAAAATATCAGACGGTTGGCACTGGAACTTCTCGCAAAATGGTTTGAATTACTTCACCCGCTTCCAATCCTTTGATTTGGTGCTCTGGCTTTAGGATAATTCTGTGTGCGATTGCAAGTTCGGCAACTGTCTTGATGTCATCTGGTGTTACGAAATCACGACCACGTAGAGCTGCTGCTGCACGTGAGGTCTTCAGAAGAGCCTGTGAACCACGAGGCGATGAACCTACAAGAACACGAGGATCTTCACGAGTTCTGCTCACGATTTCAACCATGTACATTCGCAGAGCTGGGTCTACATAGATGTCTTCACATGCTTGCTGCATAGCAATAACACGCTGAGGGTCAGTGATGACGTCGACATCGACTGCATCCTTACCACGTGTGATACGGCGAGCAAGAATCTCGTCTTCGTCCGCACGGTCTGGATAACCAACGCTCATCTTGAACATGAAACGGTCCAACTGAGCTTCAGGTAGCGGATATGTACCTTCCTGCTCAACAGGGTTCTGGGTTGCCATAACAATGAACGGTGCTGGTAGTTTGTGAGTGACTGTTCCGATAGTCACCTGCTTCTCCTGCATAGCCTCAAGCAAAGCCGCTTGGGTCTTAGGAGGAGCACGGTTAATCTCGTCAGCTAGTAGCAGGTTACAGAATAGTGGACCTGGCTTGAAGGTAAATTCTCCCTTCTTAGCATCATAGATGTTTGTACCGGTAATATCTGCAGGTAGCAAATCCGGAGTGAACTGCACACGCTTGAAGTCACAACCCAACGCATCTGCGAAGGTGTTGGTCATCAAAGTCTTAGCAAGTCCTGGATAATCTTCGAACAGTAAGTTACCGTTCGAGAGGATGTTAATCAGAACGTTGTCAATAACGTGGCTCTTACCGATAATTACCTTCTGGACTTCGGCACTAATCGCTTGAGCGATCGCTCCGACGGCCTGAAGACGTTCACGGACCTCTGGGCTACTCTGGTGTTTAGGCTGTGCCTGTGCCGGTGCTGCTGGTGCAGGTGCTGCAGGGGCTGGGGCCGGTGCTGCTGGGGCTGGAGCCACTGGGGCTGGTGCCGGTGCAGGTGCAGGCGCTGGTGGCGCTGCTGGGGCCGGAGCCGGTGCTGGCGGTGCTGCTGGTGCAGGTGGTGCCGGCGCAGGGGGGGCTGCGGGTGGTGGTGGTGCTGGCTGCATGTCTTTTTACCTCCTAGTTTACTTTCCCCAACGTCGAATCTGTTGCAATAATTGCCTTAATTCTTCGTTGGAATATGAACGCTGTTGTGAGTACAACAGCTCGATTAGGCGAGGATCCTTTACCATGGACTGGATCTCGCCCGGTGTCTTCCTAGCCATTTCGTCTCTGGTTAGGTCATTAAATTGGCGTACTTTGGCCATCATGGCTTCTCTTACGCGCTGTAAATACTGATTAGGGTCTACCTTGTTCGGCCTCTCCCTAAATCTAGTTAAATCGAAGACATGGCGCCAGTTCTCTTTTTCTGGTACAACCATGATTGCAATGGACAATAATGCCATCAAATTGAGTACAATTAGCCACTTGAGCAATGTGTCGCTCGTAAGCATAACAATCGCTCCCATTGCTTCAGTGAATGGAGATGACATAGCAGAAGTAACGTGTCGTGATTCGTCGAACACGATGTAGAAATTGCTGTTTTTGCTGGTAATAACAGTCGAGATATCCTCATTCTCATGCTCCATCATATCCCTGATAAGAGTGGTGAAATAATCTTCATTACCGTTCCAATCAGTACCACTTCCATCTGTAGAGGAAAGAAGTGAATCCCAACAAGGGCGCTCTCCATAGAATCCTGAATCGCACTGCTGTTTGCCAGTTACTTCAGCATCTGCATAATCCCACAAGTGGTTTGCAAGAACTGAGTGGTCGGAAATGAATACTATACTACCAGTAACTTCTACATTTCCTTCCCTAACACCCTTGACTTGGTCAATTGCCTCAATACCAGGGTAATCCATTCTAATGATTAGACCAGTATTGTTACCACCTAGAATTGGGTTGTCAGGGTCGTTTGCATCCATATTCTCTCTAGCGATGAACGCTGAGCCTGATGCGTGAGCTAAGACCTTGACATTGCGAGATGTATCTTCATTTTCTAGGACTTGTATTGCTGTTGGGCGGTGGAATAGTACAGGAAGTGCGCAGTTGCTGTACTTTGAACTGTCTTGTAAAGCATCAGCATTGCAGTATTCTCTGCGCTCGAATTGGTCTTCCCAGACCTTGTTAACTCCTGCAACAGCCCACAATTTTCGAGAATCTGCTGGTTCTGCTTCACCAGTTTGACTAGCGACCTCGTAGTATCTGTTAGGATCAACTACTGGTGCATCAAAGAACTTTACATCGAACTTGTCTGCTACCGTCTGAGCATTTGTTGAATTTGCAGCGATAATTACCTTACCGCCTCTCTCGGTAACGAACTCATGTAGAGCCTCTGCTTCTGCATTATCGAATGGCTTCTCAGGTGCAGCAATTACCAACATTGTTCTATGAGGTTCTCTCCAATCATTTACCAACATTGGCGTAGACATTGTATTAGCAATAACATAATCCATACCTCCATCACCATCACCCAAAGAATTACGCATTGATGATACTTGCTGATATTGGATATTCTGATCTTCATCAGTAACATATGCAGAATAAACGGTCGTTTTGTTAGCAGATGTTGCAATAATTACAGTTGTTGAAAGCAACATTGCGGTGATGAATCCAACAAGGAGCCAAGTTTCTAACCTGATTCCAGATGTATCATCTTCAGCCATTGTAAGCACCTCAAAAAACGGCAACGAATAAACGTAGCAGTTTTCGGAACTCCAACCCACTCATATAGATTATCGTAGGTTGAGCGAGTGAAATATACGAGTATCAACTAGAATAAAGGAATATCATTCCCGGAAAAATGTATTATTATTGCAATTCTCGTCGGAAAAATGACGATATTAGTACAGTAAATATACACATTAGTGAAGACATTGCCGGCAAAGTGGAGCTTTTAGAATCCAAACCTGATGTTTCTGATGCTTCTTTTTCCTCTAATTCTTCATTCTGTTCCTTGACGTCGATGGCGTCAACATTGAACTCTAGAACTTCTACATGAGAGAATCCTCCTCCTCCACTTACAACGGAAAAAATGAGCTCACATTTCTTGTCTGGATGACTTGATGATGCAGACAGTTCAATCATAAGATTCCACGACTCTTCCGGATTAGCATTTCCACCTGTACTACCTTCTTTGATTGAGTAATCCATTTGAGGGCAGTATCTGAAAATAAAATCAGGATCTACTAATGAATCAATAGAATTACCCTTATTTCGAATTATGACTTCGACAAATTCACTAGTTCCTGATTTGATATCATCAACCAAATTCCAGTTGTCTGTCTCTACAAATTCAGTGCTCAATGAGTAGATAGGGGAAAATCTTAGGTCTTGTTCAATTGTTTTTGAGCCATCTCCCGCCTGTCCTGCAACAATCAAATCAGAAACTGATAATTCCAAAGAAAAAACTTCGCTTGTTGAGCAAAGTTCTGCACTCATCATGTCCCCATATCCATTACCAGAAATTTTGATTTCAAACGTCTCATTTGTGTTAGCTCCGACATTTACTTTACTCTCAACATCAATCGAAAATGAATTATCATCATCTGCACATTTTGAAGGATATGTTATCTCGACATCTATTTCGTAATCTGAAGGCAATGGTCTAGTATTATCAATCCAAAATTTCAATACTGTTTCAAATTGGACTGTGTCATCTAAAACCATGAGGACTTCATCTTCTTCAACATCCCAACCTAAGCCCCAACCCGGATTACTTACATCTGGTAGTTGAGAACTAGCAACTGGAAGGAGAACTGCCAAGATTAAAATCGAGACCAAGAAATTCTTCATCATCATTCCTCACATGCTCTCTTAATTAGCACTTTTATCATGTTTCTACGATATCTTGGAGGAAGTGAAGTGTTGTTTACTGGCTTAGTTGATTTGTATACAGCATCACAAATCGCTTTGACATCACCGTTTGATTCTGCAACTTCTGTATCGTGTCTACGCGGAATGCTTTCTAGAGCGGTTGTTGCAACTCTGAGAGTTGACCTGTCGCCTTTTTTCCATGCTGCAGCTGCACCTGCCTCAGGAAAATCCCATGAGTCTCTTACCCTCAATTTTCGATAGGACCCTGTCCAATCTGCGGCATCATCAGGTAACGTAATCTTGAGCATAAATTCACCTGGCTGCAACACATTTCTGGTCATTCCGTCTAATTTGTAAAATTCTACTAAAGGCATGACTCTAATTCCATCGGGGCCAATCAAATGAACGCTTGCATCTAAAACCATTAGTGTCGGTGCTATGTCTCCTTGGTAAGTTGCCACACAAAGTTCATTTTGATTTGGTATAACTCTACAATCTGCACCTGTTCCACAATCGCATTTGTGACACCAGTCAATGCTACTGCGCCATTCTTCGGTTTGATTGAACCAGAAACAGCGTGTATCCAAGCAAAGGTTACCTCCAAGAGTTGCATTTCTTCGTATCAGCGAAGATGCAACTTTACTAGCAGCATCAGAAACAATAGGGTGCACATCCTGTGATTCAGCGATATCATGTAATCTGGCCATACAGCCTATTTCTGTCATTGAAATTTCTGAAAGGCCATCAATTCCAGCTAGAGAAATAACGTGAGGTTTGGAATTAATGTGCCACTTATAGTTAGGAATAAGGTCGGTTCCACCTGCAATCCAATCGAATTCATCTCCTGCCAAAATGAGTTCTTTAGCGATTGCACATGCCTCTGATACCGATTTCGGCTGATGAAGTTCAAATGGAGGCATTAGCATTATTTCCCACCCTCCATGTGTCTCTGCTCTTTTTTGGTCCAAGCAGTACCCGCTAATCCGAGGTTATCTAGTTGACTGGAGTCGGGTTTTACGGAAATCTTCCAAGTCTCGTCCTGTTCTTCGGGTGGCAGTGTTGGATCTAATCCAAATAAAACACCATTTAGATACGGTCCTTCATCCTCCCTTCTTTGTCGACGTGCGTCTCTTATTTTATGCTCTGCAGACCTTTTGACCAATTTCTTTTGAAGTTCGGAAAAGTCTAATCTAGGGACAGGTAAATCCCTCGCATCATCTATCTTTTCCCTCTTCATCTTCTTGTTAATAGCAGCCCAGACCTTGTCGGGTGTTAACGGAAGGTCGTTTACTCGAACCCCTATTGCATCATACACTGCATTGACCACAGCAGGTAAGATTGGAAGAAGAGGACCTTCGCCTGCTTCTTTTGCACCAAATGGGCCCTCAGGGTCACATGATTCGATTATTATTGGAGTTACATTAGGCATCTCATGGACACTGGGTATTTTGTATTCCAAAAAGTTTGGATTTTGTAAATGACCTGTTCTGCCATAGACCATTTGTTCGGACAGAACTTGTCCTAAGCCCATGTGACATGAACCGATAATCTGTCCTTCGACTGCTAACGGATTGAGAGCCTTTCCACAATCATGAGCAGCCCAAACATCGGTACACTTGATCAATCCTGTATCTACGTCAACCTCGACCTCTGCAACATAAGCAGAGAAGGAATAGGCAGGTGCAAGACCTGCCGCTGCGCCTTTGTGCACTCCACCCATAGGTGGAGTTCTGTAAGCACCACTTGCAATTAATGCTCCAATATCCTCTTGCGATTTATGCAATGCTTCCAGGTACGATACACCAATTGTAGGGTCTTTCTTGAAGTATATTCGCCTATCATTCAATACCAATTTTTCAGGCGGTAAGTCCAACATTTCACCTGCAG
>CEWJ01027514.1_pt1 | contig 10682 bp, 5 predicted proteins | sample 350291 | NCBI WGS metagenome assembly CEWJ01 (sample SAMEA2622923, study PRJEB7988) | marine metagenome | isolation source: saline water (ENVO:00002010), including | reverse complement strand
TTTCTTTTGAGAAATCGAAAACATCTGGGACTTCCATTTGCATACCAAAGGCAGTTTCAAAGCTTTTAATTCTTGCTTCGGCTTTCGCATCTTTAGAACGAGCAAGTAAGTGTCGGTGATTAAGTTTCTGCAAAGCTTCCAACTCAAGCTCCTGTCTTGATTTTGGAAGTTTGGAAACAATATTTTCAAATGGATTTTTACTCGGTCTCAAAAAGGTTCCTTGATGTGCACCCGGCAAAAAGTCGCTGGAATAGACTTGCGTACCGGCATAGGTTTGTTTGGGAGCAATTGTAATAAAAGAGGGTAAATTTTGATTTGCTGTACCTAGACCATAACTGACCCATGAACCAAGACTGGGTCTGGCGAATGCAAAGGATCCGGTATGCATACCCAATGTAGCATTGTAGTGGTTTGAATGATCGGTGTGCATTGAACGAATGAGTGCAATATCATCGACGCATTGAGCTACATGCGGGAAAAGGGTGCTAACTTCGGTTCCGCATTTTCCGTAAGGCGAAAACTCCCATTGTGGTGCTTTCAAAAATATTTTTTCATAACCTGGGCGATTTTCAATTTCAGGATGATCAAGCTTAATTTCTTTACCGACGTCTTTCTTGAGTTTTGGTTTTGGGTCAAAGGTATCAACATGAGAAACTCCACCAGTCATGAATAGGAAAATGACATTTTTTGCTTTTGCAGGAAAATGAGAATTTTTAGGTAAAAGAGGATCTCTTTTATTTGAATCAGCTAAAAGATCATCAATCAAGGCAGGCATCAAAGTAGAACCCGCCACAAAGGAACGAAGAAAAGATCGACGGTCTGAAGGTTGAGAAATCATTTATTAGTCGAGATAAAGGAATTCATTACTGGACATTAAAATTCTGGAATAAGATCTCCAGATTTCAGTGTCCTGCTCTTCAGGGTCATTGGAAATATTTGGAGCCATGACTTTTGCGAATGCCTCAAAGTCTTCATGATCTGTCTTATTCGCTGGCCTAGAGAAAAGTAACTGGTAGGCATATTCAAGCCTTTCGTCTGGACCTATAGCGCGAATATTCGCGGACAATTGATCTGCGCAATCATGAAAAAAAGGATCATTCATAAAATAAAGCGCCTGGCTTGGAACAGTTGTTTGAGATCTATTGGCCGTACTTGCATTGGGGTCAGGACCATCGAAAAGGCTAAAGAATGAAGAAATGCGGTTTCTTTTACGCATCACATATACGCTTCTTTTGCTGGTAAAGTATTCATCAGCGAAAGGGGCGTGTTGGCTAAAATTCCATTTACTTTTTGGAGGGAATGGATGTTCTCTGCCGGGTGAAGCATCAAGCATTCCTGAAACGAGGAGGATCGAATCTCGTATTTCCTCAGCGTTGAGCCTCCTTCTTTCAAAACCAGCATAATTTTTAACTCCTGTTCCAGATTGAGCGGATTGTTGATAGGTTGCACTATTCATAATAATGCGATGCATTTTTTTAATACTCCATCCGCCATTAATGAATTCTTTCGCCAGATAATCTAAAAGCTCTGGGTGTGTTGGTAATTTTCCGTGATTGCCGAAATCGTTAAGGGTTTGAACAATACCTCGTCCAAAGTGCCAAGCCCAGATACGATTGACCATAACCCTTGCAGTGAGAGGATTCTTTGGGCTGACAATTTTATTGGCAAGTTCAAGTCTACCACTACTATTTTTGTCACCCAAAATATCACCTCCTAGAACTGTTAAAAAACGTCGTTTAATAATAGGTCCAAGATCTTTAGCATCACCCCTATTATGAATTGGGTAATCCTTAGGTGATCCCTCTGCTACGGCATATGCATAATCAGTTTTACTTATTGGCTTTTTATTTTTGTGTTCTTCAATTTTGGCAATTCCTTCTTTATCAATAGACAATTTTTCATAGGACGAATGGATTCTATTGTTAGCAAAATGTTGAAGCTGCCAAACCACCCCATCCCCAAATGCATGTCCATCTGCAATTTTTAATTCTATTTCGATTTTACCTGTAACTGGGCTAATCCAAGTCACTGCAACAGGACTATCTGCATTGGGGTGAACAAAAAAACTTCTAGCCGGTATTTCTGTCCAGACTTTGATCGGATCTTTTCCATTATTAATGGCCACGGAGGGAAGACCACCAATAGACCATTTTTTTAGGGTTGATTGACCGTCAATGGCCTCCGCTTTTTCGCTTAGAAGGCGCGGTCCCTCAGGACCGATGTCAAGAAAGTACCATATCGCATTTTTCGAATCGATTGGATTCCCCTTGGTCAAAATGTCTACGAGATCTTGCGTAGACCATTCTAAGTTGCCTGAATCTGTCTGGTGTTTAATTTTTAATTCTAACAAAGTGGTATCAGCACCATGATTTGCATTAGGGGCAATTGAAATTTGTATGGCTTCTCCTTTTCTGACATTGATATTAATCGGATCAGAAGAAAGATCGATGGACTTTCCAACAGGTAAATGTCCTTGAGAAAGCATCCTGTAACTTTCTGAGGCCACTTTAATGAGTTCTTTTTTAGGATTTTCTACATGATCATGTTGAAGTCTTTTCAGTTTTTGTTCCCATTCTTTGTTTTTCTCAATGACATCATGGGTGACGAGAGGGACGAGATCCCTTGGTTGCTGTTTAGGCTCACATCCAGGAAAAGGAAGCCGTGAACTAGCCATTACACCATACAGAGCATAATAATCGGCACTTGTAATAGGATCATGTTTATGATCATGACAACGGGCACAGGCAATAGAAAGGCCAAGAAATGTTTTGCCAAGGTTATCGATAAGATCCTCATAAGTGAGATACATACGCTTGTCTATATCGTGACCAAATCTTCTCGCGATCGCCAAATATCCCGAAGCGATGATATTATCTGCAAATGCTTTACCTTGCTTTCCGGCGGCAAGAATGTCTCCAGCAATTTGTTCCCGAACAAACTGATCATAAGGCATGTCATTGTTAAATGATTGAATGACCCAGTTTCTATAGCGCCACGCATCTTCGACTGGATGATCGCTATTTTCTCCAGCCGTGTCGGCGTATCTCACAACATCTAACCAGTGCCGCCCCCACTTTTCGCCATATGACGAAGAGTCGAGTAATCGATCAATTACTTTAGAGAAAGCCATTTGATCATCATCGGGATCATTAAGAAAATCAGTCACCGTTTGCGGTTCAGGAGGCAGGCCGGTCAAATCGTAACTAGCTCTTCTAATAAGCGATCGTCGATCTGCTTTTACAGTTGGAGACAATGATTCAGAAATAAACTTCTCCATGATAAACTCATCAATTTCATTTGATGGCCAATCACTATTAACATTATTTGGTACAGCAACTTGCTTTATTGGGTTCAGCGACCAAAGAGGCTTTTCTCCAAATAAAAAACTTTGAGTACTTAGAATAAGAACCCAAACATTGCACAATAATCGTAAAGTGTTGACTATCAATGTCACAGGTAAGAATATAATCTTACCGATTTCTACATTCCAGAATTTTATTCTAAAGAAATGAATCATTTCAGCCACCAGCATATTTCACGAAGAACAATGATTAAGGCTGGTTCTATTGGGACATTAGGGGCGGGCTTAAATCAGGCAGGACTTCTGAGGGCACTGGCATCCAATACAACAGGTAATAAGAAAAAAGCAAAATCGGTCATATACATTTTTTTATCTGGGGGGCTTTCGCAAATTGATACTTTTGATATGAAGCCTAACGCACCACTTGAAATTCGTGGCGAGTTCAGTTCGATCAAAACGAAAACACCAGGCCTTCACATTTGTGAACACTTACCAGAATTGGCTAAGCGGAGTCATCACTGGGGACTTTGCCGATCGATAACACACCGTTGGAACGAGCATTCACAAGGCCATCATATTATGCTTACTGGAAGGTCAGAACTTCCATCTGGATTTGACCCAAATAAACCAAGACCCAATGATTATCCCTCAATAGCGGCCATGGCCAATCGTTACCTAAAAGGAACTGGCCCTCTTCCACCCTCTATGGTTTTACCTGAAAAGATTATTCATCGTACTGGTAGGACGTTACCGGGACAATTTTCTGGTCTTTTGGGGGAACGATGGGAACCTTTTTTCTTGGATTGCTCTAAATATAATTCAGCCAGTTATGGTGCATATCCAGATTACCTTTTCCATCACGCCAAAGGGAAGGTAGATGGATCTAACAAAAAATTTATCGAACCTGAGTTATCCTTACCTGAAGGGGTGAATCTAGATCGTTTAAAAGACCGTTTAGGGATTGCTAATTATCTCGACTCACAACAGAAGTACTTTGATAACGAAGTAGGAGTTCGAGAATTTGATCGTTACAGTGATATGGCGGTCTCGCTTTTGTCAGATCCAAAGACAAAGTCTGCTTTTAATGTACACGGCGTCGATCCGAAAGTTCAGGAAAAATATGGAAGAAACGTTTTTGGGTGGTCCTTGCTTATGGCCAGGCAACTTGTAGAAGCAGGTGTTAATTTAGTGCAAGTCAACCTTGGGAATAATGAAGCTTGGGACACGCACCAGGCGGGTTTTCCCTGCTTAAAGAATTATCTCTTACCTCCGACGGATCGTGCTCTTTCAGCACTTCTTGATGATCTATACGATCGCGGTATGCTTGATGATACTCTAGTTGTTATGGCTAGTGAATTTGGCAGGACCCCAAAGATATTTAAGATACCAAAAGCTAAGCTACCGGGCAGAGACCATTGGGGGCCGGTCCAAACAGTACTCTTTGCAGGAGGAGGAGTTAACGGTGGAGCAGTTGTTGGATCGAGTGATTCCAATGGAGGTTATCCTGAGAGCGATCCACATAGTCCTGAGGATTTTTCAGCTACCATATATAACGCTTTGGGTATCCCTCATAATGCAAATTGGCAAGATTTAACGGGAAGGCCTCATCCCATTTATCACGGAAGCCCAATTTCCAAGCTCTTCTCCTAATGAGCTTGAAGTCTAATTAGTTAGGCTAGGATTCCAGTCAAGACATTGCCATGGACATTCGTTAACCGCCGTTGAATGCCGTTATGATAATAGCTCAAACGTTCATGGTCTATTCCTAACAAATGAAGAACAGTAGCATGAAAGTCATACCACGGAACGGGGTTTATAACAGATTTGTAGCCTATATCATCTGTAGCGCCATAATTAAACCCAGACTTGAGACCACCACCTGCAAGCCATACACTAAAACCAACTTGGTTATGATCTCGACCCGTCCCGACTTTATCAGAGGCTGATTGAGTGAACGGCGTTCTTCCAAATTCAGATGTAAACATGACAAGGGTCTCATCAAGCATACCTCTAGATTTTAAGTCTTTAATAAGAGCTGCTACGGGTTGGTCAATTCTTAAGGCTTCGCGTCCATGATTGCGCTTCATATCTTCATGTCCATCCCAATTAATTCTGGGCGAACCGAAAGACCCTCCTGAGAAGAGTTGGACGTGTCGAACACCACGCTCAAGTAATCGCCTTGCGAGCAAACAACTTCTTCCAAAGTCTCTAGTCTCATTTTTATTTAAACCATAATTTTCACGCGTTCTATCAGTCTCGCCTTCAATACTAGTGACTTCGGGAACGGCGAGTTGCATTCTTGCGGCGAGTTCATAGCTTGAAATTCTCGCAGATAGCGTGTCATTGGGACCAGCTTCATCTAAGTGGAAATGATTTAATCTATTCAGAAGTTTACGACTGTTTGATTCAACCGTATGATCGATTTCTTCGGCGGGAAATAAATTACTAATAGCATTTCCTTCTCCACTTGTTCTAAATGGAACACCTTGATGAACAGCTGGTAGAAATCCATTAGTCCAATTGCTAGTGGAGCCTGCCGGCATTCCTCGAGCATCTGGAAGGACGACATAGGTTGGTAAATCATTAGTCATATTACCAAGACCATATGAAACCCAAGATCCCATCACCGGGAAACCATTGAGTCGAAATCCACTACTCTCTTGAAAAGTTGCGGGTGTGTGGCTTGATGATTCTGCAACCATCGAATTGATAACTGTCAGTTCATCTGCCACTGTAGCGATATGAGGGAAAAGATCAGAAATCCACATTCCACTTTGTCCTCTTTGTTTAAATTCCCAGTCGTTGGATCTTAGCAAGCCTACTCTACCAAAGAAAACATCAGGTTTTTCATCGGCTTGTAATGACTTACCATGCATCTCCTTGAGCTTTGGTTTATAATCAAATGAATCAACTTGGCTAAAGCCTCCGCAGAGACATATGTGAATGACTTGTTTAACATTTGGGGCGTAATGAGGGTTAATTGGTTGAGAAGCAAATCCATCCTCTAAGAACATTGAGGATAAGGCTGCCCCTCCTATTCCGTGAGTGCTCCAATTTAGGAAATCGCGTCTTTTTGTAATAGCTTTATGATCCATAACTAATTCAGATAGATAAATTCATTGGAATTGATTAATACTCTACAAAAAGCTTTCAGACCATTTGAGGAAATAAATTTGGTTATTAGTTTTCGCTCCTCCTCTTTAGGTGATCTCATGAATGCTAGCTTATAACCCAAGTTGATTTGTTCTTGGACACTATTGCCAGCTTCCAATTCCAATTTTTCTGCAAAGTGTTGAGACATTCTTAGAACAAAAGATGTGTTCATCATTGATAATGCACCTAGCGGAGTGGTCGTGTTTGTTCTTACTGGAGCCGATGCTGATGGGTCAGGACAATCCAGCGGAGCTAGTAATGGATGAACATTCCCTCTCGCCCAAGTTCTATAAATACTTCTCCGGTTAAACTCCATGCCCACAGGATCAGTGGCGTCATAAACCCAAGAACCTTTATGTTTATACATCTTAAAGTCGCGGTATCCAGGACCGCCCATCTTTTTATTGAGTTGACCTGAAACTACCAATATTGAATCTCTGATAGATTCTGCTTCTAAACGCGTCATTGATTTTTTCCATAACAAAATATTGTCTGCATCAACATTTAGAGCCTCAGCATTATCAATTGATGATTGTCTGTAGGTTGCCGAATCACACATCAACCGGTGCATAGCTTTAAGACTCCAATTTTGATCTCTGAATTCTGCGGCCAGCCAGTCAAGAAGTTTAGGGTGAGAGGGTTTGCCTCCACTAAATCCAAGATCGTTAGTTGTTTGAACTAGGCCCTTTCCAAAATGGTAATGCCACAAACGATTCATCATGACTCGTGCAAATAGTGGATTATCAGGAGCGGTTATCCACTCTGCTAATTTTTTTCGTCTCTCTGCTTCAGGCGAATCTGGATCTAAACCAAAATTTGAAGGTACTGAAACCTTGACGGAATTAACCCCACCGGCTGAGACCTTCTCTCCCAATTCGAAGGGGCTGCCTCTAACTAGTAAGTGAGTAGTAGGTGCCTTGGATGGTTTGACTGCATAAACCTTTCTCTTCTTCATGTTTCCGAGTTCTGCATCGATTCGAGATATTTCTCCTATCCAATGATCTCGCACCTTTTTTTGTTCAGGCCTAAGTCGAGCCACCAACTCTGCTTCAGAAATAAAATCGCCACTAGCAGACAAAGCAATTTGTTCTGCTGTCAGAGCCTTGTCATAGAGCTGAGCTCTATCAATACTGCCTCCGAGCATTAAATTAACGCCTGTTTCTGTTTCGTGACGCTTGCCAAAGAGAATTTGTGATTGTCCGGCGGAAAAATCCACTAAGTCTGTTTTATAGGCATTTCCGTATGGTTTGCCATCTCTATAGGCGATGATCGCACCATCCGATTTATATACAATAGCTATATGAATAAATTGATCTTTGGCATCTTTTTCTTCCGCACCATTAAAAGTTTTTGTCCTTGTATAGCCATTGCTCCCAGCCATCCATCGCTTGGGCTCACGCTCTCCAAATACAATAGCATCAAATTTTTTTCCGTCTAAGGTCTGAAGACTTATTGGAGCGCCACCCCGCTGATCAAGTGAATTTAACTTAACCCAAGACTCAAGAGTTTTTTCTTTAATGTCCCTACCTAATGGAGCAGTTGCTACATAATCTGATTGACCATTAAGTTCGAGAGCACCGTTAACTATTTTTGCACCATTCATCGCCTTTCCATGCATATTTCCAATCTGATCTTTAAGGTCTTTATCGAAGGTCCATCTTGCTATTGGACGGGGCCCACTATTTTTTCTTATTACATTTTTGTTTTCCTTTAGAATCAATTCACGAATTTTTTTGTCACCGTTCTCAAGCCTACTTGTCAAAAGATCTCTTTTTTGTTTTAGAATTGATGGGTCACCCGAGGCGGGGACGTCACGATCACCCCTGTGTACACCTCCCAAAGCCGATGCCATTTGATAATATTCCTTTTGAAGTATGGGATCAAACTTATGATCATGACAGCGAGCACAATGTACAGTTAGACCTAGAAAGGCTTGGGAGACCGTACCTACTAAATCTTCCATCTCATCCTGTCTCATGATCTTTCTTTGTTTGTCGCCTGAAGGTTTTAGTCCATCAAAGGCACCACAGACTAAAAAGCCGGTCGCTGTTATTGCGCCTGGATTATTTGGTTCTAAAACATCACCCGCTATTTGAAGCCTTGCGAAGCGATCATAGGGCATATCTTTATTCAGTGATTCGATAACCCAGTCACGATATGTCCACGCATTAGGTCGAAGTTGATCATATTCAAAACCATTACTTTCACCATATCGAGCCACATCCAACCAATGACGGGCCCACCTTTCACCATAATGAGGACTTTCCAAAAGCTCATTGATATCAGAGTTGGAATCAGGCCCTGGTGGCAATCCGGTTAGATCAAAATGTAATCTTCTAGTAATCGATCTCGGATCTGCTTCGGGTGATGGATTAATACCTTTTTCTTCTAATTTTGAGAGTATGAAATGATCGATTGGATTTCTGACCCATTTTTTATTTTTTACTTCGGGAATTTCGGGGCGCTTGATTTTCTGTAATGACCACCAATCGGCGCTGGCTTTATCTTCGGCACTGTTGAGGAAATTTAGGCTCGGAGTGAGTACAGTGATAAAAAATATAATTATAGAATAGGGTCTTAATCTAGTGAGATTGAATGGCATTGGAAACTATTAACGTTAGGAAAGCGTCGATTATTTTCTAGTTTTTAAGCCTTTTCGGCAAGTGAAATTCTTTATTAACAAAAAACCTATCCTTGAAATTAGTAATTTTATCCAAGTATTATAATGAACCAACATAGTTTTGATTAAGCAATGAACCGTAGATCCTTTATTAAATATTCCACACTTCCACTAGCCGCCAGTCATCCACTTGTTTATGGAAACAATACGGTCAAAAAGGGTTCAAACTTCAAAGGTCGTATCTTTAAGGCTCTTAAAGGCGGAAAAAAGAGAGGGGAGTCAATTGAGGACTTTTTTAATAGGTTAAAAGGGATGGGTTATGATGGCGTTGAAAGTGGAAATGCTAATCAGGCTGAAGAATATAGAGCTGCAGCAAAGAAAACTGGTATTCGGTTGCACGGATTGGTCGTTGGTGGCCATTGGTCCGTTAGGTTAAGCGACCCCAAGCCAGAGGTAAGGGATAAGGGCAGAAAAAACCTTGAGAACGCTCTAATTAATTCTCATCTACTGGGGGGATCTTCAGTTTTGCTTGTGCCTGGTAAAGTTAATGGAGATAACGAAAATCATGATCACGTTTGGAAGCGCTCGATTGAACAAGTTCGTAAAGTGATACCTTTAGCCTCAAGACTTGGGGTAAGAGTTTTGATTGAAACTGTTTGGAATGGCTTTTGTGAAAGCCCAGAAAAGTTCAGGGACTATATTGATGAATTCGATAGCCCTTGGGTAGGGGCTTACTTTGATATTGGTAACATGCAAAAATTTGCTCCAGCTGAAGAGTGGATTAAAATTCTTGGTAACCGAACCGTCAAACTTGATATCAAAGATTGGGGAAAAAAGAATGGATTCTGTCGACTTGGTGAAGGGGACGTAAATTGGAAGAAGGTTCGTGATGCTTTAGATCATATTGGATTCAGCGGATGGGCCACTAGAGAAGGCTCAGACAAATCACTTGAAGACACTAGTCAATTAATTGATAAATTGTTGATTGGTGTCTAAAATTTTTGGTTTTCAGAATTACTTATTGAGAAAGATTTGACTTTGCACGACGAGATTTACTAAGTCGCGCAACCGGTTGTCATACTGATTTAATTCTTCCAATATTTTGTCAACTTCTCCGCGGTCCGTTGCTTCAAGTTTACGACCAGTCGCGTAGGTTAACAGTTTTGTTGTTAAGCATCGTGTGACGAGTTCTTTTCGATCAAGGAGCATTTCCTTGAACGCTATTATATCTGCAATTTCTTTGCCATTGGATAAGGTTGCGGAAGTATCTATAGGATCTCTAGCTCTTTTGTATTTATCACGCCAGCGCCCGACAACATCAAAATTTTCAAAAGCAAATCCCATTGGATCAATCTTAACGTGACAACTATAACATGCCTCATTTTTACGATGAAGATCCAATAATTCTCTTACATCGGTGGCTTCTCGAGTATTGGTCGGAAGGGGCTCAACGTCTGGGGGCGGTGGAGATGGAGGTGTCCCTAAGATGTTTTCAAGAACCCAGACCCCTCTTATTACTGGTGAGGTTTCTACTCCATTAGCCGTTGCAGTCATTAGTCCTGGTTGAGTAAAAATACCCCCTCTTTTAGGGTCATTCAGGGAAACTTT
>CEWJ01134322.1_pt1 | contig 10687 bp, 12 predicted proteins | sample 350291 | NCBI WGS metagenome assembly CEWJ01 (sample SAMEA2622923, study PRJEB7988) | marine metagenome | isolation source: saline water (ENVO:00002010), including | reverse complement strand
ATTGGCAATTCCAGACAACTCACTCCTCATTTTACCTGAGTCGTCTTCATCACCCAACTCTTCTTCAAACCACTGTACGACACGGCTTGTTTCAATCGATGTCGATGCATCTACGCGTACTTCAATTCTGATATGTTTGATTTTGTCACCATCCAAGTCTACCGTATTCGCAACTCGGTCAGCCCATTTATCACCAGCATAGGGGTCTGCAACAGATGTGTTTTCAGATAAATTTGCGAAAGCGGCACCCAAGTCAAATTGTGAACTAATTCCACGCCTTAAGTCGCCGTTAGTAATCACTAATCCATACTTTTCACCAAACATTACGTCATTATCGACCGCATCATAGAGAACTTTGTATGGCCCCTCATAAGAAGGACTGGAATCAACTCCTCCTCCGCCAACTACATCATGATTATTTGCAAGGTCGAAATGCAACCCTCGCATCTCATTTAACAGTTTGAAGTCAGAATCAATTTCATCTTGATTTCCAGATGGCTCCATCAACACATAGACTACCTTCCAACCTGCACTTTCATAGCTAGTGTCCAAGTCACCCCTAACTTCCATTATTTCCATCTCATCATCTAAGAAATCTGTCAAATCAAATTCTGTTTCAAGACCCATTGCGCCGATTATTGAAAGGCCAGAAATAATCAAAGCAACGATTAGAACCAAGGCTTGCTGTGATCTTTGCAAATCTACTATTTTCTTGGAAAGTCTTGGCATTCGAATGGGTTCTGCTGGAGGTTTGTCCTTGCTAGAATCTATGACCACATGCAAGGCACCAACAACAATAGTTGCATTGATGAAGGCTGACAAAACACCGACTGCTAGGGCTATTCCAAATGTTTCAAGTGGAGGAAGAGGAGAGATAATGTTGGCCAAGAAAGCCGCAACTGTTGTGATAACTGCTAGGCCTAATGGGGTAGATAGTTTCCCACATGATGCTAGCCAAGATTCTGCCGAGTCACTGATATTCTTCTTGAAGGAATTATATCTTCTCTGAAGATGTATCGAATAGTCGATACCCAAACCTAGCACCAACGGTGCAACTGCAACCTCCAATGCTGTAAACCTGGTTCCAAACAAATTCAAGATTCCGTATGTCCAAATCAATGCTGATGAAAGGCCAACTAGCGGGAAAACTACCCCCTTAACGCTCCTAAACGAAATTGCTAACAGCAAAACAACCACAATAACTGCCAAAAATATGAGTGTTGCAAGATTGTCGAAAGTACCTTCATCGATGTCATGCGAAATGAGGTCCAAAGATGCAACACCATAATTTAATTCTGAATCATCACTGAGTTCCTGGAATATTTCTCTTAGTTGGTCTTGCTTCGCTTTTCGTTCTTCGCTTGGAAGATTAGGATCTATCTCTAAAATCCAAAGAGTTGATGATGCTGAAACAGTGGCAGAACCTTCTTCAGAATCGGTCTGAATCCAAAGGCAAATGTCAGAGCCATCGAAATCCTTGTGCAACATGCCGTCAAGAATGAATTGAGCGACTTCTCTCTGCTTGGAGACATCTCCTGGACAATCTGACTCATTCACGTCAATGACTAAATTTAGCATTTCTTCCCATGATTCAACTTCAGAAAGTTCCACTCCATCGGCTTCTTCGTTCAGTGCAAGTTGTAGGATTGAAGGTGCTGTGATCCAATTTTTGACAACACCCTGCATCATTTCGCTTTCATTCTCGACTGTATCAAGATGGGAATCCATCAAATTCAACGAGGCCATATCTAGAACATTCCCCCCGTCATCCCTAGTCACATGCACGAACATTGGTCTAGTCTCATTACTGAAGTGCTCACTAATTCTTTCATGAGCATCTGCTGATTCAGAATCCGGCGCAAAATCTGCCAAATCTGTGTGGAATACCGGCGTGTCTACAAACGCTAAATCGGCTACTAAGCCCATGGTTAGCACTGCAGATAAGATGAGAATCGGCCAAGAGAACTTGCGGAAGCGGTCTGACTGACCCCGCAGCGCATCCTCAACGGCTGGAGAACTCACATGCCGCGGGTGCGCTGTTAGGCTTAAAGCGAAACGGGTCAAAACTTCATTTTTGCATTAGTTTTTACATGCGTAGCATGTAGCGATTTGAGCATTTAGATGCCAAAGGTTCTTGAAGGCGAGTCTGAACGGCGACATCGTTCACTATGCCAGTTAAAGTTCTAGCCCGCGACGATAATGAGCTAAGAGTACGCTTCATCGGAGAGTCTCACACCTCTCTACAAGTGCTCCGTGAAAGACTGAACAGCGACAAGGGTGTCGACTATGCAAACTACTTCCCTGGTCATCCAGACCTAGATGAACCTGAATTCTTCATCCGTACGAACAAGGGAGTCGACCCAGCGAAACTGTTGAAGAAACTAATTGGAGATATCCAAGGTGACTTCTCCAGCCTAAAGCTTTGAGATGTGTTAGTACATGTCCGCTGAGGATGGACTAGCCAATACTATTGGTTTAACTGGCTATGCTGTAGATTCCACTGGAATTGGTGGAGTGCTTAAAGCAAGAGTTGCGGATTTCAGAGTGGATGAAATTTCAACCAAGATCAGTATCGACTCAAGGGGCCGCTTTACTGCAGCAAACATTACACTAACAAATTGGGAAACAAATCGTTTCATTGGCAAACTTGCTAAGGCTTGCGGAATTTCACGAAACCGAATCTTCTTTGCTGGAACAAAGGATAAGCGGGCGGTTACACGTCAAGTTTTCATCATTGATGCTCCCCAAAAGAAAGTCGCACAAGTAGAAATCCCAGATGTTGAGATTGAGATTTTAGGCAGGACACACCAAAAAATTGGTTTTGGTAATCACAAAGGAAATCGATTCACAATTGTAGCGAGAGGCTGCTGTCACCCTGATGGAAGTCCGATGACAAATTCTGAGGCAATGGAAAAGATTGCTGAGATCGAAGCTGCAATGAGAGAGAAATTAGGTCCGAATTTATTCCCTAATTGGATTGGACCCCAAAGATTCGGTGCAGGTAGGCCTGTCACCCCAGTTGTTGGCCGACATGTGATTGCTGAAGATTGGGAAGGTGCAGTTATGGCTTACTTGAGCATGGAAGGTGATGAGAATGAGGATGCCACTATTTTCAGGAAAAATATTCGTGAAAATGGAATAACTAATGAAGCACTAGATATGGTTCCTCATTGGCTTGGAAATGAAAGATATATGCTGAAACATTTGTTAGAGAATCCAGGTGATTGGACTGGCGCATTTAGAAAATTGCCAAATAATCTTCAATTAATGACTGTACATGCTTTGCAATCTGTGGTTTTCAACAAAACAATCGAAGCTAGAATCCAGAATAATATTTCACTTTCGAACCCGATTACAGGAGATATTGTGGGAAGGATTGATGACAATGGACAACTAGAAACTTCTTCTATTGTCACAGTAGATGAGAGAACATTAGATCGAATTTCACGAAACTGTAAACTCGGCAGACTTGCTGTAACAGCACAATTACCAGGTTCAACGATGGAGAAACCATCTGGAGAATTTGGTTTAATTGAAAATAATGTTCTTGGGGAGATGGGTCTAGCAGAAACAACTTGGCAAGTTGAAAAAATCTCTAGATTAACAACAAAGGGAACTCGCAGGCCGACAGTCACTACATTCAGTGATTTCCAGTATGAACCCGTTCCAGTAGCTGGAGATGAGACCATGGGTGATAAGTGGGCACAGGGCCCGAAGGATGGTGAACTTTGGAATCCAGAAGGGGCATGTATCAGATTTAGGTTCACACTACCTTCCGGAAGCTATGCAACAACATTACTGCGCGAGTTTATGCGGACTCCATTGAGTCAACTCTGATGTAATCAAAGTAGTCCCATCGATAGGACTTCGATTTCACCAGTTCCACGAATAGCACGCATGTTTTCCTCGAAAACATCAGATAATCCTGAACCATCGTTCATTACAACATGAACTTGAATGAATTTCAAGCCGAAAGCCAGTGGCTTTGTCTCACACAATTGAACATCGTATGTCTCATCTTTCAATGCCATAATCTGTTCTACGATTTCATCCGCAGAAACATCATCGACATCAGAATCAGGCATGACTTTGTAAGTTAATGCAACCATTCCCATAATATCACCAGTTCATTTCAAGGTCCCTGAAACCCACAAGAAGCGCAAACATAGGTTACTCCTTGATTTCTACAGCGTGGGCTGCGGCCGATTGGGTCGCCACATGTAGGACAGGGGAAAGTGGTAGATCCTTTGTCCACAAGTGGGACTCCAGAAGATGTGCAGACGGTTGCTCGCTCAGACATGATATACACCTCAGTGCAGCACGGCCACGACCTCTCCCTCTTTATCCTTACGCGAAATAAAATATCATCTATCCAATACTGTAAGTGTTCCAGATTTACCGGTTGATACAACTATCTCACCGTTTCTTGTACGGCACCAACCATTCTCAATTCGTATTATGTCGCCCGTTTTTACTTGCTTTACTTGGTCCGCCCATAGTACGATTCCAACTATGCCTGTCTCATCTCTACCGCAGGCTGCTGCCAGAGAACCTGTGTAATTTTCAGAGTTCACCAACCGTCGGGGATATCTGCGCAAAACAACCAGTTCAAGGCGATGGAACTTTTGATTCGCAACTAATTCCGAAACACGTTGCCTAGGGGAACGTGACTGTTTTGTTTTACTTTCCTTTTCCATATGTGATAAGATCGATTTTTCTCTCAAATCCCTCTGCTTCTTAGGTTCACTATCTTTGACCATGAAACCAACTGGATTGATTCAACCGTATTCAAAGATTCCCAGACATTGTATGAAACTGAAAATACTACTCCTTTGGAGTATTTCTTTTCCGGACAGTGAAAGTAGACTTTGCCGGTTCTATATCGTCTAAAGGTTCTGGGCCGCCTTTCCTTTCTTCGAGTGCTGATTCAAACGCAGGCCTTATCTCCCAATCTGGGCCTCTCTTTGGAGTATGAAATTTACAAACTAGATAGACCTCTGAGGAAGAGTTTCTACTAGCCATAGGTGAGAATCTCTTGACGGTTTGAAAATGAGGACGGACTAATTCGATTAATTCCTCCACACCTGCACCTTGGAATAATTTGGTCACAAAATGACCACCATACTTCAGTATGGGTAGTGCAAAATCAAAAACATCAGCAACCAGCATCAATGATACTGCTTGGTCGATATCCCATTTCCCTGTGATATGTGGTGAAATGTCAGACACTACTACATCGATTACCTCGGTATCAATAGCCTCCAAAACCGCTTGTTGCGTAAACGGGTCTGTGATATCTCCTACGATAAGATTCGCTCCTTCCACAGGTACGCATGATTGTAAGTCAACTCCGACCACTTTACCCTTGGAACCGACTAGTTCAACAGCAACTTGTGCCCAACCGCCTGGGTGACAACCAACATCTAACACACTATCTTCTGGCTTGATGATTTTGTGGCGATCTTGAATCTGCTTAAGCTTGAAAGCAGAACGGGCACGGTAGCCACTAGCTTTTGCTTGCTTTCTCCAAGCATCTTTCTGGTGATCCTGTACCCAGCGGTCTACCAAAGTACTCCCTCAGTACTTCGCTGACAGCATCCCCATGATAACTTCATGGACGAGATATTCTTCCACAGGCACAATGAGGCCACTTATTGCCGCACTCATCATGGCCTTGTGCCTAACTTCGTCAACTGCTGCGATGGCAGAAGGCAGTTCAGAAGAACACTGGTTAAGGAGAACCGTTCTGGTTGAAGAAAGAACGGCAATATGGTGTACAACCTGCGCAGAGATTGACCCCGAACTAGCGATTGTGGCCAAGTCACATGGGGCACGTACAGCCATTGTAGGCCTGCATGTGGAGGATGCTTTCGAAAATGATGCAAGTCTTGCCCGAATAGAATATCAAAAGCAAATCGATGATTCGCCATACGGAACTCCGACATTCTTTGTCGACGGCATAAAAACGGCAGAAGGCTATGATGCATGGGGAGATGTTCAACAACGAATTCTCTCGCAAGAAAATTCACGCAGCTCTCCTGAAGAAATGGCAATGATCCTCACTGGTGAAAACATACAGTTGCCAACCCCTGATTATGGACAAATTACTCTTATGATAATCGAACATGACAAGGCAGTTCCAGCAGGTGTGGACAATCCCGGCGAAGATGTTCGCGACCGAGTTCTTGTTGGAATGAGGGTAATCAACACTGAAGGCAATATAACCGAATACGGGGATTTGGAATTGCCTGAATTGTGGTCACTGGTCATGATTCACGAACCTGTCGAGGGTGGTTCGCCATATGGTGTTGTGGAAATTTCGAACATTGATTATGAAGAAGATTCGAATAATGAACTCCTACTGATTGTTGCATTTTGCGTACTTTTAGGTGGTCTATTGGTATTTATTCCAGCAAAAAACTCCCTAAATACGGAAGAAGAATGAGTTTTTACGTGCAGAAATTGCTCTGATTTCTATAAAAACTGTAAAAAAACGGTAAAAAAACACACATTTGACCAAATCTTTGATAAGGTTGAGGGTTAATGTATAATCATGGAACCGACACATGATCCTACTGAAGACTGGCTAAGTGAGAGTGTTAAGTCTTGGATGGTAGAATATACCGTTGAAGTTGGAGGAGAAACCAACCGTCACCTCTCGATGATCAGTGCGAACGATATCAATGACGTTCACCACCACTTACTGAGTGAACTGAGAAAGATGTATCAAACCAGCGAGAGAGTTGATGTCACTGTACACAGAATCGAGCCTGTAACTACAAACACAGATGCACTGTATTTCGAAGGAATCTACTCACCCTGAGGTGATGTGTAAAAGATGACAATATTTTGCTTGTCAGCTAAAATATGGTTCTCATAATCGAGGCTAACTGTTCCATTAACCGTCATCTCTACAGTTCCGCCCCTGTAGTCAAAAATACCAGTTTCATTGAAATGCTTGCCCCATACATCGAAGAAAACCTCCAGAGGAACATCCTCTTTTGTATAGTTCTCAACATGTAATTTTCCCGAATTGTCGTGCGTATGAGTCATGTGCATTGCACTTGGGCAGGTTTCGGTATCAATCCCAGCATTCGATGGTATATCGTATTCTTCACCATCAATTACGATTGTTAGGTAAGGATGTATGTGCATTTGCATTGAACTATTATGATCGGTCAAACAATATTTTCCAAAGGGATGCATTTCATCTGCCGTACTGCCTGATGGTTGTTGTTGAGTTGGAATTTGCTGATCGGCTTGAACTTCTTCGTTATCGTCGAATACATTTATCATTCCTTGATATTCCATCAAACCAAGTAACGAAACCAGGCAAACGATGGTGAAAACTCCCCACCAGCCGTTTTCATTCAGGAATCATTCCTCCCCATGGTTCTTGTTAACACCAACATCTCCTTGCACTACACTGTCCGAAATGTTGTTAATCACAGTTTGATTAATGACAACCGACTTTGCCTGCTTTGGAGCCACATATCCTCCACGCTTTCTACGTTCTTTAGCAGCCACATCAACGGACTTTGTATTTCCAGCCACATTCCAATCGCTGGAGCCATACATGTTCGATAATCTGAAGAGACCAATTGTGGCAGAAATGTGTGCGATGTGTGCAACTGTACAGAATTGACAGATTTTGCCAATCTCGTATTCAGCATACATCAAGTAAAGGATAACACCAATGCCAAGGATTCCAAAGTTGGTTCCAAGTTTTAAGTGGTTCAATACCCAAGATGCTGTAGGTTCCTTTGCCATTGAGATGATTAGCCACATGAACATTGCAAAGGCTAGCATCCCGAGTAGTCCCCAAGGCAATCCAAGATAAGGCATGGTATTCCAGTCGTTGTTACCAATAACGCTTGCGCAATCACAAACAGTTCCTGCTGAACAGAATGACCCACCACCCATTTCCTGAGCTTTGTTATGCATCCACAAAGTGTGAGCAGATACAGTGAAACCACTGAAGCAAATTAACAGAAGACCACCAAATGTCCTCCCTAATTTGGTTTCAAGGGATGGCCATTTTGAACGCAATGCAGGCAAGGCTAGATTTTCCCCCAATGGAGTTAACATCGCTATACCAAGCGCAAATATGGCTAAGTGCGGTAATAGATTTGGATCAAAACATTCGAGTCCAGCTACCATCTCAATCACCTCTTGGGATCTTTTCATCCATTGCGTCCCAAACAGTATATCCTGCATCTGCATCTAAATTCACATATTCAATAATTCCATTGGGTGCAACCAAGAAATATGTCGGAGTTCCAAATCCTCCCCAGTCGTCACGATGTGAGTTATCTTGCAGGTCCATGTATGGGAAATTGTGACCGTTATTATCTCGGAAATCCTCTATTACTGGCCTGCCGTATGATTTGCCATCAGTGTCTTCATCCCATAATGAGATTGATACTGCCAAGAATTCAACTGAAACATTTTCAGGAGTTGAACGTGGAGGGTTGTCGCCTAACCACTTTGCTTGCTCATTAGGAATTTCCTCAGCCGCTTGCTGCTGACAGTAGCCACAGTTGGTATCCATGAATTCAATCATGAACCATGTTCCTCCATCACCCTCCGACCACAATGGGTCGATGTGATCTTCGAGATTGAAATCAGTCCAACTACTTCCATCATAGACTTGGCCTTCAAGTTCTGGAACTCTATCGCCAACACCTATTCCGGTGTAAACTGGGTTAGTAGTAAATGCAATGTATGTGAATGCTGCAATGAACATCAAAGACACTATCATCAAACCATCTGAACGTGCTCCAGCCTCATTAGAACTATTTCTTCGTATCATAATTTCACCCCATAATCTCCTGAATTAGGACCCTTGCAGTGTACGCCACTGCTTCTTCGCTATCATAGTTAACCTTGAATCCAAGTTCTTTGAGGCGATTTATGGAAAGCATTGCTTTTGGAATATCGCCAGCCCAGCCACGGTCTCCACCTGTGTATTCAATACTGGCACCCTCGCACCCGGTTTCCTTAACAACAATTGCAGCAATATTCCTAACGCTGCATGTGTCGTTAGAACCAAGATTGTATAGATTGATCCTTTCATCTGTATTATCGATAACATGTAAGATTGCATTAACACAATCTCCAACTTCCATGTATGACTTCTCTTGCAAACCATTACCCAAAACCTCCAGTCGACTTGGGTCTGCTTTCAATTTGTGAATGAAGTCAAAGATTACACCGTGAGTACCTCTCTCTCCAATTATGTTTGCAAATCTGAAGATCCATGCTTGCAAGCCAAAGGTTCCAACCCAAGAACCGATTAAACCCTCTCCAGCTTGTTTAGATGCTCCATAAAGCGAGATTGGAAGACAAGGCCCATGATTTTCAGGAGTAGGCATTGGTGCATTTTCGCCATAAACTACTGAAGAAGAGGCAAAGGCAATCTTTTCCACATTTGCGAGCCTCATAGCCTCCAATACATTGTATGTAGCAATGGTACCTTCCTTGAGATCTGTATCAGTAATTCTCGTTCCTAGTCGAATATCGGGATTAGCAGCCAAATGGTAGACCATTTCGACACCGCTCATCAACGGCTTTAGAGATTCTAAGTCTTTGAGGTCGACCTTGTGGAATTCAACAGCACCTGAATCGATATGGCCCTGTATGAATTCGATTACACCCGATGACAAGTTGTCCACTACTAAGACTTCGTCGCCTCGTGAAACTAACCTGTCAACTAGATGTGAACCGATGAAGCCCGCACCTCCGGTAACTAGCGCTCGCATGAACATGCGCCACTATTCATTCGTTTTAATCCTCAGTATCAGCGTCTAGATTTACTTTCAAGGTACCTGTGTTGGAAATTAACATGGTGTTCTGACAAAACAGTGATGATTGTTGCGATAGGAACGACGCAGCAAAACCAAGAAGTTCCAGGAGTTGAAAAAAATGCCAAAAGCAGAAAACACAGAGCCAGAATACGAACAAAACACAAATAGCACCCTAGTTGGATTTGTTAGAAAATCTAACGCAGGTAGAGCGGTTAAGCTTTCGATAAATACGAGCGCTTTCCAAGACTGTGCCACATATGTAACCAGCGATGGTCAGACATATGTGCAATTAATTGTGAGTTTGAATGCACTTTCAGGAATCATCGACGGTTCCCGAGCAGTAACTTCAATCAATCATCTGAATGATTAATTGAATATTAACCAGTCCGCCCTTTTCGGAGGGCGGGCTGGTACTTATTTCACTATATTTGAAACGAATTAGCCGAATCACATATATGAGATTCATAAACGCGTATTTCCATGGAGAAGGCCGATGGTCAACCACTGCGCATAGTAGCAGGCCTCCCCATGTACAATGAAGAAGAGACTATTGGCACAGTAATTACCAACGTTCTCGAACATGTTGACGAAGTAATCTGTGTCGATGATGGTTCTTCTGATTCAGGCGCAAGAATAGCAGAAGCTTGTGGAGCCTTAGTCCACAGGCACAGAGTAAATCGCGGCTATGGTGGGGCGCTGAAGTCATTGTTTGCAAAAGCCAGAGAAATGGAGGCTGATTGTTTAATTGTACTAGATAGTGATGGACAACATGACACTAGTGACATCCCTAAGTTGCTTCAGCCAATATTAGACGGTGATGCTGATTTCGTGATCGGGAGTAGATTCGTTGATGGAGGAGGCAGCGAAGACATGCCTGCATA
>CEWJ01066242.1_pt1 | contig 10690 bp, 13 predicted proteins | sample 350291 | NCBI WGS metagenome assembly CEWJ01 (sample SAMEA2622923, study PRJEB7988) | marine metagenome | isolation source: saline water (ENVO:00002010), including | reverse complement strand
CATTGTGCGGATCCTTTTCCCAGGCAAGGAACGCGGTCCAGGTCTCGGGCGCCAGATCATCTGCCTGTAGCTCCGCAAACCAATGCGCCGCCGCCTTTCGGCGGTCTTTCCGGTCCTGGCTCTCCGTCATGCCCTCTTACCTGCCCTGCCCCGGCGCGCCGCCGCCGGCTGCGGCCAAGCGCTCCGCGATCTCGGCGATCGCTTCTGCGATATCTGTTTTGACGGTTGTCGGAGAGACTGACAAGCGCCGGGCGATCGCATCATAGGTCAGGCCCTCGATCCGGTGCATCCGTAAGGCGTCCTGCTTGCGCGGCCGCATACCCTCGATAGTCTTCTCGGCGATGGCCAGCTGCTGAGCGTCCATGAGTTTCTGCTCCGGTGTCACGGTCCTCTGACAGGCAATCCGGTCCCCGAGTTCACCAACATCGTCAGACCGCCTCTGCTGGCGAACTCGGCCAGATTTCACATAGTTCACCGCAAGGTTCCGGACTGTGGTGAACAAAAGGGCTCGCAATTCCTCCGCCGGCTTGTCCTGATAGGCGCACCGAACCGAAAGGAAGGCGTCCTGGACGATGTCCTCGGCGTCGGCAGAATTACCAACGCGCCCACGGCAATATCGCAGGAGCTGGTCGTATTGGGTCCGGAAGATGAGGGTGAGAGCTGAGGGAGAGCGTGCGGACGACCTGGCTGCTCGCAGCTGAAATAGAACTGGTGATCCAGTCCGAGTCCCATTCGCCAGAAATTGATCGTCCATCGTCTGTTCGAAACCCTGAGTTCGCGATTTATAGCCAAGCCAACCAATCCACTTAAGATTGCGGCCTCGTATTCCGAGTATACTCCGTGGTGGTATACTCTACAAGCCGATCTTCTCGATTACATGAGTGTTCGAGATATTCTCGCTTTCAACCTGAAGCGGCTTCGTCGTAAAATGAACCTTTCTCAAGAGGAGCTTGCCGATGCTGCGGGCATTGATCGAACGTATGTAAGCTCGCTCGAAAGGTGTCAGTACAGCGCATCTATCGATGTTATTGAGCGCCTTTCTTTACCTTTGCGTGTTGAGGCATTCGAATTGCTGATGCCTCAGACTGAAAAGCCTTGAGCTCATATTCTTAGGACAGACTTAAAACAGTAGTTGGCCCGGATTCAGAATTTACTCCGTGGCAATATACTCAACAAAATCGTCTGTCCTGCCGGATGGATATTCGCGAAGTATTTGCGCAAAACCTAAGGAGGCTTCGGCGAGCAAAGGGTCTCTCTCAGGAGGAACTCGCATACCGTGCTGACATCGACCGTACCTATGTGAGCTTACTGGAACGACGAGTTTACAGCGCATCGATCGATACCCTTGCAAAACTCGCTGAAGCGCTCGAAGTTGCGCCAGATGTTCTCTTAAAAAGAACCAACAGAAAGTAGTTATTCCTTACCCGACAAGGCCTTGAGGACGCGGGCCATCTGTTTCAGCTTTTCTGCAGAATCGGCCCGGTTGATCCAGACGCGGCAGGCCCGGCGGGCTTTTTCCAGCGGAGAATCCTTTGCGACCTCTGATCTTACACCCTGGAACAGGTCTTCAATGTCCACATTCAGGACATTGATGAGATCGACGATCATGGAAGCACTGATCCGGTTGGTACCGGTCTCATATTTCTGTAGCTGCTGATGGCTTATACCGAGCGCCTCGGCGAGTTCGGACAGTGTCATGTCACCTGCCTGCCGCAGAGCCCGGATGTTACAGCCCACTCTCTTGTCGACTTCGGTCGGGGCCCGGGACCGGAAGCCGGATACCTGCTTTCGCTTCTTGTTCATTCCTCCCTCACCCTCCTCCTGGGTTATCCCGCCTCCCGCTCTTTCGAACAAGGACAGGTGCCGGATCGTCGGAATCATTCTCCGCGCCGTTTATCAGATTGATATTGCTCCATTTTCGACCGCCGAGGCAATCCCAGTCATTTTTACCCCGGCCACGAGTCCTATTTGATGAGGTGCGCCAAGCACATTGAGGAAATCGGATTCCAGTGAACGAAAAAATAATCCTCTATATGATAGAATCCATTTCAATCTAAGCTTGCTTTTGAGTATGCTGGTCTGAACATGCCAGATACGTCAGAAATCCCGCAGTCCTCACTCAGCCACTACGCATATACTCAGGCTTTGCCTCCCTGCCGCTGGGCGTGGGAGTTTCTGAGGCGCAACAATCAATTCCTTGCCGACGCGGCCCTTGACGCCAACAATAAAGTGTCGATCCGGCGGGTCAGTAGCGATATTAAACTGATTGCACCACAAACAGTTCAGACCAATGCGGAAAAATGGGGTCTCGCCTTCTTTCCTGATCCTGCCAGGAATGGCTACGAGGCAGAGGTCTTCTGGTCCTCGCTACACCCCCGACACCAGGTAAACGTCCAGGTCAGTCCATCTGCAACAGGCCGCAATTGTAACATCTACAAGCAAGTCATCCGATCATGCCAGATCACCCACCTGATCGATCCAGGTAGAAACGAACACCTACTGATTAAACGCTACGGCCAAGTAATCCAGGCACGTTGTTCCGGCTTATCGCTGTTGTCTCCTGTGCCAGTCCAGGTGGGTTTTCTGATTTCGGAAACAGGCGAGCTGAGGGCGTCCTTCAGAGCGCTCCACAATGCCTTGCAGATCTTCAGGACGTGTCCGAAAACCGACCGCTGGACCCGCACAAACCTGTCTCTTCGCAATGCGCTCATCGCCTATGATTGCATGACCGCTGGAAGATCAATCCGTGAGACAGCCATCATTATTTATGGCCGGGAGCGGACTTCCGCAGAATGGAAAAGCCCCGGACGGGCGCTGAAAGATCAGATCCGACGATCCCGGAAGAAGGGAAGAGACCTCGTCAATGGCGGATATACCCGCTTGCTCGAGATGCCGCGCTCAGCTGGAACTCAGCAGTAAAAGCGTGAAGCGCCTGCCCCACTTTCCATGCTACCCAACAGCATGAATGCGGGCGAGCGCGGGCCGCCACAACCAATACAAACCGAATGAACGCACCTACTTTTCTGTATACTGTATTATCGATCGGGTGTCGCTTAGGTCAAACGCGCTTCGACCCTTCCGTTTACGCAAACCAAAAATAGTCTTTGCATCATACCGATGTGAACAATTGCAGGGGGTCACGAAGAATGAAGGGTGCGCACACAGAAAGGGTTTTTTGCAGACCGGCATCGTGCCAACCCGAACCTGCCGAATGGCTCAACACAATCGAAACGGCCCATCATCTGGGACTCCAACCGAAGACCCTGGCCAATATGCGATCGCTCGGAACCGGACCGCCCTTTCACAAAATCGGCGGCAAGGTCTGGTATCGGGGCACAGACATCATCTCATACCGCAACCGCAGGAAATTCATCGCATCAGGCGAACGTGATGAAAGCTAGAATGTGCCTCATCTGGCTGGTTGCAGGTCTCGTCCTTCTGGGATCAGCCAGCCCAACCCATCCTGTCCGGATCATCTGGAACCGAACAGACAGTGTTCCGAGGGGGCTCTACACAGTTCGGACACTCCCCCCGGAAGCAATACCTGAAATTGGCGATATGGTCGCATTCTCGCCGGCACTGCAGGACAGAGCCTGGCTGGAAAGTCGGGGATATATCGGCAAGAACTGGCCTCTCCTCAAATATGTCGTCGCCCTGCCGGACGATACGGTTTGCCGGCAAGGTGCAACAATTCGGATCAACCACCTCCCTGTCGCCCGTGCGCTTGAACAAGACGACGAGGGACGCCCTCTTCCCACCTGGCAAGGGTGCTACAAGCTGGCAAAAGGTGACGTGTTCCTGCTTTCGCCGCACCCAAGATCGCTCGACGGGCGTTACATGGGTATACAGCGCTCAAGCAGAATACTCGGCAATGCAAGCTGCTTACTGGCATGGGGCAAGTCCGGATCTCCATCAATCAGTGCCGTTCGTCGACCACATACCACATCGCCCCCCCAATCGGATGTCTGACAATAGTGAATTCACGCCGCGGCTGGGACGCATCCGCAGCCAGGATGCCCACAGCAAACGTCTTGCGACATCGCATACTTTGGTCGGGAGCGTGTCAGCCCCGTCCTGGCGTGCCAAACCACTTGCGCCAGGTACAATCAGGTATTTTGGACGTGGCAAAGGTGCCGCCGCTGCCGCCAGGCTCTGGTCCCACACATATGGCAGGCGGGTGTTCATCAAATTTCATATCGCGCGATCCGGTCCCAAGCGCCATGCCGCATTTGCCAGATATCTTTCGTACATCAAGCGCGACGGCACTGACCGCGATGGTTCAAGAAGCCGCATGTACAGCCAGTCAGAAGAAGAGATCGGTGTACGCGATTTCAACGCGCGCGCTCGCAACGACCCCCATCAGTTCAGGATCATCGTTTCACCAGAAGATTCAAAGGAGATGAAAGACCTGACCGGCTTTACCCGCAAACTCATGGCTCAGGCAGAAAATGATCTTGGTACCCAGCTTGACTGGGTTGCCGTCAATCACTTCGACACAGCACAGCCTCACATTCATATCGTTTTGCGAGGCAGAGATCTCCACAATCATGATCTCTATGTCGACCGGAAATATATCACTGAGGGTTTGCGCTACCGGGCAGAAGAGATTGTCAGCAAATCTCTGGGGTCTAAGAGATGGCGGGACATCACAGCGCTTCAGCTACGAGCGACCTCATGGAATCTATTTACATCAATAGACCGCGACTTCGAGGAGGCGCTCAGTAATGGCGCCCTCAAACTGGCCCAACCTGAAACCCGGTCAGAGCGTATTCTGGCAAGTCTTTATGCTAAACGCCTGAAGCACCTGCAGATGCTCGGCCTGGCGAAACAACTGTCTTCTAACACATGGCGCCTTGAAACCGGCTGGGCAGAAAGTCTGAAATCCCTTCGGCGCCACCGATACTTCGGAAACGCACGCAAAGAAAGGCCCGCGCCTCTTAGAAACGGTATCGATGTGAGGCTCGCATCTGAAATACTTCAGGCCGGGGAGACCATCACCGGACGGATCGTTGCGATCCTTCCGTCTGACGAGCTTTCCAGCCGCATGACCCTCCTCATAGATGGAGTTGAAGGACAGCTGAAGCGGGTCATCCTTCCCGAATCCCGCGTTGAAGATCTGCCCGGTATAGACGGTGTCCTCAGTGTTTCCGCGACCGTCAATCCTGTTGCGGAAATCGACCAGACCATTCTCCGGATTGCGAGGCAGAATGGCGGTCTTTTTTCCACCCATCTGCTGCGTTCGCAGGATCGTGACATTTCTGCCAATAGAGAGGCCGAATTTCGAAACAGGCTGGAAGCGCTGAAACCCGCCGGGCTTGCCGTGCCTGGTAAGAATGATGAGTGGATCATTTCCGAAGGTTTCGGCGCGACGGAAGCAGGTCCCAAACTATCCATCAGGGTACGGTCCTGGCTGCCAATCAGTCAGCTCATAGCACGCCGCGCATTTACCTGGCTCGATGAAACAGACCCTCGACAGTTTACCAGCATCAGGCGAGGTTATGGCGCACACGTCAGACAAACGCTTGACGCACGCAAAGCCTGGCTTGAGCGACAAGGTCTCGCACGACCAAGACCCGTCGTGTTGGATCATCAGGAATTGCAGGAAGCGCTTTCCGGAATGGCCTCAAGCAGAAGCAAGACCATCGTGGACTATTCCGAAGTAAGCGTTTTCCGAGGCGTCTTTTCCGGGCATCTGGACCTCGCCCGGAGACGATTTGCGATCATAGAAAACACCCGGCAGATCATGGCAATACCCCACATAAGCGGACGCGCCTCTTGGCAAGGGCGACACATAGAAATTCGTCGATCCGGTAAATCCCTGGAATGGTCACTTGGAAGATCTCGCGAATAATATGTCACCCCGCCTGAACGGGAGTCTCCAGGATATGTCGGCTTCCCGGCTTTTCCCCCGGCTTCCCGGAAATCCGGATATTCTGAAACATTCAGACAATTAGACTGAACCTTTACCAAGGCCCTGCGAGCAATTCATTGACCCCGACGAAGTTCCTGATCGGTCAGTTCGTACTGACCTTGTTCCTTATTCTGATCTCTTTCTGGATTGCCACGCAATGGACGGCCAGCGCTTTGGGCTTTCAGCCAAGACTTGGTCCTCCGATTGCCTACATTAACGGATACGCCATTTACCTACCCTGGCGCTTTTTCCAATGGTGGTATGCCTATGATGCCTATGCGCCGAATACATTTGCCAAAGGCGGGATCATTGCTTCGCTGGGTGGTCTCGCCGGTATCGTGATGGCAGTTCTGGCCTCCCTGTGGCGGGCCAGACAGGACAGGAATTCTTCAACCTATGGATCGGCCCGCTGGGCCAACATAAAGGATATCAAACACACCGGGCTGCTCAACCAGGAAGGCGTGATGCTCGGGCGCCTGGAAAACCAATACCTCCGGCATGACGGAGTGGAGCACATTTTTGCATTCGCCCCCACGCGTTCAGGCAAAGGCGTTGGCCTGGTGGTCCCGACGCTCTTGTCCTGGACAGGCAGCGCCATCATTCACGACCTAAAGGGTGAAAACTGGACCCTGACCTCCAAATGGCGATCAGGGTTTTCCAACTGCATCCGGTTTGATCCGACCAGTCAGACAAGTTCGCGCTTCAACCCGCTTGCAGAAGTCCGTCTGGGCGCCCGGGAAGTGGGTGATGTGCAGAATATTGCAGACATGCTCGTGGACCCTGAAGGAGCTCTCGAAAGGCGCAATCACTGGGACAAGACGGCTCACGCCTTTCTCGTCGGCGCCATACTTCACATACTCTACGCCGGAAAAGACAAGACACTTGCCGGTCTGGCATCGCTGATATCTGATCCGGACCGCCCGGTGGATGAAACGCTCGAATTCATGATGAGCGCAAACCATCTCGGCACACCTGAGTCGCCGATAACACATCCCGTTGTGGCTGAAGCGGCGCGTGAGCTTCTGAACAAATCTGAAAACGAGAAATCTTCCGTTATATCGACCGCTATCAGCTATCTCGGCCTCTATCGGGACCCTGTGGTTCAACGCGCAACATCCGCCTCGGACTGGCAGATTTGCGATCTGTGCCAGGAGGAATATCCTGCGTCCCTGTATCTTATTGTGCCCCCGTCAGACCTTTCGCGAACCCGTCCCTTGATCCGGCTCATTCTCAACCAGATTGCCCGTCGACTGTGTGAGGAACTTCCAGCTCTGCCTCGGCGCAGGCATCAGGTCCTGCTGATGCTGGATGAGTTCCCGGCTCTCGGACGCCTGGATTTCTTTGAAACCTCCCTCGCCTTCCTTGCCGGATATGGCGTCCGCGCATTCCTTATCGCTCAGTCTCTGAACCAGGTAGAAAAAGCCTATGGGGACAAAAGCGCCATTCTCGACAATTGCCATATACGTATCGCCTTTGCGACAAATGACGAACGCACGGCAAGGCGCATATCCGACATGTTGGGAACCAAGACAGAGCAGCGCCATCAGCGCAACTATGCCGGACACAGACTGGCGCCATGGCTCAATCATGTGATGGTTTCCAGTCAGGAAACCCAACGTGCCCTTCTGACCCCGGGAGAAATCATGCAATTGCCAGAGAATGATGCGATCATCATGATCGCAAGCACGCCGCCCATTCGCGCCAGAAAACTCCGCTACTACCTAGATGAAAACCTGATGGAGCGCGCCGGGGGAATCAGTATCGAAGATGAACCCGAAGACTTTTCCTGGATAGGTTCGACCAGCCAGCCTTCCTCGGCGGATACACCGGTCGCCGAAGGACGGGCCCATGTCCGTGATGTTTCACGATCAGAAGCCCCTCCTCCGGAACACGATCCGACTGAATTGAGCAGGACGTCCCCAGGACCTGCCCGAAATTTAAAGGGCGTCCGGGAACAGATTGCTCGCTACTATCTGCACTTTGACGATGGACGAAAACTATGAACCGACAAAACGGTGCCCGACTGTCCGTCTCCATTTCGGAAACCAACCGGCAAAAGCTAGACCGGCTGGCGACCGAGCAGAATGTCTTCCGAGGCGCAATTGTGGACGAAGCCCTGACCCAACTTTTTCTGCCACCCGCAGAGCGGCCGGAGGCAATCCTGACGCGGCAGATGTCCCGTGTGGAAAAAGAGGTCGACCAGCTAAATGCGACGACCACATTCCTGACAGACCTCCTGATCGAATTCGTTTTCGAATGGCTGCGAACCCGGCCCGGTCCAAAACCCGCTGATCTGGCAGATGAGCGGGCTCGCGCTGAACTCGAAGACCTGATGCGCCGGGTGGTCGATCGCACATGTGAAGGCATCAGCACCTGACTGAACCGGGCGCGAAATAAACAGGTGAACCTCGCCGTCATACAAATCAGGCCAGAAAGGCATATGATCTGCCAGGCCTTGAACGCGGAGATTCGGCCATATTGCCTGCAATCCATCCAGGCTTACAGTGGTGGCTATGAACACCACGTCCCTATTGCGAACCGGCCTGTCTCTCAGCCTCTGTCTTACTGCTTGCTCAAATCCGGCTGAGAAGCCGTCATTGCCAGCAACTGAGATCAACCGTCAGGCAGACATTGCCGGCACCGCCTCCGTGATTGACGGCGATACAATCGAAATCCATGGTCAGCGCATTCGCCTCTCCGGCTTTGATGCCCCCGAACGAGGCGCCAGGTGCGGCGCCATCAATGTCTACCAGAAAGCCTCATTGGCGCTCGCCGGCATTATAGGCTTGCATACCGTGACATGTGTTTCGCAAGGAACGGATCGCTACGGACGTATTGTGGCGACATGCTCGGTGGAGGGCATCGACCTCGGACATGAACTGGTCCGGAAAGGCTGGGCGCGCGATTGGCCGCAATACAGCCAGCGCACCTATGCAGAAGATGAAATTTCCGCGCGCGTCAGCGCCAGAGGCATATGGGGACTGGACTGTCCGGACGATCTCTGGGGCGATCGAACCTATGACTGATCTCGCCACGAGCATTTTTGCTCCTAGTCTGCTTTTTTTATCGGCCTCGCCGCCTGACAGACGTACGGCGACCCGAACCTACCTCGCTATTCCCGCGATCTCCCGGGGTTTCATTTAACACCAACTGGTCGTAGCGCATCACCAATGGAAAAGTCTCCTCATTACCAATGAGGACCTTGCCCGTTGCCTTCTCCGGCCCAACCTCCCGCAACCATCACCCGGCATGCGTCCATGCTACGAACGGCCTTTTCCGGTCCTGTTCAAGCCGCACTGGAAGCTAGCGACACAATCGAAATCCTTGCCAATTCCGACGGATCGGTCTGGGTCGAACGAACCGGACACGGACTGGTTCAGGCATCGGAGTTTCTCGGCGCGCCCGAGCGGGAACGAATCATTCGCCTGGTCGCGTCATTTGCAAATGCCCCCTGTGATCGCTCTGCCCCGATCATCTCGGCCGAACTACCCGAGACCGGAGAACGGTTTGAAGGTCTTCTTCCGCCTGTGTCGGAGGCACCCTGTTTCGCAATTCGCAAAGCGACGCAAGATCCGGTGTTGCTAGACAGTTACGTGCGTTCCGGCGCGCTCTCTCCTGCGCTTCTGGCCGCGCTTCGCAAAGCCCTTGAGGATCGGCTCAACATCGTCATCGCCGGAGGCACTTCTTCCGGAAAGACAACATTCGCCAATGCTCTTCTTGCTGAACATCAGCTCATGGAAGACCGTATTGTCATTCTTGAGGATACGCGGGAACTTCGCTGCATTGCCCCCAATGTCGCGCAATTGCGAACCCTTCGGTCTTCCGTGACGTTGCGCGATCTTGTCCGTTCGACCATGCGTCTGCGACCAGACCGGATCATTGTTGGAGAGGTCCGTGGCGGCGAGGCCCTGGATCTTCTTAAAGCGTGGAACACCGGTCATCCCGGCGGGATCACGACACTGCATGCCAATTCCGCCCATGGCGCCCTTATTCGCCTCGAACAATTGGTCGCCGAAGCCACATCCGGGCTTCCCTACGCGTTGATCGGCGAAGCCGTCGATGTCGTTGTCTTCATGTCGCGCAGCTCAGGTGAGCGCCAGGTGGAAGAGACCCTGCGGGTTCTGCGCTTTGACGAAGACGGATACCGCACCGAACCGCTCGTCGCCCCCAGCTTCACAATCGTTCAATAAGGAGACTTCCAAATGCTCTACAAAACGGTGGACGCCATCCATCGCAGTGTCCAATGCGGCGTCATTCTGGCAAGTATCGCGCTGGTTTCTCCAGTAGCGCATGCCGCAGGGTCCGGCATGCCCTGGGAAGGACCGCTTGATCAGATCCTGCAGTCAATTGAAGGCCCAGTAGCCCGGATCGTGGCAGTGATCATCATTACACTGACCGGTCTGACTCTCGCGTTCGGTGAATCTTCTGGCGGCTTCCGCAAACTCATCCAGATCGTATTCGGTCTGTCGATCGCCTTTGCCGCGACCAGCTTTTTTCTGACTTTCTTCTCATTCGGCGGCGGCGCGCTGGTTTGATGGTAGAGGGTTACGAAATTCCTCTTCATCGGGCGATAGCGGAACCCATTCTTCTGGCAGGTGCTCCGAGGAGCGCAGCCATTGCGATCGGTACGTTCGCTGCTGTCCTAGCACTCGGCCTTCGCCTCTGGTTACCCGGTCTTGGAGTCTGGATCATAGGGCATTCTGCGGCGGTCTTTCTGGCGCGCCTCGATCCCGACTTCATGTTGGTCGCCCTTCGCTCCGCCAGGCACAGGGAACACCT
>CEWJ01012633.1_pt1 | contig 10711 bp, 4 predicted proteins | sample 350291 | NCBI WGS metagenome assembly CEWJ01 (sample SAMEA2622923, study PRJEB7988) | marine metagenome | isolation source: saline water (ENVO:00002010), including | reverse complement strand
CTCCGGGTTATGAGCCCGACGAGATAACCTGGCTACTCCAACTCGCTGCCCCGACGGGGTTGCTACCCCTATTTCAAGGACTCCGACTGTGCAGAAGACTCATTGAGTCGCTACCATGACAGGAGATTGATGACAGGCAACCTGCTTGTTCAGAATGCAATGATGGTTCTCCCTGATCGAGTCGTAGAGGGAGACCTTCGTGTGGCCAATGGTCGCATCAAAACTGTGGCGCCACAGGGTGGATTGGTCCCGCAGAATGGAGAGGCAATCATCGATGGGACCGGTTTGCATTTGTTACCCGGTGCCATTGACCCTCACGTGCACTTTCGAGATCCTGGCAATCCTGAAAAAGAAGATCTTGGCAGCGGAAGTCGCGCAGCAGTAGCAGGTGGAATTACCGCATTCCTTGACATGCCGAACACCGTTCCGAACGCGACCAATCGGGCAGCGTTAGAGGCAAAAATTGCTCTAGCAGGCCAGAAAGCCGTAAATCATCATGGGTTCTTCATTGGGGCAACAAATCATAATGTCGCCGACATGCAAAGCGTCGAAGGCATGGATGGTGTTTGTGGAATCAAGATATTCATGGGAAGCAGCACGGGTGATTTGCTTGTTCATGAACAAAAGCACTTGGAGAATATTTTTGCGAATACGGGGGGAATCATTGCAACTCATGCAGAAGATGAGGACCGCCTTCAATCCCGAATTGCTCAATTCAAGGGGCGAACCGACATTGCAGCTCATGCTGAGTGTCGTGATGTCGAGTGTGCCCTCATCGCTACAAAGCGTGCATCCGCCTTAGCCAAGGACCATGATCACCGCTTGCATATTGTCCACTTGACCAGTGGTGCCGAGGCTGATTGGTTGGCCTCAAACAAAGGTGACCTCATCACCACTGAAGTCTGCACTCAACATCTTACCTTTGATCAAGATGATGTCGAAGAACTCGGTGTTCGTGCTCTTATGAATCCTCCAATTCGTTATACTGAAGACAAGGAAAATTTGTGGAGACGGCTTAAGGATGGAACCATTGATTGTGTCGTAACCGACCATGCGCCACACACGCTTGAGGCAAAATCTGTGGGTTATCCAAATGCTCCTGCAGGTATGCCAGGTGTAGAGACTTCACTCCCGCTCATGCTTACGCACGCAGTGAACGGGAAATGCAGCGTTACCGATGTCGTCAAGTGGATGTGTGCGGGTCCAGCTCGAGTTTATGGCATGAAAAACAAAGGTTCACTCCTTGAAGGGTTTGATGGAGATCTTACTCTGGTCGATCTTGAAACCCGACGAACAATCACCGATGCGGATGTTTGGACTCGGGTAGGATGGACACCTTATGACGGAATGGAATTGACAGGTCTTCCAATGTGGACCATTGTTGATGGAATTCCGGTTCACAAGCGTACGGTGGGCGGCTCATTCCGTGGTGAAGCAATCGGTGCGCCAGGATGTGCGGGGCGAGCCATTCAATTTCGCTAATCAAGGCTCTTCTTTCGGTGGTGAACCTTCCGAATCTGAGGATTCTTCGCTGGATTCTCCTTCGGACACCTCTACATCCTCGTAGTAATACGGTTCAGCCGGTTCAAATCCAGGCAACTCAAGCGTGGATGTCGTATTCATGTCAGCAAATGACGTTGCGCTTACACCTGCACCAGAGAAGGCGTACACATAATCGCCCATGAACACGGAGCGGCGGACACTGGTATCACTGCCCCACCAACCACTCGCGCCTTCACCATCATTGTAGAATGTCGAGTGGTCAATTTCACCGTGAATCGAAAGGCTGCGATTTTCAAGATCCACGTCGACCAACATCAGTTTGCTGACATATTCGTAACCTGAATAGGAATACCATCGTCCATCGATTTCAATGGTATCATACACGTATCGGTGCGTCGACAATGGAACGGCGAGCAAATCTGCTGGTTCCCAGTAAGTGAAGGCCTTGTGTTCATAGGTTGCTTCTGAATAAGACCAAGACCACCCACAGTAACGAATGCTGTTGCAGTCCACGTCCAAATAAGCGGGAGTCAATTGCTGTGTATCAGCAAGCGTAGGGTTGGTCAAGTCACTCAGATTGAACAAACTGAGTTGAGTCAAACTCCAATCTAAACCGAGTCCATCTTCCCCCCCAGGCATGCCAATGGTCAGCAAGTCACCATTGGAGAGTGGATGAATGTAGGTTGAGACCCCCGGGACATGCAACTCACCGAGGATGGTTGGGTTGGTAGGATCCGAGAGATCAATGGTCCACAACGGGTCGATATTTCGGAAGGTGACAAGATATCCTAGATCGCCTACGAATCGTGCACTCCAGATACGTTCACCTTCAGCAATGCCGCCAATATGACCGATTTCATCGAGATTACCGGTACCGTCTGAGCGCAATACTGTCACTTGATTTGTGGGCTCAATCACCTCCCAATCACCATCTCCAGTCAGCCACCATCGGCCCCATGCATCTGTTGTACTAGCCACACGAATATCGCCATTGAACTCTGAGATTGAAAACTGATCCTGAACCGTACCGGTGACTCGGCCACTGCCAATGTAATTCGTCTCGCCTTCCGCACTGATGTCAAAGGCATGGATATTGGTTGCATCTTCATGCTCGGTATTTCTCCAAAACCACCACCAATCATTGGCGGGCTCTGCAAGTACCATCATGTCTCCACTCGAATAGACTTCAACCCATGAGGACGCAATGTGGTCCACTTCACTTGTGAAGTCTTCACTAAGGAGATTGACCGTCATAATCGAGGTAAACCCACGACCAACACCGTCCGTTGAACCACTAAACTCGCTGCAGTCCCCGCTGCTGCTTGAAGGCAGGGTGGTGAGACTTCCATCGGCATTTCGCTCATGCATCTGAGGGGCAAAATCAGCCATGGTCAAACCGTTGATGATGAGTTGATTTGCGTCGATTAGAGCGTCTACAGAACGGTTCCAGAGATCCATTCGAACCTCCCACGATTCTGTGTCCCAGTAATCTACAGAAAGTGAAGGATAAGTTTCCAGTCCGGGGATGTGAGACCACATGTGTGAAACGCTTCGAACCGTCCCGTTGACCATACGCGCCGTCTCATGACTGCCTTCGATGAACAGTTCACGACCAATGTTGGGGTCACTTCGATTGCTGATGTCTACCACGGTATACTTGACCAGGTTTGAAGAGCGCCAGCTGCCATCTGAAGTTTGCATGATGGAGCGTAGGGGGTCATCCTCGGGAATATTCCAACTGTTGATTGAAGATATGATGACCAAATGATCACCATCCATCATCATCTGTAAGGGTCGACCTTCCAGTTCCATATCGGCCACTAGAGTGAGGTTGCCATGCTCAGGTACACCGATGATGACCAGATGATTGTTGTTAATCATGTAGAAATGGTGCCCATCAAACTTGAGGAAATCTGCTTCATCGACACCCGATTCTTGGTTGTTGGTTTCGGAGTAGGTTCCTGTACGATCTTCGGCTCCACTGCTTGAAGGTGCAGTGCCTCCATTAGAGCCCATATCACCGCCCATGGACGCTTCGGCAACGGCACCGTCTTCCATTATCATGTCGTCAAAAAAGCCAACTCCAACACGCAGGACGGGAGATGCCCAGTTCCAGTAAGCGTTCTGATCAATCTCAACCAGCGTTTGTTCCCAGAGTGCATTCTTGAGATCTTCTAGCAATAGACTGCAATCATCGTAAGTTTCCAATGTGGGGGTACTGCGAGTCCGCTCACCAAGGTCAAGTTGTGGCCAGTCGCCTTCCGGAGATAATTCCAACATAATGTCGTCAACATCGTCAACCAGCGCACTCAAGCAGCCTGGAAGTAACAGGAGTATGACCAACAAAGCAGAGACCCGCATTCCGGATTTCATGAGTCGAGGAAATGACATCCCCTTATTAGACAAGTTGGTTAACTGATTGACATCGGTATCGGACAAGGTTTGATGATAATGGCCGTGCTCCGCGCTAATGCGCGGACGAGGTGAGTAAGTGACAAAAAGCGAGGATTCAGATGACCTTCACATTGAGGATGCATCGAATTCAGTCGTTGAAGAAGCCCTTGTCAAAGCAGCAGATACCGTGTGCAAAGAGTGTATGCAACTACAGCGGAAAGAAAACGTTCTAGTCGTGACCGATCCACACACATCGACCATCGGCCAAGCATTGTACGAAGCGGCGGCTCGAATTTCAGACCGTGTGCTGTTGGTGATGATGCCCAGCACTCATCGTCACGGCGATGAACCACCTGCACCTGTGGCTGACCTCATGCGAAAACAAGATGTGGTTTTGGCTCCGACACGATACTCGCTTACGCACACTCGTGCGCGTATGCAAGCCTGTCGAGAAGGGACACGGATTGCGACCATGCCGGGGATTACCATGAAGATGTTCACCGAGGGTGGAATGATGACGGATTTCAACGCCATGCAATCTGCGATTGCTCAGTTGGGAAAATCACTGAAAAGGCAGCGAAAAGTGGAAGTCACCACCGAAAATGGAACCTCGGTTAAATTTGAAATCAGTAAACGATGGGAACTGGGTGACAATGGCATTTGCAATCGCCCTGGTCAAGTCACCAACCTACCTGCAGGCAAAATCTTCGCCATGCCAAAGGAAGGAACGATGGATGGAAAAATTGTCATCGATGGGGCTTGGGATGCGGCTGTAGTTGATGAACCACTGACATTCAAAATCGAGGCTGGAATGGTTACAAAAATTACAGGTAAAGGCAGTGATGATGTCAAGGCAATGTTTGTCGAAGCCAGTCGCAAACTGAAGCCAAATCAACAAGCGAATGTATGGACTGTGGCTGAGTTTGGATTTGGCATGAACCCTCGAGCCCGTCTCGTAGGCAATGTACTTGAAGATGAAAAAGTTCAGGGAACTTGCTATTTTGCCTTTGGAGACAACACAACTCTCGGTGGAAACTCAATCTGTGGAATCCATGTTACCGGCGTCATCAAAAATCCAACTGTAAAGATTGGAGACGTCGAATTGCTGGATGATGGTGACATCCGTGTTTAATCAAAGTTGAGAGCCACAAATGGGACAATGTCTCCAGTGATGTTCGACTGCAATGTTGCAACTTCCACAATAGATTCCCGTTTGCAAAACGTGGTGAACACCCGGCACACCCGAGCGATGGCGACCGCTGTTTGCAGGTTTCGAGGTTTGAACCGGTTGCGGTACTGGACGAGGCATTTGAGCGGGGGCGGGGGGCGTGGCAGCCGGAGGCGACTGGGGTTGCTGGATTGGGCTTCGAACCGGTTGAACCACAGGTGCTCGTTTGGGAGCGAGGAACTGTGCGCTCGGTTTATCTTCAGCTGCAACACTGAATTCTTCGTACTGTAAGACCTCATCCTTGTTCGTATCAATCCTCTCAAACATCTCCTTCTGCATGGGTTCGGGTAATTTTGCAACCATGGGAGAGGATCGGAATTCATCTTCTGAAATCACGCCATCTTTGTTGGTATCCATCTCATCAAAGGCCTCTCGAACTTCTTGCTGAGAAAGGGGTGCATCGAAAGCCGAAGCCAGACTGATTTCGGGTTCGGGTTCGGGCTCAGGCACTGGCTCCGGTTCGGGTTCGGGCACAGGCTCAGGCTCTGGCTCCGGTTCAGGCTCAGGTACAGGCTCCGGTTCGGGTTCTGGCTCAGGCACAGGCTCCGGTTCAGGCTCTGGCTCAGGTACAGGCTCCGGTTCGGGTTTGGCTTCAACCGATGCCATCCCTGTGGGTGTTTCAACCGCGGCTTTGGTCACCGGACCTCCAGTCAGTGAAGACAAACTGGAAACATCCCCACCTGAATTCGAGGCCCGCAGGACACCGTTGATTTGTTGGTGTAGAGCCAAGAACCGAACTTTGTTTCCAGATACATCTTGCATCCAAGCCTCAAAATTCGCCAAGTATTGATCCAATTCTTGCAAACCACCGCAAGTGTGTCCGATGGCGAGCATTTTCAGTAAGCGGAAAGGATCGTTGAAGGCATCAAGTGCATCTTTTTCGGTGGTAGCCAAACCTGGATCTGGACCTCCGGGGTTGCCCATTGAGTCTTCCATTCCCATGAAATTTCGAATCGGATCAGTCCAAGATAGGAGGCCGAAAGGACCCGAAAGAAGCCAATAGATTTCGCCGGCTTCAACTTGCAGACGAGAGGCGGCGGTATCAAAATCAAAATTGGCCTGTTTGAGCAATAAATCGCTGGTAATCGACAAGAACTCGCCAAGACCGTTCAATCGATCTGTTTCTGCCAATCGATTAATCAGTTCACTTGAATCAGTGATTCCAAAATAAGCCGAGGTTTCGTCAACCTCAATTCCTTGGGGGAGAATGGCACCTTCCAGTTCCTCATCAGCCATGTCGTCCGCCCATACCTCGCGGAACGCGGACCGTTGAATAGGTTGACGCCGTCTTCGACGGCGTATGCAAGTTCACGTTCAGGGCTTGGATTGACCGAGAATGAACTTTGATTGCTTGACATTCCAACCTTCGGATTGCAAACGTGCGAGAACACTCTGTTCTGAATCCCCCACGATGAGACGCTCCTTTGCAGCAGCAACTGCAGCATCGTAATCAGATTTTTCATCCGCACCAAACAGATCATCAAACGATGTACTGGAGCGTCGTCTTCGCGATTGTTTGGGTTCAGTTGTGGTACGACGAGTCTTGCGAGCGCGAGGAGCAGCATCTGAGGCGGAGCCCGTACTGGTTTTGCGAGTCTTGCGTACAGCCGGTTGAGTAGATGTTCCAGTACCTGCTGTACGACGCGTCTTTCGAACAGGCTTCTCAGGTTCAGCCACGGTTGGTTTTGCGGGACTACTCGGTCGCATTCCAGCACCGGGCCGACGGGTGGTTCTGGAGGGACCACTGGGGCGCGAGGAGGAGGGAGGCGCTGAGGATTGCGAACGCATCGGTGGCCCACGACTCTGTGTGGTCGAACCTCGGCTATTGGCACCCATGGGAGCGCGAGAAGGAGGACCGCGTGGAGGCTGCTGCGGAGTGCTACTTTGGGGCGTAGAGAATGAACGAGTCGGCGCTGGAGATGCGGATGTAGAGGCTCCACCGAATGGACTCCAATCATCCTCATCATCGTCATCGTCATAGAAATCATCGTCATCATCGTCCCAATCGATTTGACCTCCTCGAATCCGACGGATGACCAACATGATTAGTAGAAGGCCAAAGATGACACCCAATCCAATCCCGACATATTGCATCAAACCACCCATCGATGACCCTTCATCGTCTTCAAGCTGGGCTGGCGTACATCCAGTATCTCGGTCGACAATGTTCCAGTCATCAGCAGGTGTACCTGGGCATTGATCGACATCGTCAGAGACGCCATCATCATCGGTATCCAGTTGGTAGGCAGCACAACCCTCTGAATTCACAGTAGAGTTGGTGATGGTACCTTGACATTGATCCAAGTTATTGAACACCCCATCGTTGTCCTCATCGGGTGCTGGACATCCATTTTCATGAGGGCCATCCCCATCCACATCTGCGATTCCGGGCTGACCGATGCACTGATCTCCCATCGTTCCCGAGCGGTTATCACCGAACCCATCGTCATCGGCGTCGACCCATTGCGTGGATTCTTCTTGGTCCCAATCGATTGAATCTGCCCAACCATCTCCATCAGAATCCGCACAACCCAGGATTACTTCGGCACCTGTCCCTGCCCATGCAGAGTTGTCAGATGTACCCGATTCTTCCGGACAGGAATCAGGATTTGTAGCATTGGCGAACCATTGGCCAACTGTGCCTTCACGGGTTGCATTCCACGAGCCATCGGCCCAATTGTCACCAAATCCATCTCCATCGGAATCTTGCCACTGTGTGGGTTCAGAGGGGAAGTCATCCACAGCATCTTCGAATCCGTCATTATCGGTATCTGCCCCAACGACGATGCATCCATCAGAAGTGACGGTTGCACCCGATGTTGTATCAGGACATAGGTCCAAATCATCGGTGATACCGTCTCCATCGGTGTCCCGCTGGGAAGGCGCACATCCATTTTCATCAACATCGCCATAATCCGCTGAATCTGTATTTGGACACAAGTCTAGAGGATCGGCATTTTCATCGACATCATTGACTCCATCACCATCGGAATCAATGTCGGTTTGCGACATCGAACAACCCACTTCATTGACCACTTCACCGAGAGGTGTGTTCGGACAAATATCGACATCATCAGTCACGGTGTCTTGATCGGTATCCAATTGGGATGGAGCGCAACCATCCGAATTGACACTCTCTCCTTCTGGTGAATCTGGACAAAGGTCGTCCTCATCAGCAATATTGTCTCCATCCTCATCGCCAACAGGCATTGGGCATCCCGGACCGGGAACACCGAGCAAAGCACCTGCAACTTCTGGGCAACGATCCCAATCACCGAATGGATTCTCACCGAAGCCATCTCCGTCCTGATCTCTCCACTGCTGTGGGTCATCCGGAAGTGCGTCTCCTTGCTCATTTTCTCGAAGGCCCGTCTCAGAATTGACGTCGTAAGTGTAGAGATTGGAATGACCATCACCATCAGAATCTGTGCATCCCTTCTTGTCTACGGTTGAATTGCCCCAAATATTTGGACAATCGTCCGCATTGTTACCATCTGGATTGTCTCCGTATCCATCTTCGTCAGTGTCCTCGTATTGCGTGGGATCAAGTGGGAAGGCATCGCGGTTCCAAGCCCCCTGTGAATTGTTGTCACCATATCCATCACCATCACGGTCACCCCATTGCTCGTCACAACGATCTCCACAGATATTTTCGGCAGAGGTGTCATCTTCTCCCCAAGGATACAGGTCAGCACAGTGCTCTCCCGCAGCACGAGTGTTGCCCTCATCATCAACCCATGAATTGTAACATCGAGTAGCGTTGTAGGTCCAACCGTATGGTCGGGATGATGTGGGTGGTTCTGGGTCAGACCAGCCGTCACCGTCACTGTCGAGGCATCCGCCTCGATCGTAAATGGAGTGGCCCTCAAATCCTGGACACTTGTCTCCAGTGGGTGCACTCGAGTTGTCGCCCCAACCATCACCATCTGCATCGACCCACTGTTGTGGATCCAATGGGAATTCATCCGATTCCGCGTTCTGGCCACAGCAATCTGGGCCGTGGTTGTCGTATCGTCCATCTCCATCGGTGTCAATCGCTTGCATCCAATTGGTTGGATGACGGTCTCCATCCCAGCCGGGTTCTCCCGACGGGTCGGACCAGCCGTCACCGTCCGTGTCTGGGCATCCGATGGTGTCTCGCCAAGATTTCCCGCTGTTGGCACAATCATCGATGGAGTTGGCAAAACCATCACCATCGATATCTCCGCAGCCATGGTGTCCATACTCGCTGTAACCCTCAATCGAAGGACACTTGTCCGCGCTCGGTCCGTTCGGATTATCTCCAAATCCATCGCCATCTCCGTCATCCCATTGACCCCCTAAGTTGGGCAACTCATCGAGGTGATTGGGGATGAAATCTCGGTCGGTATCGATGAGACGACGCTGAATGAACAAGTCGCCACTGTTCGAAGCGGGGACGGAAAACAGTAGATGCCAAGTCCCATTGTCTTCAACAACAACGTCCATTGGGAATTGAGTGGTTGGATAATTTCCTGAAGTTGACGTACCCATCAACTGAATTGGATTTCGAGAAATGGAGTGATGACCCGGTTCAAGATAATCTGTAACAATCCCATTGCTGGTAGAACAGATGTATCGCTCTGAAGTTGTTGAATCAGCTGTTCTCTCAAATGTCGAGTGAGAATCTGCGACAATCACAACCAAATCGGGGTCTGAGCATGAGATTCGGACCTCTCGAACTGAGTTCGACTGTCCTGAATCATCAGCCAGCACATAGAAACCGTTCCAATCTCCAACTTCCTCTTCAATTGGAATCAAAATTCCATTCGAGGTGAAATGAGCCCTACCGCTTTGGTCGCTCGATTCTTGGAGATTAAACCCAGTGGAAACAGTCCCATCGTCATTGAATCTGTGTTGCCAAATGGACTGATTGTCTTCAAACAAAATCTCTAAGTTTCCATCCACATTTTGCCTGAAGATTGCCCTGCCCGTTTCATCAGTCGCGTTTGAGATAACAGTCATTGACGAAGAAGACCAATCCTCTCCCGTACCATTGTGCCATTCTGTGACCAAACCGGAGGCGTTGTGTCTGTACATCAACACAATGCTATCATTTTCCGCCATGATTGCACCGAATTGACTTCCATTCGCTTCGGTGGCCAATATCGACTGATCCCATGTCGAACCATTTTGAATGGCAAGATGAATTTCATCAAGGTCTGAGTCTCGCCAAACGATGTGTGGGGTTGAAGTTGAATCAAACAACAACTCGATGCTTTGCTCAATGTATGCACCTGAAGCGACAATATCAGACTCAAAACCAGACGCATAGGTATTGCCTGCTTGGAGTCCAGTTTGATTGGTATACACCACGTGTTGTGTCCCACTCGAGATGGTTGAAGAATGTGCAATCGCTGAGTGTCCGGATGAAGGAATCGCGATGCTACCATAGTGATCACCCACAGGGAATAGAGAATCAGTTTCAACAAAAGTTCCCCCTTCAGGGCGTATGAAATTGACAATGTGGGCGGTTTGAGCCGAGTTAACCCCATCGGCTGCAAAGATGGGTTGTCCTGCTGGATTCACCGCCATCGCTGCGTCACGATAGCTACCAGCGAGGTGAGT
>CEWJ01032973.1_pt1 | contig 10717 bp, 9 predicted proteins | sample 350291 | NCBI WGS metagenome assembly CEWJ01 (sample SAMEA2622923, study PRJEB7988) | marine metagenome | isolation source: saline water (ENVO:00002010), including | reverse complement strand
GTTAATCCAGTCGGCCAAGCCGCTGAGACTTCGTGTTTGAATGATGATCTTGCCTTTGCCCTCCAGACGGGTCACAAAACCTTCCCCGCCGAAAAAACTGCTGAAGAGTCCGCCGGCTAGCTGGATATTAAGTTTCATTTGTGGTTCATAGGCAACTAGATGGGAGGTGTCTACGATGTATTCACCATCCACTTCCTTCTCAAGCAGGCCTCCATAGGCACCGTACCAAACGGTTCCTTGTCCGCTGACTGTCAGCTTAAAAAGTCCCTCGCGGGCAAACCATGATTTCAGGCCGGCCCACTTGATGCCCAGACTCACTCCCGGAGTGCTGGCAATGTAGGCGCCTGGCTGTAGGCAGAATTCTTGGCCATTAAGTTCAATAGTTCGAGTGTTGCCGGGGGTGCTTTGCACCAGAGTTACGCGCCGGGTACTACTGGTGTTATTTGTGAAATGATTAACAAAAAGTGATTCACCGCCAAGAAAAGCTTTGGCCAGTCCGCTGAAAAAGCCGCCGTTGAATTTGGCGTCCATACTCAAGTCAGATGACATACTGCTCATGGCATCGCTTTCAGCGATGACCGACTCGCCCGGCTCTAGATCAACGTTAATGTAAGCGAAGGCTGAACCGCCTTCAATGGATGTTTGCATGGGGTTATTGGGTTAAATGATTGCGTAGTTTTTCCTGAAATTTGTCGAAGTCCAAGTCAATTTTTCGGTAGGGGCCTTGGCCAGCCTTTTCTTCAATGAGCTTATTCAAGTTCTTTATGCGTTCATCGGTTGCCGGATGAGTGGAGAGGACGCTCAAGGCGCCCTCCATATTGGGCATGCCGGATTTTTCCTGCTCCTGCTGGATTTTCCCGAAAAATTCAATTAGACCGCGAGGATCCAATTTGGCTTCCATCAAATATTCGAAGCCTTGAGCATCTGCTTCGCGTTCGTGGTCACGTGAGAATTTCATCCTTAAAAGATAGGGAGCATTGTTGACTAGAATGGCTGCGATTCCACTGACATCACCAAAAACCGCGCTGATTACTGCATAGAGTCCAACCATTTCCATTAAATTGCGCATGCTATGCTGCATTTCTACATGTGCTAGTTCGTGAGCCATGACCCCTAAAATTTCCTCCGGAGATTCGGCTTTAAGTAATAGCCCGGTATGAATAGCCATTTTGCCTCCTGGCAGGGCGAAGGCATTCAGGGAGGAGTCTTTCAAGATATGGAATTCAAAAGTGTAGCGCTGACTGTCAATTGCTTCGATGAGTGGATCTGAGAGTTTTTTAAAGTCGGCGAGAATTTCCTCATCGGTAACCAGTTTTGAGGAAGGCGCATGCGAGGAGAAGGCGGCGTCCCCAATCTTCTCCTCCATTTCTACCGGTATTTTCGCGGCTACAGCCGCTGCCATTGGATCTTTAGACCACCACAATCCCAGTACAATCGCGACGGTGGCCCCCAGAAAAGTAAATGCAGAGGCACGGCTTAGCCATTTTGTGCGTCGCACACTTTTCCGGGCTCCGGCCATACGTTCATCTTTGGCAAACACCGGATGGGTCATGATTGCTTGATCGGTAGTAAAGAAGGTCCAGTCCGGTTGATCATCATGTTTGAGAAACAGCATCCGATTCGCTGAACCGCCCAGTTCCACCTTTAATCCGCTGACCGGAAATTCTATTTGGCTGTGATCAGAAACAAATTTCACACTGACTGGGCTGACTTCCAAAGAGCCTGAAGAACGACCACTAGGCAGTGAATCATGAAAAGCACCGCCTTCAAACTGCCATTGGTCCTGACCCATGGAGTGATCAAACCCTATGAGCTGATTCTGGGAAAGAAAAAATCTCTGTGTTTACAGAGCTTGATTAACTCAACTGAGACTGGTTCAGGGTTCGATTGGAGGCAGAACCTTTTCTACGGCGACCTTGTTAAGGCGGGCAAAGGCAGGTAGTCCGCCTCTAGTTGGCAAGTGTAGTTCGCCTTGGATAAGCGGCCTGGCATATTTTTCGAATTTTTCATTTGGCAACCAGCCGTCTTCATTAATCCAATCACGGGGAATCAGGGCTTCTTGGTTGGCAATGTCTTCCAGTGGTTGGAGTCCTGTAGTCCACTTGTATGGTTTGTCGCTTTCTCTTACCAGCTTCACCATAAAACCACTCTGACCTTCAATGGCTGCGCGGACTGCGGCCTCTCCGCAGGCAAATGCTTCATCAACATCTGTTTGACTGGCATAATGAGCTGCTGCGCGTTGGGCATAGCCGAGTTTGACGGTACGCGTTTTTAGGTTTAATGCTGGTTCCACAATTTCAGCCAATCTTTCGGCTGCACCCGCAAGAACCGGGTGACCGAATGCATCAAGCTTGGTTTTATCTGCGCCAATTTCATTGCCTTCAGTATCCTTAAGTCCTTCGCCTACTACTACGATGCAGTATCCATTTTTGGTAACGGTATCCATGGCCTTCACAAGAAACTTGGTTTCGTTGAAGGGAATCTCGGGTAATAGAATTATGTGTGGCGGATCGTCCTCTTGCTCTTTGGCAAGGACTGTGCCGGCTGCGATCCAGCCAGCTGCCCGGCCCATAACTTCAATGATACAGCAAGAGCCTTCATCAGTTGCCTGGCCACGTAAGTCTGCACCAACTTCCATCACAGTTGTCGCGTTGTACTTGATTACGCTTCCGTAACCGGGGGTGTGATCGGTATGAGGCAAATCGTTATCAATGGTCTTCGGGACTCCAATGGCACGGATATCGTAACCTCTTTTGGCGGCTTCCAGGTGAACCTTATTAGTGGTATCTTGACTGTCGTTTCCGCCGGCATAAAAGAAGTATCTAATGTTGTGGGCTTTAATGATTTCAAAAAGCCGGTTCATATCCTTTTCTGCCTGCTCAGGATTCTTTTTGAAATTAATTTTATATCTGCAGGTTCCCAGAGCGGCCCCGGGGGTGTGTTTAAGAGCTTGTATGGATTTGGTGTTTTCCTCGCCAATATCAATCAGGTTTTCCTGTAGTATGCCATAGACTCCATTCATGCCTCCATAGATTTCCTCGATGCATTCATGCCGGCCGGCCTCACTGATCACACCGGCGATACTGGAGTTGATGACCGCAGTGGGGCCGCCGCTCTGAGCGACCAATAAATTTCCTACTAAAGTTTGTGACATTATTTAAATTTACAGGTTAAGGGCCGGACAAGCTGCCAAAGCCAACGGGCTGTGTCAAAACGGAAATAGGATTGCTCAATTTCTCGTTCATTGATACATTCTCGCTCCTTTTTGACTCCATGGGGCAGAATTTATACCATAAAGTTTTTGATCGGCATTGTGTGACGCAGTTGCCTTCCGGGCAATATCAGCTCTTTATTGGATTGCACCTTATTCATGAGGTTACTTCACCCCAAGCCTTTGCAATGATTCGCGAACAGGAGTTGCCGGTCCCTTTTCCCGGTCGGACCTTTGCTACTGTAGACCATATTATCCCTACCGAATCGGAGCAACGTCAGCGTCCTCTCATTGATCCTTTGGCTGAGGAGATGTTGCAGCATATAGAAAAAAATACTGCTGACTATGGTGTTAATTTTTTCTCTCCTGAAAAAGGGGAGCAAGGGGTAGTTCACGTAGTAGGCCCCGAGCGTGGGTTGACCCAGCCTGGCATGACGATTGCCTGTGGTGATTCACATACCTCTACCCATGGGGCCTTCGGAACCTTGGCCTTTGGCATTGGGACCAGCCAGGTGGCTGACGTGCTGGCTACTCAAACACTGGCAATGGCCAAGCTCAAGGTGCGTCGCATCAACTTTACCGGCCAACTTAAGCCGGGGGTATATGCCAAGGATGTGGCATTGGCTTACATCCACCATCTGGGGGTAAACGGTGGTGTGGGCTATGCTTATGAGTTTGGTGGTGAGGTCATCGATAATATGTCGATGGAAGAGCGGATGACCGTTTGCAATATGTCCATTGAGGGTGGTGCGCGTTGCGGTTATGTGAATCCTGATCAAACGACTATTGATTACCTTAAAGGTCGCGATTACTGCCCTGAGGGTGAGGCCTGGGAAAGGGCGGTTGACGATTGGCAATCCATTGCTTCAGATGCCGACGCGACGTATGATGACATCATTGAAATTAAGGGAGAGGAAATTGAACCTTTTGTAACTTGGGGAATTACTCCTGCTCAATCGGTTGGGGTGGGGCAGGATTTGCCCAAAGTGAATTCTTTTGATGAAGCGGATCAACTGGTCGTTAAAGAGGCTTATGAGTATATGAGTTTTGTAGAAGCCAAGCCGATTGTGGGGACGCCTGTTGATGTTGTCTTTATTGGCTCTTGTACTAACGGACGGCTTTCTGATTTGCGTGAGGCAGCTAAGTTCGTAGAAGGTAAAAAAGTGGCTGATGGAGTGCGTGCTTTGGCTGTGCCCGGTTCGCAGGAGGTGGATCGATTGGCGAAGAATGAAGGCCTTGATAAGGTTTTTAATGATGCGGGTTTTCAGTGGCGCGAAGCAGGCTGTAGTATGTGTTTGGCCATGAATCCGGACCAGCTCTCAGGTAATGAAATCAGCGCCAGCACTTCTAATCGAAATTTCAAAGGCCGTCAGGGTTCGCCTACAGGCCGCACACTGCTTATGAGTCCGGCGATGGCAGCAGTAGCTGCTTTGGAGGGTAAGGTGAGTGATGTGCGCCAATATTTGGAGAATTAGGTAATGGCAGGAGAAATAGTAAGTACAATTACCGGATCAGGCATTCCGCTTCGGGGTAATGATATAGATACAGACCGGATTATTCCCGCCCGCTTTCTCAAATGCGTGACTTTTGATGGTATTGGGGAGCACGCCTTTGAAGACGATATCAAGGGTTTGGCTGAAAAAGGGGAGGTTCACCCCTTTGTTGATGAACGCTTTGCCAACGGGGCTATTTTGGTGGCTAATAAAAATTTCGGGTGTGGTTCCAGTCGAGAGCACGCGCCTCAATCACTGAAGCGTTGGGGTGTTGAGGCGATTGTAGCCGAGAGCTATTCAGAAATTTTTTATGGAAACTGCGTGTCTCTGGCTATGCCTTGCTTTACTGCTGACCACGATACCTGTGCGAGGCTGCAGGATATAATCGAGAGTGAACCAGCATCAGAGTTAAGAATTGATGTTGCTGAAGCTGCGATCCAAGCCGGGGAGGAAACAATTCAGCTTGAAATTCAAGCCGGGGCTCAGGGTCAGTTTTTGGATGGCTCGTGGGACGCTCGTGCCGGTCTTTTGGAAAATTTAAAAGGGGTAAAGCAAGTGGCCTCTAAACTTCCTTACGTATCCAATTACGCGTAACAGCCTAGTATAAAATTTGTTGGATTTTACAGTAGGCAATTCTTAGCGCGCTGGTTTACTCTTATTTCATTGTGAGGGGTCTTTTAATCAATTTTGATGATGTGGGTTTTTATGTTAGGCTGATTGGCTTTGAAAATTTATCATAATCCACACTGCTCCAAGAGTCGGGAGGCGCTTCAGCTTTGTGAAGAAGCTGAAAGTGAAATAGAGGTAGTTGAATATCTCAAGACACCTTTTGATGAGGTAGTATTATATGATCTATTAAAAAAGTTAGGCAAGAAAGCACACGAGATAGTTCGCACTAAGGAGGAGGTGTATTCTCAGCTTGAGCTTGCAGCCGATTCCACTGAGGAGGAAATCATTGCGGCTATCATTAAATACCCTGTACTTTTGGAACGACCGATTGTGGTAAAAGGCGCTCGGGCCGTCATAGGGCGTCCGCCCGAAAATATTAAAACGCTGTTCTAGGTTTTAGCTCTGTTGTTCTGGTAAAAAGTGATGCGATATTATCTTTGAGGTAAACGCATGTACGCACGCACTTCTGGCTCGCCAAGAAATACTAGAATGACGATTCCGCAAACCATACCCCAAATGTCGCAGTTGATGATGTTAACGATGCCCATGATGGCAGTTGTTCTAACGCCTTGATAGGCGTCCCAGGGATCGGATCCCAAAAGTTGGCTGCCTTTAACGATGGCCATGATGCCGTGGACGATTCCGTATATGGCAACGAAATATATGCAAACAGTGCTTAACAGTAAAGTCAGCCCGCCTAATGTTGCGAATATTCCCATGACTAAAACCATGATGGATATCGCCTGCACTTTGCCCGGTTTTTGGGCTTGTTGCGGGACATGAGCTTGTCCGGTCGCATACGGAGTGGCCGTTACCTGCGGCGATTGGCTTGGTGCGGGGCTTATGGGTGTTTGAAGTGAAGGGGAGATGAGCTCTTTTAAGTTGGATGCCGGTTGAAAGCCGCCTCCATCCTTTTTGACCATAGATTTATCGTTTAGGCGTTTTTGCGAATAGAGCTTTTGCATTTGCTCTAAATTATAAGGGCCGTATTCCTTGTCATCTCCCCCGATAAAATAATACTCAGCTATTGCTATTGACGGGCTTACTGGTGTTTGAGGAGAGGGTAGAGGGGGAGTTTCAGGGTCGGGTAAAGGTGCAGTTTGGGGCGATGAGGAGGTGAGTTCTTCCAGATTCGACGCAGGCTGGAATTCGCCTCCATCCTTTTTTACTTTGGATTTATTATTCAGGCGGTTTTGGGAGTAGAGCTCCCGCATCTTCTCCAAACTATAAGGGCCGTATTCTTTGTCATCTCCTCCTATAAAATAATACTCAGCCATTTTACTTGTTCCTCTGCTTTATCAGTAGTTTGTCCATTCTTGTAAGAAAACTGAGTCAGACTCTACCCCAAGGCTCCAATTAAAGCGAATAACAATATCAGATGAAAACCTAATAGATGTAATATATGCGGGTGTGTTTATTCCACGGATGGATTTACGGCTTTCTATCAAATAGTAGAGGCGGTTTTTTCGGTAGATTTATAAATAACCCCTTAGTTCTCTATTTTCTGTAGAGCAGCGATGACTTCATTAATGTGATCATTTAGGTCCATCTTCAGGAGTTCGGCTCCTTGAGCTATGTCCTCACGGCTGACGGCAGCGGCAAAGTTCTTGGCTTTGAGTTTCTTGCGTACACTCTTGGCTTTCATTCCACTGAGTCCTTCAGGACGCACATAGGCTACTGCAGTGACAAACCCGCACAGTTCGTCCACCGCAAAGAGCGTCTTGCGGATAGGCCGGTCTAGTGGGTATTCCGTTTGATTCCATTCAGCGTGTGAGAGAATGGCGCCGATAATTTCTTCATCCACGCTCCGTTCACGTAAAATCTTCGCGCCCTCTTGGGTGTGCTCCGGGACATTCGGCCAGCGTTCATAGTCAAAGTCATGTAAGAGGCCGGTTAATCCCCATTGATCTACATCTTCTTCGAGACGTTCTGCGTAATGTCGCATTGCTGCTTCCACTGAGAGGGCATGGCCAATTAGGGATTCTGATTGGGTGTATTCTTTCAGTAATGTGAAAGCTTCATCACGGTTCATAGAGTTCCGGAGCCTCGGGCAAGCTTTGGTGCAGGGAAAGGTTAAAAACCCGGTTTGTTTTTTTAATGGCTTCAGCTGCGTAATCAGTCACACTCAAAGCCATCCATGAAACGATTGGTTCCCATCCTCTTTGCCTTTCTTTTGCCCTGTATTATTTCAGCCAAGGATAAGCCCAACATTCTCTGGTTAATCACCGATAACTGTAACTTGGACTTCGGCTGTTTTGGCCGGCAAGGGGTGCATACTCCGCACCTCGATCAATTGGCCGTGGAAGGCGTTCGTTATACCCGGGTATTTGCTACTGCTCCGGTTTGTGCACCTAGTCGTTCTGCTTTCATGACCGGTATGTATCAGACCTCAGTTAACCTGCATCACTTTCCTGATCACCGGGATGATGGCTTTAGGCTCCCTGAAGGCGTGCGGCCATTAACCCATCGGCTTAAGGATGCGGGTTATTTAACCGGCTCCATTAAAAAAATGGGCAAGCAAGTGGTGGGTTCCGGTAAGCTGGATCTTAATTTTGTGAATGAAGGCAAAATTTTTGAGAGCACCAACTGGGATGAAATCAAAAAAGGTAAACCCTTCTTCCTGCAGGTGAATACGCCAGAAGCGGAATATGATATTTACGACTTTCGCACCAACCGGCCTGAGCGCATTAAGTGGTGGGGCGAGGAGGAACACGTCCAGTATGCTAAAGCTGAATCCGTGGTGCCTCCGGCTTACTTTCCCAAGCACAAAACTTCCAATGAGGAATGGGCGCGCTACCTGAATTCAGTTTCGAACATGGATCGGCGTGTTGGCGTTGTTTTAAAGCAGCTCCAAAAGGAGAAGCTCCTGGATGATACGATCATTATTGTCTTTGGCGATAACGGTCGGGTTGATCACCGGAGTATCCACTGGGTTTACGATACCGGCTTACATGTGCCCATGATCATCAAGTGGCCCAAGAATTTCCCTGCGCCTGAGGGTTTCAAGCCGGGAACGGTCAATGAAGAGGTGATTAGCCTGCTTGATTTAACTGCCACGACACTGTCGCTGGCCGGTGTAGATCGTCCCTTGGGTATGCAAAGCCGCGTTTTTCTCGGGAAGAATCGTGACCCGCAAAGAAGGTATGCTTTTAGTGCCCGTGACCGGGTGGATGATGTGCCTTTTCGCTTGCGATCCGTTCGTGGCAAGCGCTACCACTATATTCGTAATTTCCAGCCCGAGCTTAACTTTGGCACTTACGTGAATTTTTACAAAGAGAAGTGCTTTCCCGTGCAGCAGGTGATGCGTGAGCTATATAAAAGCGGGAAACTTGATCCACATCTGATGCCTCTCTTTACTGAATTTCGGCGTGAATACTTTTTTGATACCGAGGCTGATCCTCATGAATTGAATAACCTGATCGACTCCACCCGGCCTGAACACCTTAAAGCCCTTACTGAAATGCGGGCTGCACTCGATACCTGGATTAGTGAAACCGGCGATATGGGCTGGCAAAAAGAGCCGCCGGAGAAAATCGAGAAATTCAGAGCGGTGATGTACGACTGGTTTGGTGCGCCTGAGTGGCATCCATATAAGCCTAAACATTCCTCATCGGCCTTAGAGAAGATCAATCAAGGCCGCATCATCGAAGACTGATTGAATGGATTGAAGTATTTAATTATTGTTAAATGGTGCCGCGGCTCGTAGTGAGGAATTAGGGCAAGGTGAAACTTGCCCCTCTGGCTTCAATCGCGCAAACTGCGGCCTTTTATGAAACGCTTCCTCACTTTCATCGCCGTAGTTGCGGTAATTTCTTTTGCCCAAGCTAAGCAGCCCAATTTCATTCTCTTTATTACTGATGATATTTCATGGGATGACCTTGGTTGTTACGGCAGTAAGGTTGCTCAAACCCCGCATCTGGATCAGATGGCCAAGGAAGGAATGCGTTTTAATAATGCTTACCTAAGTATCAGCAGTTGTTCGCCCAGTCGCTGCAGCATTATCTCTGGCCGTTACCCTCACAATACCGGCGCAGCGGAGCTCCACACCACTTTACCGGCTGATCAGCCGGTTTTTCCTGAGGCCTTGCAGGCAGCTGGTTATTACACCGCACTCTCGGGCAAGCATCACATGGGCAAGGCAGTGAACCGCGGGTTCGACAAGGTTTCTGGTGGAAAAGGCCCGAGCAAATCGGCGGACTGGGTGTCAATGTTGAAGGAGCGGCCGAAGGATAAACCGTTCTTTTTCTGGTTCGCTTCCAGCGACGCCCATCGTAGCTGGAAGCTCAATGACAAAGCACCGCATTACAAGCCTGAGGACGTGGACGTTCCACCCTATCTTTATGATGGTCCCGTTACCCGAAAGGATTTGGCCGAGTACCTGCATGAGGTTAGCCGCACCGATTATTACGTGGGCCAACTACGCAAGGAATTGATGGAGCAGGGGATTGAAAAAGATACTTACATCATTTACATGACCGACAACGGCCGGCCGTTCCCGCGCTGTAAAACCCGTCTTTATGATAGCGGCATCCGTACCCCCTTTCTCATTGCGCGGCCTGGCACCATTAAGCCTGCGGTGACTGATTCACTTATTAGTAGCATCGATATCAGTGCCACCATTCTGGAACTGGCCGGTGCCAAAAAAGATAAGCGCATCCAAGGGGTGAGCTTTGCTTCCGTCTTGGAAGATCCTCAGAGCAAGACTCGTGATTTTGTTTTTGCCGAACATAACTGGCACGTTTATCAGGCGCATGAACGTATGGTTCGTTTCGGGAACTTTCTCTATATCCGGAACAATTTCCCCAACCAGCCCAATCTTTCTTACGAATCGGATGATCGCACCCCGGCGGGAGCCGAGCTTTGGGGGGCTCATGCTGCCGGGAAAACCAACCCTAAGCAGTATCAGATATTCGCCAACCCCTGCCCTGCTGAGGAACTCTTCCAAGTAAAGGAAGACCCGCACCAATTAACCAACTTGGCTGACGACTCCAAGCATGCAAAGACCCTGCAGCGGGCACGAGCTCTACTCACCAAATGGGCCAATCAGACGGGGGATACCGTTCCTGTCAATCCGACTCCCAACCGGCACGATCCGCCCCGCATCGAGGACGGGAAGATCCTGCCTCCAGGGAAGGTAAAAACAAGAAACCCTCACGCCGAGATGCCGGGAGCTTCTAAGAATGCGACTAAGATTAATCACCCTGGTCCTATCACCGATTAGATAGCCCTTTTGCCTCTGTCGCACTTAAGGCGCGGTTAAAGATGGCCGCTTCATCCAGTCGCCCTTCCCAACTGGATTCTTTGTTATTGCGTCCCCCAAGAAAGAGAGTTTCTACATTACTCA